>ERZ772865.2548-NODE-2548-length-15615-cov-8.746465_pt1 | contig 15615 bp, 15 predicted proteins | sample MGYA00512133_ERZ772865 | MGnify/ENA primary metagenome ERZ772865 (study PRJEB29015, sample SAMEA2737722) | human gut metagenome | biome: human gut; feature: human-associated habitat; material: faeces | place: China | collected 2012 ...
GAATCAATCTGGGAAAAAGAAGTCTTTAAATATATCCATCCGGATGACTTGGCGGAAAAGTATGTACAGGAACTCCGTTTCTACCATTTCCTGAAACAGATTCCACACAAAAAACGTGCAGATTACTTTCTTATGAGCAAACTCCGTATGCGTGATCCTTCCGGGAAATATGTCCCTATCCTACACAGGATGTTCTATGTAGCCACTCACTCAAACGACAGTATGTGGCTGGCTCTGTGTCTTTACAATTTGTCGGTCGATCCTACAATGAGTTGCAGAGTGATCAACTCGACAAACGGACAGATCATAGAACTGGAAAAGCAAGATTGTAGCAAATTGCTATCCGATAGGGAAAAGACAATATTACAGTTGATCGATATGGGGAAAACAAGTCATGAGATCGCCCGGGAACTGTTTATAAGCAAAAATACCGTCAGCCGACACCGACAAAATATATTGGAAAAGCTTCAGGTAAAGAACTCCATTGAAGCTTGCAGAATTGCCAAAGAGCTTAAGTTACTCTTCTAATCAGTTTTTCGACTACCTTTCATTAATAATACGGTCAGTCGTTTATAAGCCTGAACAGTTAGAATAACCTGTCGGAGGACTCCAGGTCAAGCAAGATCTTCTTAGCAGGCAGCCCACCGCCATACCCTACTAATTTACGGTCACTGCCGATCACACGATGACAAGGAACAAGTATCGAGATAGGGTTCGCTCCGTTGGCGGAAGCTATGGCACGGATAGCTTTAGGATTCCCCAGCTTTTGAGACAACCCTGCATAAGACATTGTTTTTCCATAAGAAATATTCAGCAGTTCGTTCCAAACAGTTTTCTGAAAATCAGTACCTACAAGAAGCAAAGGAATATCAAATGTAGTTCTTTGTCCGGCAAAATATTCATCCAGTTGACCGATCGTTCGTGTGATTACCTCAGATATGCCCTCCTTATAAGAAGCTTGCAACTCTTTTTGTATTCTTCTGTCGATGATGATCCTGCGTTCTTCTATCTTCCAATCACATAAGCAAAGTTTTTCCCGGTATGCCCCCAGTATCAGTTCTCCGCATGGCGATTGATAATATTGTATCTGAATAACATTTTCCATATTTTTCCTTTCTGTTTAATGAGAAATTAATGATCACCTATACATACCATATACTCGCAATCTATACCCTACACAGCAAATGTACAGAATTTCCGGATGAAACCAGCCGGAGAGTTACTAAATTTCTTGTTTTTACCTAAAGATTTTATCACAGCTAAAAACGTTAATATCCGAATTTTCTCTACTGCCATAGACTTCCATTATATCCAATCCCTACAGTTGCTCACGTTTCAGAGCTATACCCCGTAAAAATATCTAAAAAGGCTGAAGTGCACCCCAAAAGTTTTTTGTCCAACTTTTAGGGTGCACTTCAGCCTTTTACCGGTTTTATCAACTATTCTTTTTATTGTACGACTCCATCAGTCATGGTATAACCCTCCAAGGAGCCTGCTTTCACCTGAATACAAATAAAACCGATAGGACTGTCAGATGCAGCAGAAATCTGACGTTTTCCATCCGGAGCAATACGGAGCCAATCCCCAGCCTGCAATTCTATCTTTTCGCCATCAATGGTGATAAAGCCCTTCCCCGAAAGGATGCCGTAAATTTCTTCATTCTGTTTATGTGAATGAACAAAAGGGACTCCGGCACCGGCCGGAAGATGATTGATAGATACTTCGGCACCCGTCAGGGCAAGACTGTCATGCAACTCTACACGTGCATCTTGTGCTACGCTCATTTTTTGATAATTCTTCATAACTCCTTTATTTATTAATCAATAATAGTATTAAAAAGATCTCCTTTTCTGTGTTTGAGATGATACAAAGGTAAGTAGTTTATAATCATCTAACAATAAGGAACTTCTATGTCAGTCACTTACCTCTGTGTTACTAATATTGTTTATTAAGTTGTTCAGAAAAGCAGATTTAACCCTCATTAACAGAAAAGACTCCAAAAGCAATCTATCGTAACATTCCACTTTTATCCTAATGATAGCAAATTGTGGCAAGACATACCTCTTCTTACACAAATTACAGATATCATAACCTTGATTACGGATATAAGTGACAAAGAAGAACAATATTGGCCGCGCCGTCGCGGGGCTTGTCGCTCATCGTGACGTTGCAGAGCACGCAGGTCTCGCCGTAGCGGATCATGGCGCTGCCGTTGGACAGACCGCACATTTTGCCGGTCTCGACCACAAACGGGCGGCCCGCAAAGGTCGTCTCGAACTTGCGGTAGTTGGGGAAGGTTTCCAGTCTGGATGCGAATTCGTAAGCCATAGGGATTCTCCTTCTTTGGTAGATTTTTACTTTCAGCGCTCCCCTGCCCCGGTTCTGTACAATAAAGCCAGCAGCCAAGCCTGTTGCTTGGGTGCTCGATTTACTGCACAAAACGCGGCGGGGGCGGCTGTAAAATACAGGTGCAGTGGATTTTTGTGATGCGCCGCGTTGTAGGGGGCGGCAGCACACATGTATAAAAAAACGGGCAGAGTGCAAATGCACCCTGCCCGTTTTTGCGAAAATTACTTACGCAGACCCAGCTCAGCGATCAGGGCACGGTAACGGTTGATGTCCTTCTTCTGCAGATAGGCCAGCAGATTACGGCGGCGGCCGACCATCTTGAACAGGCCGCGGCGGCTGTGGTTGTCATGCTTGTTGGTCTTGAGGTGCTCGGTCAGGTGGTTGATACGAGCGGTCAGCAGAGCGACCTGGACCTCCGGAGAACCGGTGTCACCCTCGTGGATGGCTGCCTTGGCGATGATGGGCTGCTTATCGATAGCGGATTTCTGGCTCATGGGTATATACCTCTTTCATAAAAATGTATTGGCCGTCGGCGCAGTAAGGGGTAGTTGGAACCGTTGAGGCATACGCCCCATACCGGGCCGCGGTAACAAGAATTAGTATACCACAACATTTTGCGGAATACAAGAGCATTTGCGGCATTTCCGCAATTATTTTGCACCGTTCAGGGCCGCAAAATACGCCTTGCTCTCGTCGGCGGCGTGGTGGATCAGCGCAGCCAGCTCGTCCATCGAATTGAACTTGCGCACCGGGCAGAAATATTTGTGAAATTCCAACACCGGCTGCTGACCGTAGATATTGCCGGAGAAGTCCGGCACAAACGTCTCGCAGGTCACGGCGGCGTTTTCACTGCTGTCCACCGTGGGGCGCTTGCCGATGCCGGTGGCTGCGGGCCGCCACTGGCCATCCAGATAAATGCGGGTCAGGTAGACGCCCGCGCAGGGCTGCAGGGCCGCGGCGGGGTAGTTCTGGTTCAGCGTCGGCGTGCCGAGCTTTCCGCTGCCGATGCCCTTGCCGTGGACAACGGGCCAGTCGATGGCGTAAGGTGTGCCGAGCATGGCGTTGGCGTCGTCGAGACGGCCCTCCTCCAGCGCAGCGCGGATGCGGGTCGACGAGACGGTCTGCCCGCCGTACTGCGCCATCGGCACGATATGCACGCCGATGCCGAGGGGCGCGCAGAGCTCCCGCAGACGCTCCACGTTACCGGCGGCGCGGGCTCCAAACGTAAAGTTATCGCCGCAGAACAGCTGCTTTGCGTTAAAGCAGTCCACCAGCACCTTTTGCACAAAATCCTCCGGCGTCAGCGCACGGAACTCGTCAAACGGTGCCTCCTGGTATTCCTCGATGCCTAAGCTTGCAACGCGGGCGTGCTTCTGCGGCAGCGAGAGGATGCGCCCGCCCTTCAGCGTACTGCTGGCGGGCAGCTCAAACGTGAAGGCCGCAGCGGTCAGTCCGCCGGCCCGTGCGCATTCGACGGCTGCCCCCAGCACGGCGCGGTGGCCGCAGTGGACGCCGTCAAAATAGCCGAGCGCCACAGCACTGCCCTGCGGGGCGTGGATGGGCGTCAGACTTTGATATATTTGCATTGGGCAGTCAGCCCCTTTCGCAAAATAGTTTTTCGACCTTGAGCACACCGCCCTCGACGTTGGCCAGACCCAGAAACGCGCCGGTCTCATCGTAGGTGCGGTAGCGGCCATCGGCGGCAGCGTAATGGCTCGTCGGGCAGCCGTTGAGCAGGTGCGCCTTGACGCCGCTGTTGACGTGCAGGGCGGGCAGCGGCGCAAAGACCGACTCGATCGGCAGTACCCAGCCGTTGGTTTCGAGTTCTCCGCTCTCGGCGGCGGCTAAAATTTCCGGCAGCGTGTGGCACTGGGCCAGACTGAACACACCGGCCTGCGTGCGGCGCAGGGCGGACAGCGTGGTGGGCACGCCGAGGGCGTCGCCGATCTCCTCGGCCAGCACGCGGATGTAGGTGCCCTTGGAGCAGGCGACGCGGACGGTGTATTCGTCGGGCGCGGGGCTGCCGAGGTATTCGATGTCATAGATCGTGATGGGGCGGGGCGTGCGCTCAACGGTCTGGCCCTTGCGGGCCGCCTTATACAGCGGTTGGCCGTTGATCTTCACCGCGCTGTACATCGGCGGCAGCTGCATACGGTCCCCGCGGAACTGCGGCAGCACGGCGCGCAGCTCGGCCTCCCCCACCGTGACAGGGGCAGTTTCCAGCGTCGTGCCGGTCACGTCGCCGGTGTCGGTGCGCAGACCCAGACGCAGCGTAGCTTCGTAGGTTTTATCGTGGTCAAGCTGGCGGTCAGCGGCGGAGGTCGCCTTGCCGATAAACACCGCGAGCACACCGGTGGCCATAGGGTCCAGTGTGCCCGAGTGTCCCAGCTTGCGTGTGCCCAGTGCGCCGCGCAGCTTGGCCAGCACATCAAAGCTGGTCCAGCCTGCGGGCTTATCGACGGGCAGAATGCCGTTTGGCGTTTGCATAGCAGGGTTCCTTTTCTGTTGTTAGGGTTTAAAAGGCTTCCCCCTAGGGGGAGGAAGCTGTCACCGAAGGTGACTGATGAGGGGCAAGTCTGCCATTGCAGACCGTTTACGGGTTGTTGCGGGCAGGTTCGCCCCTCATCCGGCCTTGCTTCGCGCGGCCACCTTCCCCCTCTGGGGAAGGCTTTATTGCGCTTCTTTCTCCGCGTCGGCGCGGTCCAGTTCCTTTTTGACTTCCTCGAGGATCGCGTGCTTGGCGTTGTCCGGGTTGCCGCTGATCTCGCAGCCGGCAGCGCGGGGATGCCCGCCGCCGCCCAGACGCCGCGCAATGTTGCAGGCGTTGGTGTCGTGCCCGGTGCGCACACTGATCTTGAAGCTGCCGTCCTTCTGCTGGCGCAGGGTCAGACCGACCTCGACGCCCTCAATGGAGCGCGGCAGGCTCGTCAGATCCTCCAGTTCGGCCCCGGCCACACCTGCGGCCTGGATCTGGTCCCAGGTCAGGCAGATGAGCGCACAGCGGTCATCGTAGTAAAACTCCAGGCTTTCTAAAGCCATGCGTTCCGCGATGACCCGCGCGTGGGAGCGGCTCTCGAACAGGCGCTCGTTCAGCCTTTCCACGTCGGCTCCGGCCTCGATCAGAGCCGCTGCCGCCTTGTGGGTCTCCGCCGTCGTGTTGCTGAACCGGAAGCAGCCGGTGTCCGTTGCCACACCCGTATACAGGCAGGAGGCAATTTCCGGCGTGATCTTTGCGCCCATCTCGGGGATGAGCGTCGTCAGCAGCTCGGCAGCTGCGGCAGCCCCGTCGTCCACCAGCGTCTCATAGGCATAGCCGCTGTTCGAGCCGTGGTGGTCGATGCACAGATTGACATGCTCGGCGTATTCCTGAATGTTGTTGCGCTCGCCAAAAAGCTGAATGCCCGCAACATCCACCGCCACCACAAACGCGGGGCGGAAGCTGCCGTCAAACACCGTGATGGGCATGTAGTCGTACATGGCAGGGATCGGATCACTGCACAGCACAGCGGCATTTTTGCCCAGCTGCTGAAGCGCCAGGCAGAGCGCCGTGCCCGAGCCGATGGTGTCACCGTCGGGGTTTTTATGGCACAAAATCAGGATGTCATCTGCAGCAAGCAGACGCGAAACAACCGTCTCGCGATCTACGTTCTGAGTCATAGGTTCCTCTTTTCTAACTGGGGTGCTTTACTCTGCGTCAGAGTCAGGCTCAATGTCCAGCTCACCCAGCAGCTTGTTGATGTGCGCGGCATAGGCTGCGCCTTCATCTTTGACGAATACAAAGCGCGGTGCCTTGCGGATGTGCATCCGGCGGCTGACCTCGGTGCGGACATGGCCGGACGCCTTGTTCAGCGCCTTGACCACCGGCTCCGGGCCGCCCTCACGGCCCATGACGCTGATGTAGACCTTGGCCTGATCGAGGTCGGGGGTCACATCCAGACGGGTCACGGTCAGCAGACCGCCCGTCACGCGGGGGTCCTTCATCTCGCCGATGATGGCGATCAGCTCACGTTTCATATCCTGGGCCATACGGCCATGGTTTTTGGTTGGCATTTACTTTACCTCTGCAATCAATCGCGGTACTCCTCCATCTTGAAGCACTCAAAGACGTCGCCTTCCTTGATGTCCTGGAACTTGGCCAGGGTGATGCCGCACTCAAAGCCCGCGGCAACCTCCTTGGCGTCATCCTTGAAGCGCTTCAGGCTGGCGATGGAATCCTCGCAGATGACGATGCCGTCACGGACCAGACGCAGCTGGGCGTCGCGGGTGATCTTGCCATCGGTAACGCGGCAGCCTGCGACGGTGCCGACGCTGGAGATCTTGTAGACCTGGCGGACCTGGGCCTCGCCCAGGGCGACCTCGCGGACCTTCGGGGCCAGCATGCCCTTCATAGCGTCGGAGACATCGTTGATGGCGTCGTAGATGACACGGTACATACGCATCTCAACGCCGGTCTGCTCGGCCTCGGCCTTGGCGACAGCGTCGGGACGGACGTTGAAGCCGATGATGATGGCGTTGGACGCATCGGCCAGAGAGACGTCGGACTTGGAGATGGCACCGACACCCGCATGGATGACGCGGACGCGGACCTCGTCGTTGGAGATCTTCTCGAGGCTCTGCTTGACGGCCTCGGCGGAGCCCTGGACATCCGCTTTGACGATGATGGGCAGCTCCTTCATATCGTTGGCAGCCATCTGGTCAAACAGGTTATCCAGCGTGACCTTGGTGTAGGCGGCAAACTGCTTCTCCTTGGCCTCGGCGGTGCGCTTGTCAGCCAGCTCACGGGCGAGGCGCTCGTCCTCGACAGCCTCGAACAGCTCGCCGGCCTCGGGGACCTCGGTCAAGCCGGTGATCTCAACAGGCGTGGACGGGCCGGCCTCGGTGATTTCCTGGCCCTTGTCGTTGCGCATCGTGCGGACGCGGCCCACAGCGGTACCGGCGATCAGGCAGTCGCCCTTGTGCAGGGTGCCGTTCTGGACCAGCAGAGTTGCGATGGGGCCCTGGCCCTTGTCCAGACGGGCCTCGACGACAGCGCCCTTGCCGCGGCGGCTCGGGTTGGCCTTCAGCTCCATGACCTCGGCCTCGAGAACGATACGCTCGAGCAGGTCGCTGATGCCCATGCCGGTGACGGCGGACACAGGGATGCAGGCGACGTCGCCGCCCCAGTCCTCGGGCACGATCTCGTACTTGGTCAGCTGCTCCTTGACGCGCTCCGGGTTGGCGGTAGGCTTATCCATCTTGTTGATGGCGACGATCAGCTTGACGTTGGCGGCCTTGGCGTGGTTGATGGACTCGATGGTCTGGGGCATGATGCCGTCATCGGCCGCGACGACCAGAACCGCAATGTCGGTCATGTTCGCGCCGCGGGCACGCATCGAGGTGAACGCCTCATGGCCCGGGGTGTCCAGGAAGGTGATGACACTGTCATTGCTCTTGACCTGGTACGCGCCGATGGCCTGGGTGATGCCGCCGGCCTCACCCTTGGTGACATTGGTCTTGCGGATAGCGTCCAGAATGGAGGTCTTGCCGTGGTCGACGTGGCCCATAACGACAACGACGGGCGGGCGCTCGACCAGATCGGCGGCGTTGTCCTCCTCCTGCACGAACAGGCGCTCCTCGATGGAGACATGGACCTCATGCTCGACCTTGGCGTGGAACTCCTCGGCGATCAGGGCGGCGGTGTCGAAATCGACAACGTCGGAGATGGCGTGCATCTCGCCCATCTGCATGAACTTGGCAACGACCTTGGCGGCGCTCTGCTTCAGGCGGGTGGCCAGCTCGCCGACGGTGATCTCGTCGGGGATGGAGATCTTGAGCTGCGCGTTGCGGGCCTTTTCCAGCTGGATGCGCTGCAGGCGCTCGGCCTCGGTCTCACGGCGGCGGCCAAACTGCTGGCCGCGGCGGTTGTTGCGGTTGTTGAACTTTTCCTTCTTGCCGGTGGGCTGGTTCTTGCGCTTGCTGGGCATGTTGCGGCTGTCGGCCAGGTCGTCATAGCGGGCGTTGAACTTGTCAACGTTCACATCGACGGTGCGGGTGTCAACGGAGACCTGCACGCGGTTGACCTGGACTTGCTCGGTCTTGACAGGCTCTTTAATGCCGGTATCGGCGGCCAGCTCCTGCAGGGTGACGCGCTTCTCGCTGCGCTTTTCCGCCGGTTTCTCGGGCTTGCGGCTGTCTTTCTTCTGCTCGGGCTTCGGCTCCTGCTTGGCGGCGGGCTTGGGCTGCTCCGCAGGCTTGGGCTTGGCAGCGGGCTTCTGGGCCGCGGCGGGCTGCTTCTTCGGCTCGGGTTTCTTTTCTGCCTTCGGGGCCGGGGCGGGCTCCTTGCCGCTGGCAAGGTAGGCGTCGAGGCTGTCCTCGGCGTTCTCGCGGGTCAGGGTCTCCAGCAGGACGTTGAGCTCTTTTTCCTCAAACGTGCCGGCGGTCTTATAGGCTTCGCCGGTCACGCCGGAAACGGTCTCGACGACCTTTTTGGCGGGCATGCCGAACTCCTTGGCAACATCAGCGATCTTGTATTTAAAATCCATATAGTGTGGTCCTCCTCATCAAAGGTATTTTGCGCACAGCTGTGCAAGGTGTTCGTCGGTCACGCCGAACACGGCGGCGGGCTTGGGGGTAAGCATGGCCAGGTCAGCGCTGGTCAGAGGCATCTGCTCACAGGCGACGATGCCGTCGCAGGCGTCCTTCATATGGCTGACCGTGCGCTCACTGGCGTCCGAGGTAAGCAGCACCAGGGCCACTTTGCCGCGCAGTGCGTTTTCCTGTACGCGGTCATACCCGTGCAGCAGCTTGCCGGCCTTGCGGCACAGCCCCAGTGCACCCAGCAGCGGGTGCTGATCGTTATTCATGGCTCGCCGCCTCCTTTGCACTTTGCTCCGCACAGGCGATCTCCTCGGTCAGGCGGTCATAGATACCGTCCGGGATAGGGACCTCAAATGTGCGTTCGAGCCGCTTGGCCTTGCGCGCCTTGGCAAGGCAGGCAGCCGAGGGGCACAGATACGCGCCGCGTCCCGGTGCCTTGCCGCGCAGATCAATACTGATCTCGCCCTCGGGGCTGCGCACGACGCGCACCAGTTCGCGCTTGGGGCGCTGGGCATTACAGCCCACGCACCGGCGCACGGGGATCTTTTTTTGCTTTAGCTGCTGCAACTGGCAGACCTCATTTCTAGAGAATAGATAAGAGATAAAAGATAAAAAATATAGTGGACCGCGGCGCTGCACGCCGCTCGAAATTGCTCTGCCGCCGTAGGGGCGCATTCTATATGCGCCCGTGCTGCCTTACGGGAGCGGGCCGGGCGGATATGGAATCCGCCCCTACGGTTTTGGCCCTGCTAAAACTCCACATTTTATATTATCTTTTATCTATTATCTTTTATCTTTATTATTTACTCCTCGTCCTCGCCGTAGTAGCCGGACTCGGGGCGGATGTCAATATTATAGCCGGTCAGATGGGCGCACAGGCGCACATTCTGGCCCTTGTTGCCGATAGCCAGGCTCAGCTGGTGGTCGGGCACGGTCACGCGGCAGCTCTTGGTCTCGCCGGGCAGCAGTTCGACCTTGACGACCTTGGCCGGGGACAGGGCCGCGGAGATAAACTCGGTGATGTCCTCGCTCCAGCGGATGACATCGATCTTCTCGCCGTTCAGCTCCTGGACGATCTTCTCGACGCGGACGCCGCGGGCACCGATGCAGGCACCGACGGGGTCGACATCGGGGTTCTTGCTCCAGACAGCCAGCTTGGTGCGGGCACCGGCCTCACGGGCGATGGCCTTGACCTCAACGGTGCCGTCGTAGATTTCGGGGACCTCCAGCTCAAACATGCGCTTGACCAGGCCGGGATGGGTGCGGCTGATGGTGACGCGGGGGCCGCGGTCCGTTGCCAGTACATCCACGACATAGACCTGCACGGTCTGGCCCTCGGTGAAGGTCTCGCCGGGGACCTGCTCATTGCGGGGCAGCACAGCGCTGCCGCCCTTGCCCAGATCCAGCACAACATTGCCGCGCTCGGGGTCGATGGAGACGACGGTGGCGGCGATCAGCTCATGTGCGCGGGACTGCATCTCGCTGCACTGCAGGTTGCGCTCACCCTCGCGCAGGCCCTGACGGATGACGTGCTTTGCGGTCTGGGCAGCAATGCGGCCAAATTCCTTGGTCTTGAGGGGCGTGACCATGCGCTGGCCGACCTTGTAGCTCTTGCGGACCTTCTGGGCATCCTCCAGGCTGACCTGGGTGTGGGGGTTCTCGACCTCCTCCACGATGTCACGCAGCAGGCTGGCACGGAACGCGCCGAGCTCGGGGTCAATGTCCACAACGACATTGTCGTCCTCGACCTCGTAGTCCTTCTTGACCGCAATGACGATGGCCGCCTTGATCTTGTCGATCAGGTAGTCCTCGGGCAGGCCGCGCTCCTTTTCCAGTGCAGAAAGGGCCTCAAAAAATTCGTTGTTCGCAGTAGCCATGTTTCTGGTTTCCTCCCAATTATATTTCAAGTACACGCAATACAGTAGTTACAATCGCTCTCTTGCCTTCCCTTTAAAGGGTTTGCCTCCGTAGGGGCCGGACATGTCCGGCCCTGCACAGAAGGGCAAAATCGAGTTTGCGGGAAAGCCGCGGGCCGGGCATGCCCGGCCCCTACAAGCCAGCCCCGCAGGTCAAATCAGCCGAACAGATCCTCGTCGTCGCAGAGCTTGACGTAGCCGGCGCTCTTGACGGGGAAGGCGTAGGTCTCCTCCCCGTCGGTCAGGGTCACATTGCCGTCGGCATCCAGCCCCTGCAGGATGCCCGCATAGTCGCGGCGGCCCTGCTCGTCGGGGCGGATCAGATGCGCCGCGCACTTCTGGCCCTTGAGCTGTTCGTAGTGCTCGGGGCGGGTCAGGCGGCGGCCCAGGCCCGGGCTGCCGACCTCGAGGTAGTAGCTCTGTTCAATGGGGTCTGCCTCGTCCAGCAGCGGATCAATGGCGCGGGAGACAGCCTCGCAGGTGTCGGTGTCCAGCGGCTCATCGCGGTCGATCAGCACGCGCAGGAACCAGTCCGGGCCTTCCTTTTCAAAGCGGACATCCCACAGGCGCAGGTCCATCCCCTCAACAACGGGGCGGACGAGCGCTTCGACGACCTTGACCGCGCTGCCCTGCTGCGGTTTACCGGGTTTTGCCATAAAAATGCTCCAATCATAAAAAGAAAGCGGACCTTGCGGCCCACTTTCAGTAAAATCATCATCGAACACTAAGAATATACCATACTCTGCCGCAAAAAGCAAGCCCCCGCAGCGGGATTTTGCCTTTTATCGGGCTTTTTAAGCGTGCATTTTTTGCGCAGTTTTCTTGAAGTGCCGCGCAGCGGGCTTTTCAATGAGATAGTAGGCCGCTATGCTCACCGCCAGCGCCGCCAGCCAGTACAAGGCCTCCGCCTGCTGCATCCAGACGGTGTCGCACTGCTGGTTCGGCGGGGTGTCACTGCTCCACGCGGGCAGGTGCAGGTCGTATTTCAGGAAAACCGCCAGCATCTGATGCCAGAGGTAGAAGCTGTAGCTCAGCGCCGCGAGCCAGCTCAGCACCCGGCGCACCGGGCGGGGCAGCGTCAGCCCCAGCCCGAAGCAGACGAGCATCGCTGCTGCGGCCAGCGCCAGCGGCATCCGGTTGATGAGCTGGAACTGCTGGTACTCCGCCGCCCACGCCTGCAGCCGCATACAACGGTCAAGCCAGACGAAGGCCGCAACGCCCAGCGCCGTGCAGGCTGCGCGCGGGGCGAACCGTACTGTCCAGCTGCCATGCGCCAGCTCGGCAAAGATGAGCGCCGCCGCCATGCCGACGGCCAGCACCCCGCAGAACGCCGGGAACTGGTTAAAAAGCAGCGCGTACTCCCCCGTGCCGTACTGGTGCAGCGCCCACTGGCTGTAGCCCGCCTGCACAAGGCAGAGCGCCCCCAGTGTCGGCAGCGGGTGCCTGGCGCAGAGCGGCGCCAGCAGCGGAAACACGAGGTAAAACAGCGCAAAGACCGTCAGCGTCCAGGTCACGCCGTTGAGCAGCGTGCCTATGTAGCTGCGGGGAAAGAGCTGCTGGGTCAGCGTCAGGTGCGCGGCCAAATCGAGTCCCAGCGCACGGCTCCAACCGTGGCGTTTGAGGGCGATCAAAAAGCTGACCAGCAGGTTCGCGTAGTAGGCAGGCAGCAGCCGCGCGGCGCGGCGGCGGTAGAAATCTGCCGGGCGGCAGCTGGGCAGCGGCTCGCCCCGCTGGCGGGCGTTCGCCCACGGCAGAAACAGGCAGAACGCCGACAGCATCACAAGCAGGTCGACCCCGATGCTGCCCGCCCGCTGCCAGTGGTCTGACCCCAGCGAGAACCAGCTCTGCTGCCAGATGTGAAACGCACCGACAGCCCAGGCCGCCAGCACCCGCAGAAGATCCGCAGCCGCCGGGCGGTCTGCGTCAATGGGCGCGGGCGTGCGGCTCAGAACGCCCATTCGCCGTTTTCAAAGATCGTGACTTCTTCCCCGCGCTTCGTGATGCCGGTGACATGGGTATCCGCCGCGCCGATCATGACATCCTCATGGATGGCGGAGTTGTTCAGGCCCTTCTTCATCAGGTCATCGCGGGTCATGGCAGAGCCGCCCCTGATGTTCGTCGGGTAGCCCGCGCCGAACGCAATGTGGCAGGCGGCATTCTCATCAAACAGGGTGTTGTAGAACAGCACGCCGCTGCGGTTGATGGGGCTGGAGGCAGGCACGAGGGCGATCTCGCCGATGCGGTTCGAATTTTCGTCGGTGGAGAGCAGCTCGGCCAGCAGGTCGGCATTCTTCTCGGCACCGTGTTCCACGACAACACCGTCCTTGAAGGTGACATGCCAGCCCTCGATCAGCTGGCCGTTGTAGGCGTAGGGCTTCGTGCCGTAGACGATGCCGTTTGTGCGCTCGCGGTGGGGCGCACAGAAAACCTCCTCGGTGGGAACGTTGGCGATGAACTCAATGCCGTCCTCGGTCTTGCTGGACGCGCCCTCCCAGGTGGCGTCGTCGGCCAGACCGACGGTCAGGTCTGTGCCGTTCGAGCTGGTCATGTGGATGCAGTCCAGCTCCAGCGCGTTCATGCGGTCGCGGCGGGCCTTGGTCACGGCGACATGCTTCTGCCACGCGCCGACGGGGTCACCGGTGGAGACACGGCAGACGTCAAAGATCAGCGCCCAGAGCTTTTCAACAGCCTCGTCGAGCGGCAGCTCCGGGAACACCTTGGCGGCCCAGCCCGGAGCGGGCACAGCCGCCACGCACCACTGGACGCGGTCATTCATCGTGTACTCCTGCCAGGGCTTCATAAAGGTACGGCGCGCGAGGTTGACGCGGTTCAGCTTGCCCGCATCAAGGCCCGCCAGTGCCTCGGGATCTTCGGCATGGATGGCCAGCGTGCAGCAGCCGTCCGGGTCCTCGGCGTAGTCGAGGTAGCTGCGCAGCTCATAGGGCTTCATGGCAGTCAGGTCCTTTTCGTCGGCCAGCTCCATGTTCAGGCGGGTGAGCTTATCGTCCTCCCAGCGGACGACGACGGTCTTGGCCCCGGCCTCATAGCCCGCGCGGACGCAGGCATGGGCGAAATCGGGCATCGTGACCGGGCAGCGGACGATAAAATTCTGGCGCGGACGCACATTGACGCCCACCTTGACGATAAAATCAGCGTAGAGCTGGAGATAATGTTGGTTCATTGCGAGTGGCTCCTTTTATAATATATTTGGTTGTATTGTACCATAAAGTGGGCGGTAATGGCAAGGCTGCGTGCCTTCCCCCGAGGGGGGGAAGGTGGCCGAGGCCCCGCCCGAGGTCGGATGAGGGGCGGCCCTCCGGGGGTTGCCCGTTCACTGGCTGCCGCAGCGGACCTTGCCCTCATCAGTCAGCGAGCGGGGTCGCTGACAGCTTCCCCCGAGGGGGGAAGCCACTCTACCAAAAAACAGGCCGCCCGCCCGGGCAGCCTGTCGCAAAGCTTATTTTTCGACCATCATATCCGCGGCCTTGTACAGATCGCCGCAGCTCATGCAGACGACGAGGTCGCCCTTTTTGGCGTTCTGCCTGACCCAGGCGGCGGCACCCTCGAGGCCGTCCACCACGACACTGCCGGGCAGCTTGGCGGCCAGATCCTCGCTCCTGACGCTGCCGTCGTCCTTCTCGCGGCCGCCCATGATGGGCAGCAGCACGACCTGATCGGCGGCACGCAGCACCTTGGCGAAGTCGTCCATCAGCATCTTGGTGCGGCTGTAGGTGAACGGCTGATGTACAGCAATGACGCGGTCATAGCCCATCTCCTTGGCCGTCGCCAGCGTGGCGGCCAGCTCGGTGGGATGGTGGGCGTAGTCATCGACGATGACTGCGCCGTTGCACTCGCCCTTGATCTCAAAGCGGCGGCCGGTGCCGTGGAACTCAGCAGCAGCGCGCACGGCATCCTCGGGCTTCAGGTGCAGGGGGCGCACACAGGCGCACATGGCCAGCGCATTATAAATATTATGGTAACCGGGCACGCCCAACTGCAGGTGGGCGAACGGCTCACCCAGCTCCAGCACGTCGAACTCAAAGAAACCGGGCTTGTACTCCTTGATATTGATGGCACGGATGCGGGCTTCCTCGTGAATGCCGAAACTGACCACCGGGCGGTCGATGGAGCTGACCACGTCCATCGTGTTGCGGTCGTCCATGTTAAAGACCACCGTGCGGGACAGCAGCGCAAACTTCTGGAAGGCCAGTTTCAGCTGGCCCATGGTGCCGTAATATTCCAGATGGTCGTTGTCAATGTTCAGAATCACGCCGACTGCGCTGGTCAGGTGCAGGAAGGTCTCGTGGTACTCGCAGGCTTCGATGACGACGCTTTGGCCGTTGCCGGCCTTGCCGTAACCATCGATAAGGGGCAGCTTGCCGCCGATAACGGCAGCAGGGTCCTTGCCGGCCAGCTCCAGCATGGTGGTGATCATGCCGGTGGTGGTGGTCTTGCCATGGGTGCCGGCTACGCCGACGCTCTGCGGATGGCTGCGGCTGATGTAGCCCAGCAGCACGCTGCGCTCCACCGCTTTGATGCCGCGGGCACGGGCGGCCTGCAGCTCGGGGTTGTCGTCATGGATGGCGGCACTGTAAACGACCAGCTGCGCATTGCCCACGTTAGCGGCATCGTGGCCGATAAACACCCGCACGCCCAGCGCACGTTCGGCTTCGGTGTTCTTGGTCTCCTCTACGTCCGAACCGGTGATCGCATAGCCCTGGCTGTGCAGGATCTGGATCAGCGGATAGGTGCCGGAGCCGCCGCAGCCGATGAA
>ERZ772865.2577-NODE-2577-length-15490-cov-4.343699_pt1 | contig 15490 bp, 22 predicted proteins | sample MGYA00512133_ERZ772865 | MGnify/ENA primary metagenome ERZ772865 (study PRJEB29015, sample SAMEA2737722) | human gut metagenome | biome: human gut; feature: human-associated habitat; material: faeces | place: China | collected 2012 ...
GGGTTATCCTGAGCCGCTGGCAACCGAAGCCGCTACCGCTATGGCGAATGGTGAGATGGATAAGGTCTTTGCCGCACAGAAGAAGTTTCTGGAACAGTATGAAAAAGATGTGAAAGCCAAGGTTCTGAAAGATACCCCAAGGCCCCCTGCTGGTGGTAAGGGAGGCGAGATGACCAAGGCTGATTTTCTGAAACTCGACACCAAATCCCAGATGGAATTTATCAAGAGCAATCCTGACTGGAAAACAATTTTGAAGTGATTATGGAGGTAAAACATTATGGCTACTTATCTTGGCTTTCCGTTTGACCCCGAGCTGTTTAACTACAACTGGGCAAATGCGAAAGACCCCACCCTGACCGCTATGTTTGAGAGCGGCGCTGTCGCCCCGAACGCAGAGCTGGCACGGCTGATCGCCAACGGCTCTGACTTTTATACGCTGCCGTTCTACAAAGTTATTGGCGGCACTCCTGAGAACTACGATGGCGCAACCGACATCACCCTGACCGACCCCGAAGGCAGCGCTCAGAACGGTATCGTGTTCGGTCGCGCGCACGGCTGGAAGGAGAAGGATTTCATCGTTGACTACAACAGCGGTGCAGACCCTATGCAGCAGATTGTGTCTCAGGTGTCCAAGTACTGGCAGAAGCAGCGCCAGTCCATCATGCTGAAAATCCTGAATGCGGTGTTCAGTGTCACCGGCAGCGGGGAGTTTGCCGGTTGGGCGAACCACATCACCGACCTGTCTTCCACATCCACCACTGTTGCGGATGCAAACAAGATGGGCGCGACCACCATTGGAGACGCAATCCAGAAGGCCGTCGGCGACAATCAGGACGCCTTCCGACTGGTGTTCATGCACAGTAAGGTCGCTACCAATATGGCAGGCCTGAAGCTGCTGGAATTCCTGAAATACACCGACGCCAACGGCGTTGAGCGCCCCCTGCGTATCGGCACGGTGAACGGCATGACCGTGATCGTGGACGATGGCTGTCCTACCACCGCAGCGGATACTTCCAAGGCAGCGACCTACACCACCTATGTCCTCGGTCTGGGCGCTATCCAGTACGCTCCTGCCCCCGTGAAGGTTCCTTCCGAACTGACCCGTGACGCGCTCAAGGGCGGCGGCTATGACGCACTGGTGACCCGTATCCGTGAAACCATGCACCCCAACGGTTTCAGCTTCACCAAGCCAACTTCTGGCTATACTGCGTCTCCCACGGATGCACAGCTTGCGGCATCTGCCAACTGGTCTATCGTGGCCAACCCGAAGACCATTGCGCTGGCGAAGATTATTACCAACGGCTAAGGAGGTTCACCATGTTCTATGTTTCTGACGGGAAAGTGTATGTGCGCGAGGGAGACCACTTTCGCAACGTGGGCTTTACCGCAAAGGACAAGGTGATTACCCGGCGCGAACTGGAGAGCACTTCTGTGGTGATGGGAGCGGTAGTCGTTGATACCCTCAACGACCCCGTCCCGCTCACCCGTGAGGAAGTTATCACCAAGTTTGGCTTATCGGAGAATAACCCCATTCCCGTTATCAGGAAGTCGCGCAAGGAAGTAGAAGAATCCGCAGAATGAAAGGAGGTAAGGAACCGTGCTGGAAGTGGAAAAGATCGAGCTGGTGAAAGCCATGACGGGAGAGACCAATGAAGGCACGGTTTCTGCCTACCTGGGGCTGGCCGGGAACAAGATCTGCCGAAAGGCGTTCCCTTTTGACCCTACTGTGACGGAGGTGCCGGAGCAGTATGGGTTTACCCAGGTGGAGATCGCAGTGTATTTGCTGAACAAGCGTGGGGCTGAGGGCGAAACGGCCCACAGCGAAAACGGAATTTCCCGCTCCTACGAGGACGGGGACGTCCCCCCTACCCTGCTGCGGCAAATCGTCCCTATGGCGGGGGTGCTGTGATGAAGGCCATGGAGCGGAACAAGGTCGGATTCTTTTATCTGCTTTACGACCGGAAGGAGCCGGTCACGGACGAAGACGGCAACGAGACCGGAGAAGAAACCGTGGTCTACCGAGATGCCGTTCCCTTCCGGGCCAATGTTTCGGCGGCCACCGGTTCTTCCCAGGTGGAGCAGTTCGGGGCGCTGTCCGGGTACGACAAGGTAATTGTCACCGATGACATGGCCTGCCCCATGGACGAGCACTCCGTTCTATTTCTGGACAAGGAACCGGAATACAGCGAGGAGGGGCGGCCCCTGTATGACTACATTGTAAAACGGGTGGCGAAATCCCTGAATTCCATTTCCTACGCCGTGACGAAGGTGAGCGTATCGTGAAGAAAATCGTTGTCCCGCTGTCGGTGGACGGCATCAGTCAGCTGCAAAAGGAGCTGAAGAAATACCAATCCTGGCAGCGGGAAAAGGCCAAAGAGCTAGCGGAGCGGCTGGCGATGCTTGGGGCATCCACTGCCTCCATCCGGTTTTCGAGAGCGGTGTACACCGGGGTGAAGGACGCAAACGTGTCCGTTGTGGCGGCCCCGAATGGCTATACCGTGAAAGCAGACGGAGAATCCGTGCTGTTTATCGAGTTCGGTTCCGGCGTGACATACGGCTCCGGGCACCCGGAGGCCAGCCAACACGGCATGGGGCCTGGCACCTACCCGGAAGGTAAGGGCCACTGGGACGACCCGAGAGGCTGGTATCTGCCAAAGGAAAAGGGCGGTATGCACACCTACGGAAATCCTCCTGCAATGCCCATGTATGAGGCGAGAAAAGCGATAGAGCAGGAGCTTCCGAGAATCGTAAGGGAGGTGTTTTCCGGTGATTGACATTGAGAGACAGGTTTATACCCCCATTGCTGAAGCGCTGCGAAAGCAGTTCAAGGGAATCACCGTCAGTGGCGAGTATGTGAACGCCCCTTCCAAATTCCCCTATGTGAGCATCATCGAGCAGGATAACTACACAACCACCGCCCATCTGGACAGCGGCGATGAAGAACGGTTCGCCACGGTGATGTATGAGGTCAACGTGTACTCCGACAAGTCGGGCAGCAAGAAGTCTGTTTGCCGGGAAATCATGGGTTTTATCGACAAGATGCTCTACGCACGGAATTTCACCCGCATTTCCCTATCCCCTATCCCCAACCTGGAAAACGGGACCATTTACCGATTGAACGCCCGATACCGGGCGGAAACGGACGGAAAAAATATTTATAGGAGGTAACGAATATTGGCAATTTCTACTTATAAGGTTTTCCTTATGCACAAGAAGAGCGGCGTAGCGGAAACCTACGAAAAGGTCATCGACATCAAGGAATTCCCTGATCTGGGCGGCGACCCGGAAATGCTGGAAACCACCACGCTTTCCGACAAGATGCAGACCTACATCGCCGGTATCCAGTCCATGGATGCCCTGGCATTCACCGCCAACTACACCTTGGCGGACTACAAGAAGCTGCTGGAGTACGCCGGGAAGACAGAAGGCTGGGCTGTATGGTTCGGCGGCACGGAAGAGGGCAGCACCCTGACCCCCACCGGCAGCGACGGAAAGTTCAAGTTTGACGGTCAGCTGACCTGCTACCCCACCGGCGGCGGTGTGAACGAGGTCGTTGACCTGAACATCTCCATTGCCCCGTCCACGCCCATTGAGCTGGACGCGGCATGATAAGGATTCAACCACACAAATAGCAGGAGGATTTAGCGATGGCTAAGAAAATCACCATTCCCTACAACGGAAAGACCTACACTCTGGAATTCACCAGAGAGGGTGTAAAGCGCATGGAAGCCCAGGGCTTCCGTATCACCGAAATTGACAATATGCCCATGACGATGATTACCGCCCTGTTCAACGGCGCTTTTGAGGCAAACCACCCCGCCGTGAAGGGCGCTACCAAGGAGAAAATCTTTGGCAGCCTCAAGAGCCGGAAGAAGCTCATTCAGACCCTTGTGGAAATGTATGCCGATACATACAACACCCTGTTCGACGACGACGAGGACGAAGCCGACGAGGGAAACCCCGGCTGGGGAGTAACGGAGTAAGCGAGTTATTTCCCGAAAGTAATGGAGGGGGTAGGGATTCCCCTGCCCCCTCATTTGCTTACGCAGAAGCGTTCAAAAAGGTGTTCCCCTACTATCTGGCGATCGGCATGACATACGACCAGTTCTGGAATCAGGATGTGGAGCTGGTGCGGTTCTACCGGAAAGCCGCCAAAATCAAGCTGGATTTGCGAAACCAAGACCTTTGGCTGCAAGGAGCCTATGTCTACGAAGCCATTCTGGATTCCGCACCGGCGCTGCGGTTCAGCCTCAGCAAGAAGCCGCCGAAGCCTATCCCGTACCGGGAACAGCCTTATGAACTGGAACCGAACAAGAAAAAAATATCCGCAAGACCTACGGAAACGCTTTCTCAGGAAGAAAAGAACGACAGGAAAGCCAAGTCCATTATGGAAATGTGGATGGTAAATATCAACAAGAAATTTGAGAAGAAGGGCGGTGGCGACAACGGCTGATAATGTGGAAATGCAGGGCATTGAGTTTCAAATCATCAATGACAGCGACGAGGCCACCAACAGCATTGAGCGGCTGGGGCAAGCGCTTTCTGAGCTGAAAACCAATGTCAAGGGCGGTATTTCCGCCGTATCGAGAGCCGGAAGCGCTATTTCGAAGCTGCGGACTGCTCTTGACGGGATTGATACATCCGGCATTGCCAATAAACTGAAAGGCGTTTCTGACGCTGTGAACCAGCTGAATATCAGCCCGAATGCAAAGATTTCTTCTTCTCTGCCAAAGAACATTACCGCTTTAAACGCCGCCGTTGCGAACATCCAGCCGGAGAAAATCGTCCAGCTGGGCAGCGCCCTACAGGCGGTGGCGAACAGCAGCGGGGCTAAGATTTCCGCAACGCTGCCGAAGAACATTACGGCACTGAATACGGCGCTTGCCGGGCTGGATGCTGGCGGAATCGCAAAGTTATCCGGCCTTGCTGACGGGCTGCGGCCCCTTGGAGAGCTGGAACGTGCGAAGCTCACTTCCTTCACCAATCAGCTTTCAAAGCTTCCTGCGGTCATCCAGGAGCTTGACAAGGTGGATTTGGATAAGTTCACCCAGCAGATGAAGGATTTTGCGGAAGCCATCAAGCCCCTTGCGGACGAAATGAACAAGGTTGCCGCCGGGTTCTCCGCATTCCCCACCAGAATTCAAAGGCTGATCACCTCCACGGAGCAGTACAACGGTACGGTAAGGCGGGCAACCACAAGCACAAATGCGTGGAACAGTGCGATCAAAGCAATCAGTTTTGTGACCATATACAGGGCGGCGGCAAAGCTCCTGAGCACCGCAATCGCAAAATCGTCCCAGTATACGGAAGATTTGAATCTGTTCACAGTTTCAATGGGGAAGTACGCCGAGGAAGCGTATAACTACGCACAGAAGGTTTCGGAAATCGTGGGCATTGACCCGGCTGAATGGATGCGGAATCAGGGCGTGTTCAACACGATTATCACTGGCTTTGGCGTTGCGGGGGACAAGGCGGCGTATATGTCCAAGAACCTGACGCAGTTGGGTTACGACATTGCTTCCTTCTATAACCTGGACTTTGAATCTGCCATGCAGAAGGTGCAGTCCGGCATTGCAGGTGAATTGGAGCCTTTGCGGCGGCTTGGCTACGATCTGTCAGTAGCCCGTTTGGAGCAGGAACGGTTGAATCTTGGCATTGACAAGAGCGTTTCCAGCATGACCCAGGCTGAAAAATCCCAGCTGCGGTACTACGCCATGATGACCCAGGTCACGCAGGTGCAGGGTGACATGGCACGGACGCTGGAACAGCCCGCAAATATGCTCCGTGTGCTGAAAGCACAGTTTGAACAGTGCGCTAGGGCAATCGGAAACCTGTTTATTCCAATCCTGGTGAAAGTACTTCCTTTCGCTATCGCCGTTGCAAATGCCCTTAGAGAAATCATTGCAGCAATCGCCGGCCTGTTTGGCGTGACATTGCAAGCCCCAGACTGGGGAGATTCCTTTGGCGGTGCAACCGCAGGAAGCGGAGCGATTGCCGACAACATGGATTCTGCCGCCGGGTCTGCCAAGGAACTGAAAAAGTACCTTGCCGGATTTGACGAGCTGAATGTGCTGCCTGACCAGAATCAGGGCGGCGGAAGCGGCGGCTCTGCTGGGGGCGGCGGCGGAGACCTGGGGATTGAGTTGCCCGGGTATGACTTCCTGAAGAATGCAGTTGGAAACAAGATCGATGAGTGGAAAAAGAAGCTGGAACCGCTTGTTAATTTTGTGAAAGACAACCTCAAAGAGATTCTGGAATTGGTTGCGACAATTGGAACAGCTCTGCTTGCGTGGAGGCTTGCGACCGAACTCATGACGGGCATCTCGGCGCTGAAAGCGCTTTCCCAAAACGGATTGTCAATACCGCTTACGATCACCGCCGGAGCAATTCTGACCGCAGCAGGATTCAAAATCGAATTCAGCGGGATCAAGGATGCAATCGAAAAGAGACTGAACGGCTTTAATTTCTCGGAAATTATTCTTGGAGGTTTAGTCGGAACAGCCGGAACTGGATTATTAGGCAAAGGAATCGGACAGTTTATCGCAAAAGCGTTCTCTGGAAGTGCTGTAGCAAAAGCAATCACCGCTGGCGGCGGAACAATCAGCACAGGGCTTATTGGAACAGCCATCGGCGGAATCGTAGCCGGAATCCCGATGTTCGTTACTGGCATATACGATGCCGTTACGAATGGTTTGAATATCCTGAATGGACTACTGATTCCTGCTGGGTCTACGCTTGCTGGTGCTGGAATCGGTGCGATTATCGGTTCTCTTGTAGGCCCAATTGGAACCGGAATCGGTGCGATTATCGGCCTTGTAGTCGGCGGGCTAACGGATTTAGGCATTCTGATTTACCAGAAGTGGGATGAAATTAGTGCTTTCTTTGCACCTGTTGCGGAATGGTTCGATGTAAACGTGGTGCAGCCAATATCCGGCTTCTTCTCCGGGCTTTGGACAGACATTGTTGACACATTTTCTCCTGCTGTTACGTGGTTCTCTGACCTGTGGAAAAGTGTAAGCCAGACATTCGAGGATGTTTTCTACGACATCGGAATTCTTGTGAGCGGAACGTGGGAAACCATCAAGATTGTTTGGGGAATCGCTTCTGACTGGTTTGAGATGCACATCATTCAGCCTTTATTCAACCTGTTTTCCTCCCTTTGGTCTGGAATTACCGGGTGGGCATCCAACACATGGGCTTCTATTTGCAATTGGGCCTTGGCTGCATACACCTACATCAATACCTACTTTATATCCCCAATGAGATATGCGGTGTCAACAGTGTTTAACGGGCTTGTTGGCGCAGTGAAATCGGCGCTGAACGGCGTAATATCTGCCCTAAATTCCGCATTGAGTTGGATGTTTGGCGGAATCAACGGAATTTTAAGCAGTCTTAGAAACTTCAGTATCGCCGGATACTCCCCATTTGCAGGGTTGAGAGAAATCAGTGTTCCGAAAATCCCTATGCTTGCCAACGGCGGCTATGTAGACCAAGGCCAGCTCTTTATCGCCCGGGAAGCCGGTGCGGAAATGGTTGGCTCCATCGGACGCAGAACCGCTGTTGCCAACAATGACCAGATCGTCGAGGGCATTACCAACGGTGTCCGGGAAGGTAACGATGACGTTGTGAACGCCCTGTACGCTGTCGCCCAGCAAATCATCATGGAAATGCGGGAGCAGGGCCGAAACGACGGTGGCGGCAATTACGATTTTGACCGTGCTGTGGCGGATGCCCAGCGCAGGAACGCAAGAATGTATGGCTGATACGAAAGGAGCGTGAAACGGCATGAAGATGATGCTTAAAATCAACGGCGTGGACTTCATGCCGTTTATCGCAAAGCAGGGGGTCAAATGGCAACGCAACGACATCGATGCCGCCAACTCCGGGCGGACCATGGACGGTCAGATGCAGCGTGGTCGTGTGGCTACCAAAATCCGCCTGGACATCACCTGCCGCCCTCTGACCGCTGAGGAAGCAAGATTGGTCCTGACGACCATTCTCCCGGAGTATGTCAGTGTGGACTACTACGACCCCATGAGCGGCTACAGAAGCGGAATATCCATGTATTCCAACAATAACCCCGCTTCCTTCCTGATTGAAAAGCCGGAAGACGACTGGTGGAGCGGCATCACGTTCCCACTGATTGAAAGGTAAAGGTGGCTTATGCAAGAAACATCCGAAAAATACAAGCGGATATTGCAAGGGCCGCATAGCTTCGATACATCCGTCACCATTGGTGACGATGGGTGCCTGGTGGATAATTCCGGCGACCGGATTCTTTTTGGCGGAGATTCCATCCTCGTTGATACCGGCGGCCCGGAAAGCGGATTCCGGGAAGACGCGCTATTCAGCGTGAGCACAAAAAGCCCGTTTTTCAAGGACTCCATGCCGTGCGTCGGAACGGCAACGTCCGGCACCGTGGATTTGAAGATGATTGCGCCGTACAACATTCCAAGAAAGGGGCGCATCTGCATCTACTCCAGAGCAGTGAGCGACACGGAAAAATCCGAGTGGGTACAGCAGGGAGTTTACTACATCGACACCCGGAAACAGGTGCATGACGACCGTGGATTCGACGTCTTGACCCTGAGCGGGTATGACGCAATGATGCTCGCAGAGGTCACGTACCCAAGCGACGATACCCACGATTACCCGCTGCTTGATACAGAGATGGTAAAGTACATCGCCGCAAATATGAAAATCGACGAAGACGGTAGCGGCATCCAGGTAGACGAACGGACGTGGGATATTATGACCGCCGGATATAAATTCCCGCTTCCTGTCGGCTATTCCATGCGGGAAGTTCTCTGCATGATTGCGGCAGCCTATGCCGGAAACTTCATCATCTCCCCTACCAGCATGCTTCGGCTCGTCAGCATGTTTGACCTTCCTCCGGAGACCAGGCACCTGATAACGGACGACGGCTACAAAATTACCTTTGGCGGTTATTACATTCTTGTATAGAAAGGCGGTGATAGCCGTTGGCAGAAAGCTTTAACCTGCTGCGTCGGGTAAGCAGTCTAGATACATCCATGGAGCTTCCCGCTTACAGCGGCGTGGTCATCTTCGCCGGTCAAGACGACGCAGGAAACAACATCGAGTACCGGGCCGGAGACCAGACCGGTACTCTCTTGGAAATAACCAATGAATGGGGTTCTCAGGCTCAGGCCGACGCAATTTATAAGAAAATCCGTGGCTACCGCTACCAGCCATACAATGCCAGTGGAACCCACATTGACCCCTCTGTGGAAATTGGCGATGCTGTTACCATTGCCGATACCTACGGCGGTGTGTTTCTGCGGGCAACCACTTACGGGCGGGATATTACCAGCGAATTGGAAGCCCCTTCCAAGGAAGAAATAGAACATGAGTTCCAAATCCAGTCTCCTACGAATCGTCAGTATGAACGTTTCACTCGATCTGTTAGGTCTAGCTTGGCCATCACGGCAACAAAAATTGCCGCAGAGGTGGAAGCAAGAGAAGCAGCAGATAAAGCTATCCGGGCAACCTTGAGCGTTCAGGCAGATGCCATTAAAGCTAGGGTTGAAAAAACGGTAGGAGATAAAACCTCTGACTTCTGGTGGGACTTGCAAGCGAACAGTTGGAGCGTTGGAAGCAAAAGTAAAATCATTTTTAGCGTTCAAGAGGGCGGCGCAATAGTAGAGGGTGAAATCCGGGCTACATCCGGGAAAATCGGTGGGTTTGACATCCAGAAAGATTATCTGTCCTACAACGGCCAGACCTGGGGTGGAACTAATAGCTGGGGCGGTTATTTTGGAACAAGTGGCATTCAGCTGGGCCGGAATTTCAAGGTGGACATGGCCGGAAACCTGGAAGCCGCCTCCGGGCGGTTTACCGGGGAGGTATATGCCGGACGCATCAACTACGGCGGGGATGCTGGATATTTCAGCGGAGGCGGGCTGTCCGGTGGCTCTGTAGGGGCAGGGAAAATCGTAGGGAATAGTCTCGGTACCGGGCAATTTGCAGGAGGCGTGAACACATCTCTGGGGTATGCGGATTTTGCAAATGGCGTATTTAATGGGTGGAATACCGCACCTAGTTTATCAACCGAAGACAAAGGATTAGTAATCGGAGGCCACAGGGTAGCTGTAGCTTCTACATCGTTTAGAGACGGAACTGGGGGCACGGTATCTTTAAGGTATCTTACGTGGCTTAATTAAGGGGGATGCAAAATGGAAAAGCTCACAACCGCAACAGGCAAGGAATTTTCTTGTGATTATTTCAACCCATGCCAGCCAACTGGACAATGCAATTTGCGGATTGTAAATGAGCAGATTCTCACAGTGGCGGCGATATTTTCAAACCCATCTGAAACGATACAATTGTGGTGCGAAAGTCAATACGCAGCGAACTACACACGTCTTGTTGCGATCGTACCTGAATCCGATGCAATCCGTGTAATTCTCGGAAAGGAGTAAAAATGGACGAAATCATCAACCTGTTATCCCGTATCGGTGCAACTATGGAGACCATCTCTATAGTTGGTATTGATAATCAGGACAAATTCGTGGGCTGTGCTACGGCCATTAAGACGGTGATTCGAAAGCTGGAACAGATGCCCGCTGCGGAGAAGAAGGAAGGAGCTGACGTACAGGATGGCTGATAAATCCATAGAGCAGTTAAATGCTGCTGAAAAGGTGTACCTTAGCGACCTGTTTGTGTTACAGCAGTCCGGTACGGCGAAGAAACTGACTGGGCAAGTTCTGAAGAACTGGTTGCTAGAGCTTGCTCAGGGACATGGCGGTATTACCAGCATTGTCCTGCAAAGTACATCCGGGCTGAATAAGACCTACCGCATTACTCTTGCGGATGACACCTACTTTGACATGACCGTTTCGGACGGCAAAGGCATTACCAGTGTTGCCAAGACCGGCACTTCTGGGTTGGTTGACACCTACACCATGAAATTCAATGCTGGTTCTGACTTCGTGTTCACAGTGAAGAATGGCGAAAAGGGCGACAAAGGCGACGCCGACCGCCTGTACTTCAAATTCGCTTCTCAGAAACCAACAGACGCTTCTCATAACATGGGTGACGTGCCGGATGAATGGCTTGGCTTCTATGCCGGTACCACGCCGCCCTCTGGTTGGCAGGACTACACGTGGGTACGCATCAAGGGTGACAAGGGCGACAAAGGCGATGCTGCAAAGCTGACAAGCCACAGCACAACTTACATGGTCTCTGACTCTGGTACCGTCGTTCCCTCCGGTTCCTGGGTATCTGATGTGCCTAACGTCCCCCAAGGTAAGTACCTGTGGACGAAAACTGTGCTTACCTTCAACACGGGCGACCCTGTAACCTCCTACTCCGTTTCCCGGTTTGGTATTGATGGTAGCGGTGCAGTATCCAGCGTTAACAGTAAGAGTCCTGACCCTACCGGCAACGTGAGTGTACTGGCGGAGGATATACCCACCAGCAGCGGGGTGAGTGTGCAGGCGGCGTTAAACGCAGCGGTTAAAACCGTGAACAGTCGAGGAGCGGATAATACTGGAGCTGTAACGATTGGAGCAGCAGACATTCGCACTGCATCCGGTGCAACGGTGGAGCAGGAGTTGATTGGAAAGCAAAAGAAAATCATGGTTTCTGGACTTTTGAAGGGCGATGGAAGCGGCGGCGTGTCGGAGGCTGTTGCCGGAACGGACTACCAGGCTCCGGCCAGAAGCTACACAGCTACCATACCCGCTTCCGGATGGACAGGCTCGACGGCCCCGTACATATGTAACGTGACCGTTACTGGTCTTTTAGCGGTAGACAAGCCTATCGTAGATATCATCCCTTCCGCAACCTACGCTACGGCAGAGACACAAATAGAAGCTTACGGGCATATCTATCGGATGGTGACACAGGAAAATAAAATCGTAGCTTACGCAACAGACAAGCCGGCAGTAGATATTCCGATACAGGTAAAGGCGGTGTAATCATGGGAGAATGCTTTATTTCACGGCGAGGCGGCGGCGGTGGCGGAGCTGGCCTGAATGTCGTCTCCGGCCTTGCCGAGCCGGGGAGCCCAAAGGAGAATATGATCTGGGTAAAATCCGACAAGGCCGGGAAGAAGTACGTCTTTGCGGAGGCCGCGCCGGAAGCGCCTTTTGAGGGGCTGATCTGGTTCAGTGCCACGGGGGACGGGATCATCACGCAGGCCAACGTCTATGCCGATGGAGCGTGGAACCGGGTGGATGCATATATGTATCTTTCCGGGACCTGGGTGCACATTGCAAGTGCGATCGTGTACCTGTACAACAAAGGCGACACCTGCGATGCGGTGTCTGGCGGCTGGGAAGCAGCGCAATGGTACATAAACAGTGGAGCTCCCGGGTCAGTCCCCAGCCTTACAAAGGTGGACGGCGGCCTTACAGTTAGTCCTACCTACGGGAGAGAAGGCCTGTGGGGAACCCGCGCATCGGTAAACCTGGATAAGATCCGCAAGGTGTGCGCTATGATCAGGGGAAACACCAACGCCAACAACAACCTTGTTGTGTCCACGGGTTCCGGCAGCTGGGCATTCCCGGCAAATGCTAAGGCATCCAAAGACCTTTTTAACGGTACAGTGGAGCTTGACGTGAGCGCTTTGAGCGGGAATTACTTTGTGGGCTTCCGGGTGAGAGGGAGCTTTACCGTTGAGGCCGTTTGGCTTAGTTACTGATGCCAGGAGGAGACACTATGAAAATTTATATTGATGATGAATTTAAGTGCCGTACTCAGGCAGCAGACGGTCTTACGGCTGTTGAAACTGATTTTTTTGATGGCGTGTGCGCCGCCTATATCGAGGGCTACCGCTTTGTCCCGGCCGGGAAGACCTGGACGGCAGCGGACGGCACGGTGTATTCCGGCGAAATGATTACTCCATGGAAACCCTGGGCGGAGCTGGACGCGGTGCAGCGGGTCTATGAGCGGGAGCAGGCCGCCGCGCTGGAGGCCCAGAATGCTGAGTATGAAGCCGCCCTGTCAGAAATTGAAACTGCACTGGGGGTGACATGATATGACCATTGAGGAACGAAAGCAGAGAATACTTAAAAAAATCACTGAAATAAAAGCCAGTGGTGGTGGGGAACAGCTAAAAGAGCTGGATGAAGCCTACCAGAAAGGGGTTGACAGTCTGTGACACAAGAGGAAAGAAAAAGCATCATGTATGCCCAGGGGAGAGCGAATGCCCTTGCCTTACAGGAGAAAGCCCCGAGCATGACAGGCACTGAGCTAAATGCCGTGGATAACAACATCCCCAGTTTCAAGGCTGCTGTCGGAAACAAAAACATGCTGGAGCGCAAGATTGGGTTTGTGTGTCAATCGTCTGCCGGCCGTGTAGTGCGACTGGTGCAGCCCTATGACAGCACTATCTACACCCGGGAACCTGAGGAACTTCCAGCACAATGGGGATTTGCCTGGAGTACCGACCCCGCGAAAGCTTTGCCATTCGTCGCCATGTCTACCAGCCCCTATAATAAGGGCGACTGCTGCACGGAGGATGGCAAAGTGTATCGCTCCACGTTGGACAATAATGTATGGTCTCCGTCCGCATACCCCCAGGGCTGGGAGGGGGTGATGACATGACGATCAAGCAAATTCAGAACCTTTTGGATTATCTGGGCTATGCCCCCGGTAAAATTGACGGGATGGACGGTACAAATACCCGGAAAGCTGTCAAGGCATTTCAGGGGGACTTCGGCGGCTTGACAGTTGATGGCGTGGCCGGAACAGCCACACAAAAGGCCCTGCGCCATGCTGTGGCCTACGGGATGCCGGAGAAGAAGCAGACCACAGATGACAAGGCTTCTCCGGCGACCAGCGGCAAGACCGGCACATTCTGGGATGATCTCAAGCACTTCAAGCGTGAAGAAATGCGCTGCCCCTGCGGCAAGTGCAGTGGCTTCCCGGTGGAACCTGCCGAAAACTTGATGCGGACGCTGGACACGGACATTTGGGAGCATTTTCAAGCGCCGATCACCATCATACCGCTGCCCCCAAATGATCCTCATGCCGGCGGTTCCGGGGTGCGGTGTCAGACATACAACGATTCCCTGCGTGGCAGCGTCCCGAACTCCCGCCATGTGCAGGGCAAGGCGGCAGATATCATCGTGAGGGGCTTTTCCGGCTCTGCGGTCAAGACATACTGCGACAGCCTGGTAAAGGCGGGAAAACTCCGCTACTGCTACGTCATCGGCGGCGGAAACTCCGTTCATGTGGATATTCTGTAACAAAGCACAAGGGGGAAGGTCTGACGGCCTTCCCCCATTTTATTTGCAATAAAGTTTGTACGTATTCCCGCTTTTTTCACGCTCAATCTGATTTGATTTGCTGGCAGAATAAAGCTGCTCCTGAATGTATGCTTTTGCTATTGGGTCAAATAATTTGTATATATCTTTCTGCAAAATGCCTGGATTTTCTCTGATTATTTCTACTAGATTTTCCCGTAATGTGGGTAGTACATGGATCTCAAACTCTTGCTTAGCTTCGTATTCTGCATTTAGTTTTTCAATATTTGCTTTCAAGTCATCCAATTCTTTTAACAACTTTTCAAGATAATCGTCTGTGAACAAATCATCCCGCCAATAATTGAAACATTCCCCTTTTTTCTCAAACAGTTTTTTCGTTCTAACCATGTAACTAACGAATGCTTCCAATGCTTCAAGCTGTGTGTTTGGGGAGCTATAGCGGCTTTCGTACCACGCAGACCACATCTTTTTGTACTTGGCTTCATATCGTTTTGTTTCTTTTTCATGCGCAGTACGCCACCCCCACGGCAAATCACCTTCAGGGGTTAAGTGGTCTTGATCTTCTTTCGGTTCGGATAGCTTTGTAATTATATTGGCTACGTCCTGCGCCGAAGATTCCGGGTTCTGCGTTTTTATATAACCAATAACGCTATCGATGCTCAACGGATTAAATTCTGATGTTTCTTCAAACGTGGCAGAATCTTTTTGTTCGCCTAAAATGGTTTTCTGTGTTTCGGCATTGACTATTCCGGTCTGTTCTTGCGTTTCTTCTGCGTTTTCTGATTTCTTCTTTCTGAAAATGTCAAATGGCCACATTTCCCCAACCCCCATTTGTAAGATGCAAAAGCTACGTTCATAGTAGCTTCGCAGGGAAGAAAAGCAACAACAGAATGGGAACAATCTGGTTACAAAAGAAGAAACTGTTGACAGAGCCGCAAACCGGCGCTACTATTTCCATAGGAGGTGTTCCTATGGACAAGATCGAGATTTTGCGGGAATGGGTGAAGGAGAGCCACAATATTGTGGCCTTCACCGGTGCTGGTGTAAGCACCGAAAGCGGCGTGAAAGATTTCCGAAGCAAAGATGGCCTTTACAGCGAAACATGGAGGCCTAACGACAGTGTCTCCACCGAAAGCGGCGTGAAAGATTTCCGAAGCAAAGATGGCCTTTACAGCGAAACATGGAGGCCTAACGACAGTGTCTCCACCGAAAGCGGCGTGAAAGATTTCCGAAGCAAAGATGGCCTTTACAGCGAAACA
>ERZ772865.2582-NODE-2582-length-15469-cov-6.359414_pt1 | contig 15469 bp, 10 predicted proteins | sample MGYA00512133_ERZ772865 | MGnify/ENA primary metagenome ERZ772865 (study PRJEB29015, sample SAMEA2737722) | human gut metagenome | biome: human gut; feature: human-associated habitat; material: faeces | place: China | collected 2012 ...
CCTGCCCGACCTGCGGCAAGCACAACTTTACCGATATCCGTCAGTTCAACCTGATGTTCAAGACCTTCCAGGGTGTTACGGAGGATGCAAAGAATACGGTATATCTGCGTCCCGAAACCGCGCAGGGTATTTTCGTAAACTTCAAGAACGTACAGCGTACTTCCAGAAAGAAAATCCCGTTCGGTATTGGTCAGATCGGTAAGTCCTTCCGCAATGAAATCACACCCGGCAACTTCACGTTCCGTACCAGAGAGTTTGAGCAGATGGAGCTGGAATTCTTCTGTGAGCCTGACACCGACCTCGAATGGTTCGCATACTGGAAACAGTTCTGTATCGACTGGCTGCAGACTCTGGGCATCAAGCCGGAAGAAATGCGTGTCAGAGACCATGAAAAAGAAGAGCTTTCCTTCTACTCCAAGGCTACAACGGATATCGAATTTTTATTCCCCTTTGGCTGGGGCGAGCTGTGGGGCATCGCTGACCGTACCGATTACGACCTTTCCCGCCATGCAGAGGTTTCCGGTCAGGATCTGTCTTACTTTGATGATTCCAAAAATGAAAAATATATCCCTTATGTTGTTGAGCCGTCTCTGGGTGCAGACCGTGTCGTTCTGGCATTTTTGTGCGCTGCTTATGACGAGGAAGAGTTGGAGGGCGGAGATGTCCGTACTGTCCTTCATTTCCATCCTGCTCTGGCACCGGTTAAAATCGGCATCCTGCCGCTGTCCAAGAAGCTCAACGAGGGTGCAGAGAAGATCTATACCCAGCTGTGCAAGAAGTACAACTGCGAATTTGACGACAGAGGCAATATCGGTAAGAGATATCGCCGTCAGGATGAAATCGGTACGCCGTTCTGCGTTACCTACGATTTCGAATCCGAGACAGACGGCTGCGTAACCGTTCGTTTCCGTGATTCTATGGAGCAGGAGCGGGTTGCGATCGCTGATCTGGACGCATACTTTGCAGAAAAGCTGGATTTCTAAGAAATTTTAAGCTAGCTGCGTATCATCGAGTGAGTGTTTTGCGGGCACTTCATTCTGTGAATTAGAAAAATCCGTCTTTTCCCTGTGGATTCCACATGGAGAAGGCGGTTTTTTTTGCAAATGGCGCGGGTGAATTGTATTGTGCGTGAACGGCTCCTTTTGGCAACATTTTGCTGTTTGTGAAAGATTTTGTTCGTTCTGCGACAAAATTTGGCAGGAAAACTAAAAACTGCACAAATAAAAAACGAATATATTGTTTGACTTTGCATATTTTAATGTGATAGAATGATTTTATGAGAAAAACAGTCCGGCATAATGCTAAATGACTGTAAATACAGACCAAAGGGGGACCATTACAATGGCGAAATGGGTGTATTTATTCAGGGAGGGAAATGCGGATATGCGCAACCTCCTGGGTGGAAAAGGTGCGAACCTTGCAGAGATGACGAATCTCGGGCTTCCGATTCCGCCCGGCTTTACCGTGACGACAGAGGCCTGCACAGACTACTATAACCATGGCAGGTCAATTTCTGAAGAAATTCAGACACAGATTTTTGATGCACTGGCACTTTTGGAGGAAAGGCTCGGAAAGAAGTTCGGAGATACCGAGAATCCGCTGCTTGTGTCGGTACGAAGCGGAGCGAGAGCTTCGATGCCCGGTATGATGGATACGATCCTGAATCTGGGCTTGACCGATATTTCGGTCGAAGGCTTTGCCAAACGGACAGGCAATCCGAGATTTGCCTATGATTCTTACAGACGCTTTATTCAGATGTTCTCAGATGTTGTCATGGAAGTTCCCAAATCGTTATTTGAGCGGGTCATTGATGAAATAAAAGAAGATCGGAAAGTTCATTTTGATACGGAGCTGACGGCGGAGGATCTAAAAGAGGTGATCCGGCGTTTTAAAGAGATCTATAAGGAAAAAATGGGCGAAGAATTTCCGCAGGAGCCGCGGGTTCAGCTGATGGAAGCGGTAAAGGCGGTATTCCGTTCGTGGGATAATGAAAGAGCTATCGTATACAGAAGAATGAATGACATTCCGGGGGACTGGGGAACTGCAGTCAATGTACAGTCGATGGTATTCGGAAATATGGGCAATACCTCCGGTACAGGCGTTGCCTTTACGAGAAACCCCTCCACCGGAGCAAAGGGCATTTATGGCGAATATCTGATCAACGCACAGGGTGAGGACGTTGTTGCAGGAATCCGTACGCCGCAGCCCATTACCCGACTGGAAGAAGACCTGCCGGAATGCTATGAGGAATTTTTGAAAATTGCAAACCGTCTGGAAGAGCATTACCGTGATATGCAGGATATGGAATTTACCATCGAGGACGGAAAGCTGTATTTCTTACAGACCAGAAATGGTAAGCGCACGGCGCAGGCGGCTCTGCAGATTGCATGCGACCTTGTGGATGAAGGTATGATCACGCCCCAGGAAGCTGTCAGCAGAATTGAAGCAAAATCTCTGGATCAGTTGCTGCATCCCGCTTTCGATCCGGATGCACTGAAAAAAGGAACTGTGATGGGACAGGCTCTTCCGGCATCTCCCGGCGCAGCTGCCGGTAAGATCTATTTTACTGCAGAGGAAGCGAAGGAAGCCCATGAGGCTGGCGAACGTGTCATTTTAGTGCGTCTGGAAACTTCTCCGGAGGATATCGAGGGGATGCATGCTGCAGAGGGTATCCTGACTGTGCGCGGCGGTATGACATCCCATGCTGCAGTTGTGGCAAGAGGCATGGGAACCGCATGTATTTCCGGCTGCGGAGATATTGTGATCGATGAAAAGAAAAAGCAGTTTACATTAGGCGGCAAGACCTATTATGAGGGGGATTATATTTCCCTGGACGGCTCCACCGGCAAGATTTACGACGGCGATATCCAGACCCAGGAGGCTTCCATCAGCGGCAACTTCGGCAGGATCATGAGCTGGGCGGATTCCTTCCGTAAATTGAGGGTTCGCACGAATGCAGATACGCCTGCAGATGCGGCAAATGCGGTTCGTCTTGGTGCAGAAGGTATTGGACTTTGCAGAACAGAGCACATGTTCTTTGAACCGGATCGGATTCCGAAGATCCGTAAAATGATCCTTTCCAAAACCGTGGAAGAGCGGGAAAAGGCGCTGGAGGAGCTGATTCCCTTCCAGAAGGGCGATTTCAAGGCGCTTTATAAAGTAATGGAGGGGAAACCTGTTACGATTCGTTTCCTGGATCCGCCGCTGCATGAGTTTGTTCCGACAGACGAAAAGGATATCGAAGCACTGGCAAAGGATATGAATCTTTCTGTTGAGGAAGTAAAGAGCACCTGCAGTGAGTTGCATGAGTTCAACCCGATGATGGGTCACAGAGGCTGCCGGCTGTCCGTTACGTATCCGGAAATTGCAAGAATGCAGACAAGAGCGGTGATCGAAGCGGCGATTGAAGTAAGTAAAGAAAAGGGCTTTGAGATCGTTCCGGAGATCATGGTTCCGCTGGTTGGCGATAAAAAGGAGCTGAAATTTGTCAAGGACGTAATCGTGGAAACTGCTGAAAAGGTTAAGGCAGAAAAAAATTCGAATCTGGTTTATCACATTGGAACGATGATCGAAATTCCAAGAGCAGCACTTCTGGCAAACGAAATTGCAGAAGAAGCCGAATTTTTCTCCTTTGGTACAAATGATCTGACTCAGATGACCTTTGGCTTCTCCCGTGACGACGCAGGAAAATTCCTGGTGGATTATTACAAGAGTAAGATCTATGAATCTGATCCCTTTGCAAAGCTTGACCAAAACGGCGTAGGACAGCTGATCGAAATGGCAGTCACAAAAGGTCGTTCCCAGCGTCCGAACTTAAAGATCGGTATCTGTGGTGAGCATGGCGGCGATCCCTCTTCTGTTGCATTCTGCCATAAGGTTGGAATGGATTATGTATCCTGTTCTCCGTTCCGTGTACCGATCGCGAGACTGGCTGCAGCACAGGCAGCAATTGCGGACAAGAGGAATTAGGCAACAATATATTTATTTCTGCAACTTAACGGTAACGAGAGCAGATGTGCAGACATTTATGGCCGAACGTCCAGAGTATACAAAAGCGAACAGATTTAAAGATATTGAAGTAAAAGTCTATATATAAAGTTCTGCAAGGGAAAGCATTTATTGCTTTCCCTTGTTTGATGTTTGGGAATAAGCTCTTTTATTTGGGTTTGTTCCCTTTTTTTATTCTAATATCTATAAGGAGGTTCACTATGAACAACACCGCGTTAGGGGCAGAAAACAAAAGAAACAGACAATCAATTTTATCAGCGAAGCACATGAAAAATTCTACTATGAAAAATTAAAAGAGGTACGCTATCAGGATGTGTACCACAAGGCACTTTGCTATTGCCTTGGTATCAGTGATGATACGAGAAGAAATGTTGAAAGCATCTATGATTTTAAGACGGGATGTGTAAAAACTGAGTGCTTGCATGAAGGCTGGCAGACCAGTGGCAGTATGAAGGTGGTGCGAATGGCATTTAACCTGTATTGCAACGGCACACCGAGTGTAGATGATTATACAAAAACAGAGGAACAGGTAAACGAGTGCAGGCAGTATACAGTGGAGGACTTGTTCTGCTGTGCCTATGCACCTTTCTTTTGGCAGGCGATACAGATCCGCTATTCGGAGTATGCGACTTATAACCGGGAACTGTATGCCTTATTTGGAGGAGCAGACTAATGTTAAAAGTCAGATTGATGGGAACGAAGAATGACATTGTATGGTTTCAGAAAATCTTACAGCGTCATCCAAAAGTAGAAGTTCTGGAGATATCAGAGCTTTATAGCAATAAAGGGACAAACAAATATTACAGAGCTTATGCGGAAGTGCAGAAAAGCAATGTAAAGAGCAGCAGATAAAAGCAAAATAGTAGAGAATAGGAGAATTTATCATGTGTAAAGTAATAGCAATCGCAAATCAGAAGGGTGGAGTTGGAAAGACCACCACAACAAGCAATTTAGGAATCGGACTGGCAAAACAGGGAAAGAAAGTTTTACTGATAGATGCAGATGCACAGGGCAGTCTTACGGCAAGTCTTGGTATTCGGGAGCCGGACAGACTGGAAATTACACTTGCAACCATTATGGCATCCATTATCAATGATGAGGAAATAAAACCGGAGTACGGCATTTTAAGACATGAGGAAGGTGTGGATTTCATGCCGGGAAATATTGAGCTTTCCGGTTTGGAAACCTCACTTGTGAATGTTATGAGCAGGGAGATGGTGCTTCGTACTTACATAGAACAGCAGAAAGACCGCTATGATTACATTCTGATTGACTGTATGCCATCACTCGGCATGATTACGATAAATGCTTTTACCAGTGCGGACAGTATTTTAATTCCGGTACAGGCAGCGTATCTGCCGGTAAAAGGTCTGGAACAGCTGATTAAAACTATTGGAAAAGTAAAGAGACAGATCAACCCGAAACTGGAGATTGAGGGAATTTTGCTTACAATGGTTGATAATCGTACCAATTATGCTAGGGACATCAGCAATCTGCTGATTGAAAATTATGGAAGCAGAGTGCGGATATTTGAAAACAGTATTCCAATGTCGGTAAGAGCTGCGGAGATTTCTGCGGAAGGTGTGAGCATTTATAAGCACGATCCGAATGGCAAGGTAGCAAGTGCCTACCAATCACTGACGGAGGAGGTGCTTGGCAATGAGTAAGACTGGAAGTGCCGCAAAGGTGAAGTTGAACAGCTTTGATGATTTATTTGGAACGGAGCAGCCACAGACAGGAACAGAACAGGTACAAGAAATCGCATTGTCAGAACTGCATGAGTTCAAAGGACACCCATTTAAGGTACTGGATGATGAAAAGATGCAGGAAACGATGGAAAGCATCAGGGAGCATGGAGTATTGATGCCAGGCATTGCCAGACCAATGAAAGATGGCGGTTATGAGATTATTGCCGGACATCGCAGGAGACACGCCTGTGAGTTTGTCGGACTTACTACAATGCCGATGTTCATCCGTGATTATACGGATGACGAAGCTACGATTATCATGGTAGATTCCAATATTCAGCGGGAGGACATTCTTCCGAGTGAAAAGGCAAAAGCTTATTTTATGAAATATGAAGCTGTAAAACATCAGGGCAAAAAAGGAAAAGGCAACAGTCTGGATGAAGTTGGGGAAACTGCCGGAGAGAGTGCAAAAACAGTACAAAGGTATATTTACCTTGCCCGCTTATCAGATGCGCTTTTAGATATGGTCGATAAAAAGAAAATTGGAATCGTGCAGGGCGTAGAGCTGTCATTTCTGACAGAACAGCAACAGGAGTGGGTGCAGGTTGTTCTTGAAGAAACCGGAGTGATCATTTCAACAGCACAGGCATCAAAGCTGAAGGAGCATGGAAAAAGTGATGAACTGACATTACCGATGGTAAGGCTGATCCTGACAGAATCGAAACCGATAGAGCGAAAAGTAACCATTAAGGCAGACAAGATCAGCAGATATTTTCCGGAATATTATTCCAATGAGCAGATTGAAAATGTTATCTACCAGCTATTGGATGAGTGGAATAGTTCAAACAGTGAGAAATAAACGGCAAAGGAGGCATGAAAAAGTGGACGAGAATACAAAATTTGATTACTACTATGGAATTGAAGCAGACCAGTTCTCTTTTTATCGTGTCCCCCGGCTGTTGATTAAAGATGAGCGATTCAAGGGGCTTAGCAGCGATGCCAAGCTCCTGTATGGCTTGATGCTCGATCGGATGTCACTGTCTATGAAAAATGGATGGCTGGACGAGGAAAACAGGGCTTATATCATCTATACGGTGGATGCGATTATGGAGGATTTGGGATGTGCGAAAGCAACCTGTGTCAAGATTATGAAAGAGCTGGATTCCGAAAAAGGGATTGGGTTAATTGAAAAAAAGCGCAGAGGTCTTGGCAAACCGGATATTATCTATGTGAAAAACTTTGCTACAATGTCAGCGGAACAGGAGGTAAAAGAGCCTGAGAATACTGGAAAATCCACAGAAGTTCAAAAATTGAACTTCAAGAAGTCTAATATTGATACTTCAAGAAGTTCAGAAGTTGAACTTCAGGAGGTACAAAATTTGAACCGCCAGAAGTATAAAAAGCAGACTTCAAGAGGTTCAGAAACTGAACTTGCAGAAGTTCAGGATTTAGCCCCTATTTATACTAACTATAATAAGACTGATATAAATTATACTGATATGAGTTATACCAATCCAATCTATCCATCCGGTGAAGGAAAACAGACCGATGATAGGATGGATGGAGCAGATGCATACATAGAGATTATCAAAGAAAATATTGAGTACGATCATCACATGAAATATGATGAAATAAATGACAGGGAACTGTATGACGAATTATTTGAATTGATCTGTGAGGTTGTATGTGTAAAGCGGACTACGATACGGATTGCGGGGGAGGAGTATCCCTATGAGCTTGTAAAGTCAAAATTCTTAAAGCTGAGGAGCAGTCATCTGGAGTATGTGATGGGGTGTATGAAAGACACGACAACCAAAATTTCAAACATTAAGGCATACATGGTTACGGCACTGTATAATGCGCCATCAACAATAAATCATTATTATCAGCAGGAAGTGCAGCATGATATGTATGGGGGAGGCTGGCATGAAAAGGGTATTGTTTAAGATGATAGTTTCGGTACTGATACTTGTTTTATGGATACTGATGTGTTATCCGGTATGCCAACAGGAAAACGGATTTGATTACTTCCTTTTCTGGATTATGGTAGGTTTTCCCTATGGGATTCGGAAAATGTGTATGTTCCTCATCCCTAAAAATTTTGGAATTGCTGGGAGCATTGGGGTGTTGGCATTTAACGGCATCATTGGTGGTCTGATAGGTGGTATCATCGTAATTGCAAGGATGATCGCAGTATTTGTGGAGATAATAAAGATGATTGCAGGCACTTCTGGTCACGATGTCCAAAAGTGTGATAATAGAGATATAATGTAAAAAACGGAGAGGATGTCGTCGTATGAAAGAAACATATATTACAGAGGATGAGCAGCTAAAATGCCAGAAAGTTGCTAATGCCTTTACCGAACTGTATGAAATTGAAAATATACTGGTGTTGGATGCGGGGAGATATGGGTTTGTCAAATTGCAGTATTATAGACCACCACAGGGTTTTGAGGATGTAATTACCTTCACAGACAGTCGAAGTATGTTTGAGAATTTGTGGCAGGAGTGGTTTGATACAAAGTTATTTTTACTGGCAAAGGATACACCCATGGAGGGAATGGGATATAGTGAGATATTTCAATGTCTGTCCGGACAGGAGAAAAGAGCACTCACAGACCGGAAAGCATATTTTGCAAAAACGGCAGAAATTGAATAATTGAGATGAACAGCGGTAGGGCAGTTATGGGAGAAATCTTGTAACTGCCCTTTTTTACTTTTGGACATTGTGACCAGAAGTGGAAAGGAGAGAGTATGGAATCAATGCGAGATATCAATAGAGTAATGGAACGAGAAATTGCAAAGGGGAGCAGTCCTTTAAAGCTGGATCATATTGAATTTGGGGATTATTCGTATCAGGAGATAACCTCAGAGAAAAAATTGGAAGATGTGTTATCCTATTTGTTAAGAATAAGGGATTTCAGACAATATGCCGGAAAAACTATTTTGAATAATGTGTATATGGATTTGCGTGGAAGAAAACCTGTATTCAAGAGGACTCGAACAGCAATCGAAAGAAATAATATATTCGCAACAATTAAAAGGTATGCAAAGAAGTTAAAGCCGCAGTATAATGGAGATGTATATTTGGAAATGGTCAGATGCTATTTCGATATATCACAAGAAAATCTGGAAAAGTGCAGATATACATATCAAGGGAACGAAACATATGCCTTTCTGTTATCAGATAAATATATTATGGCATTGTATACGCATTGTCTGGTGGCGAGAAAGGAAGCTGCTTTGCAGAAGATGCAGATTGAAGGCTTTACCGAAAAAGAGTATGGAATGGTAAGCTTAGTGAAGGTGTGGGATGTTTTGTTTCAGGCGTTGTTACTTGATGATATAAGGCTGGAAGATGATAAGATGTATGCGGAGTTTTGCACTTGTTCTTTAGTTAGTATGATACGTTAAATTATTGAGACTTTAGTTTGCAGGGGATACTTAAATTAAGTTAAGATTAAAGAAAAATTGGATCTAGATATAATAGCAAGAAAATAGACAGATGGCGTAAAAAGAAGTAGATGAGACAAAGAGCAGGGGAATAGCTGAAAAAGGAGAAGTGAAAGATGAATTATACAGAAAAAACCAAGCCAGGAATGGGAGATCCATATTGGTATGAGTGGTCTGTTGGTGAGCAACAGATTATTAATATGTTAAATGAAGAAAACAATATAGAATATGTTGAATTGCAGGCAAATGTAGGATTGGGATTAGATGATGTTGTTGTAACATATAGCGATGGAAAAGTATTATGTATACAGGTTAAACATACAAGAGCAGATGATACGTTGACATTTGCAGATTTGGTTTATTCTGCGAAAAAGACAAGTAAATCATTATTAGCCGAATTGGCAGATTCATGGCAAGAAGAGAGTCGTAGATATACTGAAGTTATTCCACAAATCTTTACGAATAGAAGAAAAGGTCAAGTAATTTCTATGACAAAGGGGGAGGACACATTCGTAAGACCAGCACTTGACGTATTTTGGAAAAAATTGAATGAAAAGATTAAATCTGCGAAAAACTTTGAAGATATTGTATTTGAAGAATATCCTGAAGCTTGGAATGAATGGAAAACACAGCTCAGTGGGATTCAAAGTAACAAAGATAAACTAAAATTCTTAAGATTATTACAGCTTGAAACCGAGCAGAAGGATTTACAAGAAATAGAAAATGAGGTTTTAGGTCACTTATCTACAGCATTTAGGATTACTTTGGATGATGCGGACAAATTATTAGGAAAACTTGATCATGCATTAAGGAAGTGGACAACATCTGTGAGAAATACTTCTCGAATTTATGTGGAAGATGTATATGAAGCATTATCTATAGATGATTATATTTCTCCGTATAATCATGAACTAATGCCTGCAGAGCCATTTTTTGATAGCCGCAAAGATTTTGTAGAAGAGATTGAAAAAGAATTATTGTTTGGAAATGAAAAAGTTCTTTTCCTTTCAGGGATACCGGGAACCGGAAAAACAAATATAGTCAGTAAGCTATGCAATAAGAGAGACAGCATTATAAAAATTAGGTATTATGCTTATGAACCTATTCAGCCAGATAAAGAATACTTGCCGATAGATGTTTCGGAAAGGGTAAAAAAGGAACATTTCTGGAATGAGATGTTTAGCCAATTAAAACAGTGCTTAAAAGGTTCTTTACATAAATACAATGTGCCATTACAAAATTGCTTTATGTCGTTGGAAGAGATGAAAAAGCATTTTTTTGAAATAGCGTCTGCGTATGCAAGAGATACTGGATGCACATTTGTTATTGCAATAGACGGAATAGATCATGCAGCACGTGCAGGAATTGTTTCAGAAACATTTTTGGCTACATTACCTAGACCAGAATATATTCCGGATAATATAAAATTGTTGATATCCGGACAACCTCAAGAGTCTTATCCGAATTATCCATTATGGTTAAAGAGAAAAAATGATAGTGTAAAGCGTTTAGATGTGCCAGGAATTGAGAGAGGGGATATATTATCACTTGTAACTCAAAAAATATCTGATACGAGAAGTAGTGAATATAATGTGATTACGGACATTGTTGAAAAATATGCTGAAAAGAACACTTTAGCTGCTATTTTTGCGGTATATGAGGCAAGTCAATGTGCGGATGCAATGAAGTTAGAAAGAAAATTATCGGACAGAAAACTAAGCGGAAATATTGAAGAATATTATTCTAATATATGGAATGATGCTGTTGGTACATTAAAACAGTATGATTTTGTAGATTACAAATTGGCAGGTGTATTTGCGTTTTTGAATGAACGTGTTGATGGACAGATGTTAGCAGAAATATTCAATGAACTTGATATACCTGTAGTTGCTTGGAATAATGTGTTGAAAACATTAAAACCTTTGATTGTAGAGGAGGTGGGGAAATATCATGTTTTACATAATGATGTGAAAGTTTTCTTATCAAATATTGTAAATATTGATGATGAGCATACGCAGGAAATATGCAATTCATTGACGGATTACTATTTATGTAAAGATGATAAAAGTCAAGCTTATTATTTTGATATTGTTAGATTAATGTCTATGGCTAAAAGAGAAGCAGAAATAGTTGATGTTTTTTCAAGTAAGTTTGTTATCGAGGCGTATGTAAATGGTGTTGAACTTTGGGAATTAACCTCTATATCGAATAACATAATGAAAAGACTGTTTTTGCAAGAGGTAATTGATTATGATAAGTTGCAATCTTTGTCTACAGCTATTCTCACAATCAATAAGCTTGAAGACACTAAATATGAAATAGAGAATTCTGAATTTAGGGATGTAAGGCAGTATGTGGGTGTGGCTCCATATGAATGTTATGTGGAACCAATTAATCAATGGGATGCACATTTGATTTCAGATGTACTATCGTATGCCAAAGATTTGTATTATTCAGGAAAAAAGAAAAGAACTATTGATTTATTTAATCGTTGGTTTGAAGGATTAAATGTATTGGAACTTTGGAATATTTTGAGAGACAAGGGAATGTTAGATACAAGAAATCCGGATTATATTATGATATCAACAGAGGCAAAAGAAATTTCAGACGATTTAGGTAAATTGATTTGTTGGTCAAAGCAATATAGTATGCTTGAAAAGGAATCTGAGTGGAATGATGAAATAACTGTTTTTATGCGTGGATTATGTGAATCATTCTGGCATGAATCTGTTTTAAATTATAAAGATAAAGAATTAGAAACAGCCCTTATCAGTATTTGCCATATTGTTGTTAGATCGAATGTTTTAATTGATATTTTAATAGAGTTAATGGGAGAGCTGAGATTTTCTTCAATTAGTATTATTGAAAAGGTAAACAGGGATGTACTTGTACATAGCAAATTAGGACTGATTTTCGATCTTTTTATGAGAATAGTTTCTGGAAATATAGAAAAATATGATAAATATGATCGAGAAGAAGTATATAATCAAATTCAAGGCATTGAATTACCACATGGAGATTTTGAGCATGAAATATATTATTACAGTATATATGCTGTTGTAGTGAGTTATTTACAGCCAGCAGTGGATCGACTCATAGTATCCCAAAGGGTATTAGACAAATTTTTAACAAAGAATTCGCATAGGGACAGAAGTTATTATGGCGTATGGTTCAATTGCCTTTGCTATCTTGGATATTGGTTGCATGCAAAACATAATGGGCAGAAGTTTGCAGAACATTTATATGAGATGGAACGGATCTTATCATTAGTGATGATTAAAGATTGGATTCCACGAGTGACAGATTTGCAGATAAGAAATATATCATCATTGATTTTAAAAGCGTATATTATATTGGCAACACAGGAAAGCGAGGCGTATAAATCAGCTATCTCAAATATATGTGAAAAAATATTTGAAAATAACCCAATCCATCAAGTTATGGATGCAGGGTGGTATTTCTATAGAGATAATGTAGAAAGATTAACTGTTTGGTATCAGGATTGGCTCGGAGAAAAAGGCAGAGTTTGGGACAATCCTATAGGTGAAAGAAATAGAATTATCAAAGATATCTTTAATTTGGTTGAAAAATATCAATTAGAAAATTATATCAATACTACAGCTGCTCGGGAAAAGGCAAAATGGTCTGTTATAGGATATGCTTCTCATAAGGAATATAGCTTAAGTGATATCTTAGAATGGTATGACAGTTTACTTGAAATGGGGTGTGATAATACGCATAGATATACTGAACAGATAAAGAGTCTTTCTGGAAAGATGGAAGAATTGGGTGATAACAGACTTGATTATCAGGCAAACTGTAGATTATATGGCGATTTATTTGATGATGGATTAGATGCAATAAAAAAGGTTTTATCTACACCTGTATATATGTCAGAATTATTAGAACAGCCAGAATATATTATTGAAGGCTTGATAGGATATTTAAAAAAAGCAAGTGTTTCAGAAAACGATTTATTAGCTATTTGGGCATTGGGATTGGGGATTTTGAATTGGAAAAACGATTCAAATCACTCAACAATTGCAGCATTAGATAAAGCAATAGAGATTTGTGCTAAAAGAAATGAATTATCATCTGTACATGAGAAAATATGTAAAATGGGTAAAGCTGAAATAAGTGCTCGTGTTGATCCAAGCCGTTACATTATCCCGAGCAGATGGTGTGATAAGGCAGAGGTAAAGATATGTGGGAATGTTCAGCACAATTATATTGAGCAGTATCTTCAGGCAGGGGATTTAGATTATCATGATAGACAAGCGTTATTTGAAGAATGTGAGAATATGCGTGATGATAGAGAGGCTTATTATTCTTGCTTAGAAAAAATTCTAGAGAAAGAACTTGTTAATGAAAGATATGGATGGAGAAACAGAGAAATTTTAAAGTATGTAATAAGTAATTTGCCCAATGCCATAGCTGATGAGTATATAAGGTCTTATTATTTGACAGGATTAGAAGGGGGAAGAGAAAGCTTTTATCCAGGTGAAAATATAATGTATTTATGTTTGTGGAAAGTAAAACAATGTGGTAAGGAATACTGTAAAAAAGGTTTGGATAATCTGCTAAATACTCACAACTTATGGATTTCGTCAGCCGGAAGAATAGGTAATGAAGAAGAGAATATTAAGGAGAATACAGGTACCAATCTTCAAAGAGTGTATAGTTCCATGGACATTGAGAGTATAGACACATTTCGGGATTTGTTTATTAGGATTCTCATAGTATTTATGCTTTCTGATAATGCTGATACGGCAGAAAATGCATTAAGAGGCATTTATCATTTATTGCAAATTTATCCAGAATTAGTGGTGAAAATAGAAGAATATTGGGATGAATTTCATTATAGAGCTAAAGAATGGATGTTGATGGTTTATGAATTGTTGACTGAAACTAAAGTAATGGATAAAGTTTTGCTAGAGAGTTTGGTTACGAAACATATCAATGATTCGGATTTTAATGCGGCATTTTACTCAAGGATTTTGTTACAAAGATTATGTGGTAAAAATGGTTTTGAGATGCAAAAGGAAAAACAGAAATATTTTGCAGACATTCCAGAATATAGCACCAAAAAACTATTATCTGTAAAAAGCAAAGAACAATATTTAACCGGTACTAGATATGTTATGGAATCACTTAAACGGATGACCGAGGAAATGTGGGATGACTGTAGTGACATAGAAAGCAAGGTGGCAGCATATATGAAGCAAATCAGTGATACGGATAATATGCTGCTTGATGTGGGTGGTAGAAAGCAGTGCGGTGTAGCCTTGTACGATATAAATGTTGCTTTTCTTAGGGTATTGTATAAAGAATGGTATCAAGGAAGATGGGATGGAGCAGAAATTCCGTTAAGTCGAATTATTCTTTCTACAAGTGAACCTTATGTTTTGTTGCAGTCTCCAGCGATATTGCCATATCAAGAAAACAAAATATTAAATGTAAAAATTGATGAGTTTGAAGAACAGGATAAAGATGATAAGGAGAAATTGTTAAAGAATATTTTCACTATGGGAATTAGTGATGACGAAATAGTTCTTGGTGGAGCGTTAACGGAATATAGCTATAAGAAAGAACTCTTAGGCTTTATGACTACATATATTGATTTTCCTACGATGAAAAGAGATTTTGCTTTATATGCTTGTGAGAGAAATGCAAGACTTTTAATTCATCGAAGTGAAGAATTTGTGGAGGAAAAACATTGTAACTTACTTGTGCATAATGTAGGAGTAGAGAGTTTTAAAGGCAGCAATATTATGTGTATGTTTTCACAACGTGCACTAAATCATTTCGGATGGGAAATTGTTTTTGATGATGGCTTAAAGATAGTCGATTCAAATAATAAAATGATAGGTAGATTTGAGTATTATTACGGCTTAAGAACGGAAATGGGAAATAGTGTTTATATGAATCAACCTGTTATTCAAAGATGGGTGGTAACTAATGAGGCGTTTACTGAAATTCAGAATGTGTTGGTATATGATTTGAAGCAAGTGGCAGATGCTAAAGTTTTTGAATTTTAGTGGAAGTAGCATGTTTAGAAAATTTCAAGTTGGCAAGACGAAATAAAAATAATATACAACAGCGTTAGGGCAGTTATGAGTCGAAAGATTTGTAGCTGCCCTTTTCTATTGCTTTTGGACACGATGTCCAGAAGCGGAAAGGAGGATTATGAGGTATTTATTACATCGGCTGTATGTTCCACCTTAGAGGGGCATATGCACAGGAAGATGCAGATCGGAGGTGTTTATGCAGGAGGAAACAACACAAAAAACGATTGCCCTTGCAATCAAGACATCCAAACT
>ERZ772865.2588-NODE-2588-length-15434-cov-19.277456_pt1 | contig 15434 bp, 13 predicted proteins | sample MGYA00512133_ERZ772865 | MGnify/ENA primary metagenome ERZ772865 (study PRJEB29015, sample SAMEA2737722) | human gut metagenome | biome: human gut; feature: human-associated habitat; material: faeces | place: China | collected 2012 ...
GCCGCGCAGGCGGCACGCCCGGTTTTTGCAGATTCCGGTCAGATTTTGATCAGCTCATATTCCCGGCTGCCCATGCCCAGCTTTTCGGCGTGCTCCAGGCAGCTCATCCAGTCCGTCTCCGGATGGAGATGGTGGAAGTGGTCATGGCCGCAGTCCCCAGCGGCAGCGGCCCCCGGCAGGGGCGGCTGGGCGTTTACCGCGTCCACACAGGCCATGTCCAGGGCCACCGGGTCAAAGCTGGCGAACATACCCACATTGGGGATGATGGCCGCGTCGTTCTCCGGATGACAGTCGCAGTTGGGAGACACGTCGATGACCAGGCTGATGTGGAAGCAGGGCCGCCCGTCCACCACCGCCTGGGCATATTCGGCGATCTTCCGGTTCAGATTGGTGACCGTCTCGTCCCAGTTCACCCGGATGGCGTCCCGGGGACAGACGGCGATGCACCGGCCGCAGCCCACGCACCTGCTGTGGTCAATGGTGGCCTTGCGGTCCGTAACGGTGACGCCGTTGTGGGCGCAGATGCGGGTGCAGGCGCCGCAGCCCACGCAGTGCTCCTGGGCCACATGGGGCTTCCCGGCGTTGTGCTGCTCCATCTTACCGGCCCGGCTGCCGCAGCCCATGCCGATGTTCTTCAGCGCACCGCCGAAGCCCGCCTCCTCGTGGCCCTTGAAATGGGTCAGGGAGATGAACACGTCCGCGTCCATCACCGCCCGGCCGATCTTGGCCTTCTGCACATATTCCCCGTTCCGCACCGGCACCTCCACCTCGTCGTTGCCCTTGAGGCCGTCGGCGATGATGATCTGGCAGCCGGTGGACAGGGGGGAGAACCCGTTGAGCATGGCGGCGTCCATGTGGTCCAGGGCGTTTTTCCGCCCGCCTACATACAGGGTGTTGCAGTCGGTCAGGAAGGGCTTGCCGCCCCGCTCCTTCACGAAGTCTGCCACGGCCTTGGCCCAGTTGGGCCGCAGGAAGGCCAGGTTGCCGGGCTCGCCGAAGTGCAGCTTGATGGCCGCGAACTTGTCCTCAAAGTCGATCTGGCCCATACCGGCGGTTTTCATCAGCCGGGTCAGCTTCTGGGGCAGATTTTCCCGATAGTCGGCCCGCAGGTCGGCCCAATAAACTTTCGATGCCACTTGGAGATCCTCCTTGAATCTGAGATGGTCATAGTGTATCATATTCCCACGGAATTTGTCACGCTTTTTTGAAGGGAGGCGGTATGTATGCGCCTGCTGACTCATATCGTAGCCCCGGAGCAGGAGGGCTGGCCCCTGCGGCGGCTTCTGCGGCAGGAGCTGCGCATTTCCGGCAGCTTCCTGTCCCGGCTGAAATGGCGGCCCGGGGCCATCCTGGTCAACGGACGGCCTGCCACGGTGGCGGCGGTGCTCCACACCGGGGACGCCGTCACCGCCGACGTGTCGGACCTGCCCGGGGACAATCCCCATATCCGGCCGGTGGCCTGGCCCCTGGACATCCTATGGGAAGACCAGGACCTGCTGGTGCTGAACAAGCCTGCGGGCATCGCCATCCACCCGGCAGCCCTGACGGAGGAGACCGTCACCGTGGCCGGGGCCGTGTGCCACTATCTGGGCCAGGGGAGCTTCCACTGCGTCAACCGCCTGGACCGGGGCACCACCGGGGTCATGGTGGTGGCCAAAACCGGGTATGTCCACCGGCTGTGCATGGAGCAGCTCCACTCCGGCGACTTCCGCCGGACCTATCTGGCGGTGTGCAGCGGCGTGCCCAGCCCGGCGGCAGGGTCCATCGACCTGCCCATCGGCCGGGAGCCGGACTCCCTGCTGCGGCGGCGGGTGGACCCGGCGGGTCTGGCGGCCCACACGGACTATGAGACCCTGTGGCAGGGGCCGGACCGGGCCCTGCTGCGGCTGACCCCCGGCACCGGCCGCACCCACCAGCTGCGGCTGCACCTGTCCGCCATTGGCCACCCCCTGCTGGGGGACTGGCTCTACGGCCAGGAGGACCGGGACCTGATCCCCCGCCCGGCTCTGCACTCCCACCGGCTGGAGCTGACCCACCCCGTCACCCGCCGCCGCCTGACGGTAACAGCCCCGCTGCCGGAGGATATGGCCCGGCTCCTGCCGGAAGATATGAACAAATCTTGAAAAATGCAAAAAAAAGGGTGGAAATTTTGACAGTGTATAGTATAATAGCTTATACACTGTCAAAACGCCGCGCCCCGGCGCGGAATCTGTTTTTGGAAGCGGGAGGAACGTATGCGGAACATCTGGCGCATCATCAGAGCGGACGCCCGTTCGCTGTTTACGCATTTCTTTGCCCTGGCGGTGGCCCTGGCCATCGCGGTGCTGCCCAGCCTGTACGCCTGGCTGAACATCTATTCCAACTGGGACCCCTACGGCAACACCGGCAACATCAGCATCGCCGTGGCGTCCCTGGATAAGGGCTGGACCGAGGAGGACGGCGCCCAGGTCAACAAGGGCCAGGAGGTGGTGGAGGACCTGCGCAGCAGCACCAGCATCAACTGGGTCATTGTGGACACCAAGGAGGAGGCACAGCAGGGGGTATACGCCGGGGACTACTACGCCGCCGTGGTCATTGACGAGGACTTCTCCTATAATATGTACCACATGCTGACGGAGTGGACCGACAAGCCCACCATTACTTATTACGAGAACTATAAAAAGAACGCCGTGGCCACCAAGATCACCGACACGGCGGTGTCGTCCCTGAAAACCACCATCAGCAAGAGCTATCTGGACGTGGTGGTGGACGCCATCTTCCGGGGGGCCAACGACCTGTCCCAGCAGCTGAGCCAGGAGGACCCGGTGGGCTCCGTCCAGGGCCTGCTGGGCCAGACCCGCAGCCTGCTGCGCTCCTGTGCCAAAACCATCGACGCCTTCCAGGCCGCAGGCCAGGACAACAGCAGCTATCGCCAGGACCTGTCGGACCTGGTTTCCAACATCAACCAGAACCGGCCCGACGGCCAGGAGATTCTGGACACCGTGGCCCAGCTGAACCGGAAGGTCCACGCCGCCCTGGACAAGGCCCAGACCGCCCTGGACAAGGCCTTTGACGCGGCGGAGAAGTTCCTCAACGGCATCGACGTGGACGCCCAGCTGCCGGAGATTCAGGAGAACCTCCGGGATGCCGCCCAGACCATGGACGACATGGGCGACAGGCTCATGGCCTGGGCCAAGTCCGTGGCGGTGGAGGCCGGACCCGTGGGGGCCGAGGCCGCAGCCGCCGCCCAGCGCCTGGCGGACAGTTGCTATCAGCTGCGGGACCAGCTGAACACCCTGGCCGACGGGCTGAAGGAAAATTCCGCCCTGCTGCAGGACACCATCGCCCTGGCGGCCCAGCTGGAGAAGCTGGCGGACACCCTGCTGACCCCGGTGTTTGACGACGTGGTCAACGACGTGAAGAACGTGCTGGATCAGTCCGAGGACCTGCTTCAGGGCTTCCACGGCACCGCGGCGGACACCCGGGACCTGCTGGCGGCGGCCTCCGCTGCGGCAGGCACCTTAGACGGGCTCATGTCCCAGGGGCGCACCGCCATGGGCCAGGCCATCGACAAGCTGGGCTCCCTGTTAGGCGGCCTGGAGGACAGCGACAGCCCCGATTATCTGGATACCCTGCTGGACATTCTGGGGGGCAATCCGGAGGATTACGGCGCCTATTTCTCCCAGATGGTGCAGACCTCCGTGGAGCCGGTGTATCCCATTGATAACTACGGCAGCGCCATGGCCCCCTTCTATTCCGTGCTGGCCATCTGGGTGGGCGGCGTCATGCTGGTGGCCATTCTCAAGCCCCACGCCCGGCGGGAGGGCCTGGTGGCTCCCAAGCCCTATCAGCTGTTTTTCGGCCGGTATTTCCTGTTCTTCGCCCTGAGCCAGATCCAGGCCGCCGTCATCGTGGCCGGGGACCTGCTGGTGCTGAAGATCCAGTGCGTGGAGCCTGCCCTGCTGTTTGCCACCGGGGCCATCACCTCCCTGGTGTTCAGCCTGCTGATCTATTCCCTGACGATTTCCTTCGGCGACGTGGGCAAGGCCGTCGTGGTGGTGGTCATGGTGCTCCAGATCGCTGGGTCCAGCGGCACCTTCCCCATCGAGCTGCTGCCGGACGTGTATCAGAAGATCTATCACATCTTCCCCTTCCCCTATGCCATCGACGCCATGCGGGAGTGCATCTGCGGCCTGTATGGGCTGACCTGGCTGAAGAACATCGGCTGCCTGCTGATTTTCGGCGCGGCGGCCCTGCTCATCGGCCTGTGGGTGCGCAAGCCCTTCATGGGCCTGAACCACTTCATGGAGGAGAAGCTGGAAGAAACCGAAATGCTCTGAGAAAGGAGGACTTCCCATGGACGAAAAGAAATACAGCCAATTATATCAGGCCCTTTTGCAGGAGGTCCTTCAGTTCCACAACGGCAACCAGCGCCGCATCCGCAAGGGCATGCTGAGCCTGCTGCTGGTGCCGCTGGTGTTCCTGGTGCTGCTGTTTTTGTCGGAAGGCTCCCGGGTGATCTTCCTGCTGCTGTGGATTGTGTCCATGTTTGGCATCGCGGCGTATCTCATCGCCGTGGAATACATCGACTATGAAATGCAGAACAAGGTCAAGAGGATCACCAAAAAAGAGGTGGAGCTGGACCAGCTGACGGCCCTGCCCGCCGGTATGCCCCAGCTGCTGCCCCTGCTGCGGGGCCGGGGCCAGGAGCCGGAGGACGGCGGCGCCTTCGCCCGCCTGTTCGACGACCAGGCCTGGGACCGGTATTACGGGTCCCCCGAGGCGGAGACGCCTGCGGCGGAGCCGGAATCCGTGACGGAATCCGCGGCGGAGCCCGCCCCCGTTTCCGAGCCTGTTTTTGTCCCGGAGAATCCCGCTCCTGTCCCGCCGGTGTCCACCCCTGTCCCGCCGGCATCCCAGGCCGCCCCGCAGCCTGTTTCCCCTGACCTGAATCAGACGCTGGCCGGGCTTCAGACGGACGTGCAGCAGCTGGCCCGGGGGCTGGAGTCGCTGTCCCACGAGCTGGGACGCATCTTCCAATATATGGAGCAGCAGGGGAACGGCTCAAAGGAGGAACGGAAATGAGAAATATCTGGAGAATCTTCCGGTCCGACTGGCAGCGCCTTACCGCCAGTGTGGTGGCTGTGGTGGTGGTCATGGGCCTGTGCCTGATCCCGTGCCTGTACGCCTGGTTCAACATTTTCTCCAACTGGGACCCCTATGGCCCGGACTCCACCTCCAACATCCGGGTAGCCGTTACCAGCGAGGACGAGGGCTATGAGCTGCTGGGCCTGAAGCTGAACATCGGCTCCATGGTGCTGGACGGTCTGAAAAGCAACCACCAGATGGGCTGGGACTTTGTGGATTCCCGGGAGGAGGCCCTGGAGGGCGTCCGCTCCGGCAAATACTACGCTGCCCTGATCGTGCCCTCGGACTTCACCGGGGACTTTGTCAGCATTCTGGACACGGACCTGCGGCATCCCCAGATCCAGTATTACGAAAATCAGAAGAAGAACGCCATTGCCCCCAAAATCACCAACAAGGCCAAAACCGCCGTGCAGGACGAGATCAACGCCACGGTGGTGGAAACCGTGACCGACGCCGTCACCACCGTCAGCTCCGTGTGCAAGGCCCTGGGCCTGGACGCCGACGACGTGTCCCAGGGCATCATCGAGAAGCTGGGCAGCGCCCAGCAGAGTCTCCTGGCCCTGGAGAACACCCTGACGGCCATGCAGACCCTGGTGGACCAGACGGACAGCATTCTGGCCTGTGCCGGGGTGGTGTCCGATGACCTGAACAGCATCGTCAAAAGCGGCGACCTGTCCGGTGTGCAGGACGCCCTGAACCGGGGCGTGGGCCGCCTGAACGAAACCGAGGCCGAGATCGCCCGGCAGCTGGAGGACATCGACAACCAACTGGACGTCATCGCCGCCGACCTGGCCGCCGCCATGGGAACGGCGGAGGACGTGGCGGGCTTTCTGGCGGGCCCCGCCCAGCGGCTGGATGAGCGGCTGGCGGAGCAGCAGCAGCGGCTGGAGAAGCTGCGGGACTTTGCCGACAACTACCCCGCCATCCAGGAGCGGCTGGGCAACGCCATTTACCACATCGGGGAGCTTCGGGACCTGCTGAAAAAGTTGGAGGACCCCAGCCAGCTGGAGTCCTGGAACCAGGAGGTTCAGGCCAAGCTGGATCAGGTCCGCCAGGACCTGCGGGAGGCGGCTCTGCGCATCAGCGAAAGCGTCAACCAGCGGGTGGAGGAGCTGAACCGGGACGTGCAGGAGAAGCTCCAGGCCGTGCAGAACGTGTTCGACAACGTGTCCGGCGGGCTGACGGCCCTGGGGGATAAACTGGGCCGGTATCAGGACGCCATCCAGTCCACGGATACCACCCTGGGCGGGGCCATCCAGCTGTCGTCCACCCTGCGGGGGGACCTGGGGAAGCTGTCGGACGATGTGGAGCGCATTGTCACCAGCGACGGCTTCCGCCGCTTTCTGGACGTGCTGGAAAACAACCCCGAGGAGCTGGCCGGATACCTGTCCGACCCCATCGCCATGGAGACGGTGCCCGTGTATGAAATCACCACCTACGGCAGCGCCATGGCCCCGTATTACATCATGCTGGCCCTGTTTGTGGGCTCCCTGCTGACGGCCACCATGATCCATGTGAACGCCCCCATTCCGCCGCTTTCCCGGCTGCGGCCCTGGCAGCGGTTCTTCGGAAGATACCAGCTGTTCTTCCTGGTGGGCATGGTCCAGGCGCTGGTAACGGGGCTTGGCTGCGTGTACTATATCGGGATGCAGTGCCTGCATCCGGGGCTGTTCCTGCTGGCCTGCTGCGTGTGCAGCCTGAACTTCACCATGATGAACTTCGCCCTGGTGTACGCCCTGGACAACATCGGCATGGCCCTGTCCGTGATCATCATGGTCATCCAGGTGGCGGGTTCCGGCGGCTCCTATCCCATTGACGTGCTGCCGGAGGTGTTCCAGAAGCTGTATGTTCTGATGCCGTTCCATTATGGCATGGATATGCTCCGGGAGACCATCGCCGGGCGGTATGAAAACGTATATTGGACGAATCTGGCTGTGATGGCGGGCATGTGCGTGCTGTTTGCGGCGCTGGGTATGCTGCTGTACTACCCGGCCAGGCCCCTGAACCGCTTGATCGCCCGCAGCAAGGAAAAATCCGGCATCATGTAAAAAGGAGGACTGCTGCCCATGAATGCAAAGCACGACCTGGCAGAGGCCCTGTGCCAGCTGCTGGAAACCAAAACCCTGGAAAAAATCACCGTCAAGGACATTGTGGCCCGGTGCGGCGTGAACCGCCAGACGTTTTACTATCATTTTCACGACGTGTACGACCTGATGCGCTGGATCTTTGAACGGGAGGCCGCCAACCTGGCCCAGACCGTCCGGGAAGCCGGCGGCGACTGGCGGCAGGAGCTGCACACCATCACCGACGTCCTGCGCAGCAAGCGCCACCTGGTGATAAACGCCTATCGCTCCGTGAACCGCCGGGACCTGGAGCGCTATCTGATGCAGGGCTATGGCCCGGTGATCCGCCGGATCGTGGATCAGGCGGCGGTGGGCCTGGACGTGGGGCAGGAGGACCTGGAGTTCGTGTCCCGGTTCTATGCCCGGGGCCTGCTGAGCGGCGTGTTCGACTGGATCGAGTCCGGCATGCCGGAGAACATCGGCGACGATCTGCGCCGGTGCATCCTGCTGCTGGACGGCAGCCTGCCCACCGCTCTGTTGAGCGTCAGCGGAAAGTGAAAAAATATCGTCAAAAGGTCCCCGGCGCAGTGCGCCGGGGACCTTTTTGGGACAGTTCCTATTCCTTACTGCCGGACCTCCTCGGGGGGCGGCTCCACCGGGAGCTCTACCCGTCCGCCGTCGCCGGGGTCGGTGATGACGTCGCCGATGCCCGGGGCGGGGTTGATTTTGATGGGGTCCGTGGGGTTGTCAACGGTGCCGGTACCGCTGCTGCCGGACACCAAAGTGACGGCGGTAGCCTCCAGAATGGAGGCGTCCTCCTGGGGCCGGTAGGTGATGGTCACCCGGTCGCCGGTGTTCAGAGTCACCACCTGGGGCGCGTCGGCGGCGGAGAGCACATAGTACACGCTCTCGCCCTGGAGCCGCAGATAGTACCGGCTGTTGCCGTCGATGACGGCGGTGCGGATATCCGTCAGCACGCCGGTGGCCTCCTGGGTATCAGCGGGGATGTTGGCGTCGGAGTTGTCGATGAGGTTGTTGCGGGCCAGCATCTGGCGATAGTTGCCCTCGCACTCAGCCACGTCGCTGCCGGTGGCCACGATCTGATACTGGCTGACGTTGACCATGGCGTACATCTTCACCAGCCCCGCCGCGTCCTTCAGGGCCATGAAATAGGTGGGCTGGTCGGCGATGTTCAGCAGCAGCGGGAAGGTGGCGGTGTAGTTCATCTGCTGCACCTGGCCCCGGGCGGAATCCATGGCGGAGAACTCCTCCGCCCCGGCCACGGTATAGAACCGGGTCTCCTTGGTGCGCTGGTTGGACAGGATGAAGCCGATGTTGGACTCGTCGGACACCACGGAGGTGATGCCGGTGTACATATACACGTCATCGCCGATGGCCAGGTAGTTATACCCGTCGGTGGTGACGGTGACGTCCCGCTGGCCGAACAGGGAGTTGATGAAGCCGTTGATATAGGCACCGTGGTAGTTATACTGCTGCTCGATGAGCTCCGCCGGGTACACATGGTCTACCCAGGCGGGCACGTCCGCCGCGTCGTAATAGGTGCACTCGCCGGTGACGGCGTTCACCAGCACCGCACCGGCAATGTCCGTGCCGCCGAACAGGCCGATGGTCTTTTTGATCCGGGGGCAGACCCAGAAGGGGTTGCCCTCCTCGTCGATCTCGAAGGCCGGGGTGTCAAACAGATAGGTGGGATAGTGGAAGCGCAGATAGCGGCCCAGGTTCCGGCTGAAGTGCTCGGCGGTGGTATAGCGGATGCCCTGGTCCAGGCGCACCACGTCCACGTTCTGGGTGACCATGTCGATGATGAGATAGGCGGGCAGGCCGTCGGCGCGGTTGTTCAGCCACTTGATCCAGTCGCCGTAGCGCAGGGGCGTCACCCGCACCGGGCGGCCCTTGTAGTTGATCTGGGTATAGTCCCCGGCCACCTCGAACTGGGACACCATGTCCGCCAGCTCGCCCAGCTTGCGGTTGCCCAGCTTCTCGGCGGAGTCCCGGTCCAGCATGGGGATCTGGTCATAGCTGATCTCCTTGATGTCGGCGGCGAAGTCGCCGGTCTCCACCGTCAGCAGGTCCCGGTAGGACCCGGCCCGGAACACCTCCCAGCCGATGGCCGCGCCGATCAGCGCCGTGACCACCAGCACCAGGCCCAGCACAAAGGGGACGGTGCACTGCTTTTTCACAAAGCCGAAGTAGCCCTTGGCCCCGCTGCCCTGAAACCCGGAGGTCAGCACCGCGCAGCCGCAGTACACCGCGCACAGCAGCAGTGCGAACACATAGAAGTCGCCGGAGTGCAGGTTCAGCGGCGGCAGCGTCACATAGAAATAGATGGCTCCGAACACCAGCGTCACCGCCAGGTTCAGCAGCGTCCGCCCCACGGGGGTGCCGATGGGCCGGCGCTGTTTTTTCGGCCGGTGGGGCACCGGCCCGCCCCCCTGGAAGGGGTCGTGGTTCCAGCTGTGATTCATGAAAAACTCTCCTTTCTCGCGGAAGGGGGTGGATACCTCTTTTCATCTTCCAGTATAGCTTTCCCGGCCCGCCCCGTCAACCGATGGGGAAAAAATTTACATTTGGGGCTTGACAACGGGCCGCATTTGTATTATTGTATTACTTGCATAAGACATTAACACAAGGAGGCGGGGCCATGGAGTGGCATTTTCGCAACGACCAACCCATCTATACCCAGCTGACCCAGCAGATCACCCTGGCCATTCTGTCGGGCTCCATTCCCAGCGGGGGGAGGCTTCCCACCGTGCGGGAGCTGGCGGCGGACGCGGGGGTGAATCCCAACACCGTGCAGCGGGCCCTGGCGGAGCTGGAGGGCACCGGCCTGCTGCACACCCAGCGCACGGCAGGGCGCTTTGTCACGGAGGATACCGCCGTGATCCAGAGCGCCAAGGAGGACCTGGCCCGCAGCCGGACCCGGGAATATCTGGAGTCCATGGCGCAGCTGGGCTATGACCGGCAGCAGGTGAAGGCGCTGCTGGAGGAATGGAAGGAGGAGTAACATGGCGATTCTGGAATGCAGGGAGCTGACCAAATATTTCGACAGCTCCCTGGCCCTGGACCACGTCAGTCTGACGGTGGAGCCCGGGCGCATCGTGGGGCTTTTAGGCCCCAACGGCAGCGGCAAGTCCACCCTGATCAAGCTGGCCAACGGCCTGCTGGTCCCCAGCAGCGGCGTTGTCACCATCGACGGCCATGCCCCGGGGCCGGAGACCAAGGAGCTGGTGTCCTATCTGCCGGAGCGGACGTATCTGTCCGGGTGGATGAACGTGGTGCAGCTGCTGGACTTTTTCTGCGACTTCTATCCGGATTTCGACCGGAACGCCGCCGAGCATATGCTGACGGCCCTGGAGATCAGCCCTAAACTGCGGATCCGGCAGATGAGCAAGGGCACCCGGGAAAAGGTGCAGCTGATCCTGGTCATGAGCCGGAGGGCCCGGCTGTATCTGCTGGACGAGCCCATCGGCGGCGTGGACCCCGCCACCCGGGACTATATCATCCACACCATTCTCAGCAATTATAATGAGAATGCCTCCCTGGTGATCTCCACCCACCTGATCGCCGACGTGGAGAACGTGCTGGACGACGTGATCTTCATCAACAAGGGCCGCATTCTGCTGCAGCAGTCGGTGGATCAGATCCGCCAGGAGAAGGGCTGCAGCGTGGACGAGCTGTTCCGGGAGGTGTTCCGCTATGCTGAGTAAGCTGCTTCGTCACGAATTCCGGGCCACCGGACGGATCATGCTGCCGGTGTATGCCCTGCTGCTGGTGTCCTGCGGGGGCTGCACCCTGTTCGGTCGCCTGCTGGGCCGGTATCCCGAGAGCACGGTGTTGTCCGTCGTCCAGACGGTGTTTGCCACCCTGTTCGGCGTGACCACCTTCGGTATGCTGCTGCTGACCCTGGTGCTGATGGTGTACCGGTTCTATAAGAACCTGATGACCGACGAGGGGTATCTGATGTTCACCCTGCCGGTGAGCCGCAGCCAGCTGATCTGGTCCAAGCTGCTGGTGGCCCTGGTGTGGAGCGTCCTGTCCACAGTGCTGGCGGCGCTGGCGTGGATGGCGGAAATTTCCGTGGTGGGCCGGGAGAACGTGTTCTCCCTGATCGCCCAGGGGCTGCGGAGCCTGCGGCAGCATCTTTCCGGCAACCTCACCGGCTGCGCCGCGGCCCTGGTGGTGCTGTGCCTGGTGTCCTGCCTGGTGTCGTTCCTGAAGTTCTACGCCGCCATCTCCCTGGGCCACAGCTTCTCCAACCACAAGGTCCTGCTGTCGGTGGTGTTTTACATCGGCTTCGGCATCGTCACCCAGACCATCGGGACCATTTTCGCCTCGGTGGGCATTCAGATCGACATCAGCCCCGACTTCTGGAGCAGCCTGCCGGTGACGCAGGTGTTCAGCTCCCTGGCGTGGGCGGCGGCGGGGGTGTCCGCCCTGCTGGGGGCGGCGTACTACGTGCTGACCCTGCTGATGCTGAAAAAGCGGCTGAATCTGCAATAATTCCCGGCGGCACTGCCTCCGGTTCTGTCAAAACGACAGGGCCGGAGGCGGTTTTTTTGTGGGGTCCCACAAGGTTTGGTTTCCGCCGGAAATCACCGTTGACAAACCGGCCCGACACTGCCATAATGGAACTGTTCATTAAGTTATTCGGTGAAATTCCCATACAGAGAGGAGCCTGCCCATGAAGGTATTAGTCATCAACCCCGGCGCCACCAGCACCAAGGTGGCCGTTTTCGACGAGGAGACGCAGGTTTATAAGACCACCGTGGACCACTCCCCCCAGGAGCTGGACCGCTTCGACCGGGTCATCGACCAGGCGGATTACCGCCAGCAGGCCATTCTGGACGCCGTGGCGCAGAGCGGATTCCGCCTGTCGGACTTCGACGCGGTGTGCGGCCGGGGCGGCCTGTACCGGCCCATCCCCTCCGGCACCTACGCCGTCAACGACCGGGTCATGCACGACGTGGAGACCGCCCCCTATGGCGAGCATCCCTCCAACCTGGGGGCGTATCTGGCCCGGCGCATCGGCGACATGGTGGGCGTTCCCGCCTTTTTCGTGGACCCGGTGTGCGTGGATGAGCTGACGGAGGTGGCCCACTACACGGGCTTTGCCCCCTTCCGCCGCCTGAGCCAGTTCCACGCCCTGAACCAGAAGTCCATCGGACGCCGGGCGGCGGCGGCCCTGGGCAAGCCCTATGAGGAGGCGGACCTGATCGTCTGCCACCTGGGCGGCGGCGTGTCCGTGGCGGCCCACCACAACGGCCGCATCGTGGATCTGTTCAACGTCAAGGACGAGGGCTCCATGGGCATGGACCGGGCCGGAGGCCTGCCGGTGAACCAGCTCATCAGCTTCTGCTTCTCCGGCAGGAGCCAGGACGAGGTGAAGAAAATCCTGGGCCGCCAGGCCGGAATGTTCTCCTATCTGGGCACCACGGACTTCCGGGTCATCTGCGCCAGGGTGAAGGAGGGGGACCCTAAATTCACGGAGGCCTATCAGGCCCTGGTATACCAGCTGGCCAAGGACGTGGGCGCCATGGCGGCGGTACTGCATTTCCATGTGGACGCCATCGCCTATACCGGCGGCATGGCCTATGAGCAGTCCTTCTGCGACGATATCACCGCCTATGTGGGCAGTCTTGCCCCGGTGCTGCGCTTCCCCGGCGAGGAGGAGATGCGCTCCCTGGCAGAGGGCGCCCTGCGGGTGCTCCACGGCCAGGCCCAGCCCCGGGAATATTGATACAAGTGCAAAAACAGCGTATAGAAAGGAAGGAGATCACCATGAAGCATCTGATGTCCGGCAACGAGGCCACCGCACGGGGCGTCTATGAGGCCGGGATCAAAATCTGTTCCGCCTATCCCGGCACCCCCAGCACGGAAATTCTGGAAAATCTGCCCCAGTATAAGGACGACGTATACTGCGAGTGGGCCCCCAACGAGAAGGTGGCCACCGAGGTGGCCTACGGCGCGTCCATCGCCGGTTCCCGGTCCTTCTGCACCATGAAGATGGTGGGCCTGAACGTGGCCGCCGACCCCCTGTTCACCGCCGGTTACATGGGCGTGGGCGGGGCGTTCATCGTGGTCACCGCCGACGACCCCAGCTGTCATTCCTCCCAGAATGAGCAGGACAACCGCCACTATGCCCGGGCCGCCAAGATCGCCATGGTGGAGCCCAGCGACGCCCAGGAGTGCAAGGACTTCGTGGCCCTGGCCTGCGAGGTGTCCGAGCTGTTCGACACGCCGGTGCTGTACCGCACCACCACCCGGGTCTGTCACTCCAAGGGCCTGGTGGAGTTCGGTGAGCGCCGGGAGCACACCCACGCCCCCTATGCCCGCAACGTCCGCAAGTTCGTGTGCACCCCGGCCCACGCCTATGCCAACCATCCCATCGTAGAGGAGCGCCTGAAGAAGCTGGAGGAATACGGCTGCACCCGTGCCCTGGAAAACGGCCTGAACAAGCTGGAAATGGGCGACGGCAAGGTGGGCGTGGTCACCTCCTCCATTGCCTATGAATACGCCAGGGAGGTGTTCCCGGAGGGGACCTCCTTCCTGAAGCTGGGCCTGACCTTCCCCCTGCCTATGGACCTGATCCGGGACTTTGCCTCCAAGGTGGAGAAGCTCTACGTCATCGAGGAGCTGGAGCCGTTTATGGAGGACCAGATCAAGGCCGCCGGCATCCCCTGCGTGGGTAAGGAGCTTACCGGTCCCCTGTACGAGCTGAACACCCAGCTTCTGCGGGAGCGGGTCCTGGGCCGGAAGGCGGACTTCCGCACCGTGGATGTGACCCCGGCCAAGCGGCCCCCGGCCCTGTGTCCCGGCTGCCCCCACCGCGGCTTCTTCTATACCCTGTCCCGGAACAAGAACTATGTGGTCACCGGCGACATCGGCTGCTATACCCTGGGCTGCGCCGAGCCCCTGAACTGCATGGACTCCGTGGTGTGCATGGGCGCGGGCTTCTCCGCCGGTATGGGCATCGCCAAGAGCTTTGAAAAAGAGGGCGTCACCGGCAAGGTGGTGTTCGGCGTGGTGGGCGACTCCACCTTCTTCCACAGCGGCATGACCGGCGCGGCGGAGATCGTGTACAACAAGGGACGGATGATCCCCTGCGTGCTGGACAACCGCATCACCGGCATGACCGGCCACCAGGATAACCCCGGCACCGGCTATACCCTCCAGGGGGACCCCACCGCCCTGCTCAGCGTGGAGAATATCCTCACCGCCCTGGGCTTTGCCCCGGTGCTGACGGTGGACCCCCAGGACCTGAAGGCCATGAAGGCCGCCGTGGACCAGGCGGTGTCCGCCCTGGACGCCGGACAGCAGCCCGCCATCGTCACCCGCCGTCCCTGCCTGCTGATCAAGCGGGATAAGTTCCGCAAGGGCATGTGCCATGTAAACGCCGACAAGTGCCGGGGCTGCCGCAGCTGTCTGCGGGTGGGCTGCCCCGCCATCTCCATGGAAAACGGCAAGGCCGTCATCGACCGCACCCAGTGCGTGGGCTGCACCGTCTGCGCCCAGGTCTGCCCCTTCGACGCCATCGAAAAGGAGGAAAACTGATATGTCCAACGTGAAAAGCGCCCTGTTGGTGGGCGTGGGCGGTCAGGGCGCCATCCTGATCTCCCGGATCATGTCCAACGGCTTCATGCAGGCCGGATACGACGTCAAGCAGAGCGAGGTACACGGCATGGCCCAGCGTGGCGGCTCCGTGTCCACCCAGGTCCGCTGGGGAGACAAGGTATACGGCCCCGTGTTCGGCAAGGGCGAGGCGGACATCATGGTGGCCCTGGAAAAAATGGAGGCCGTCCGCTATGCCGAGTTTCTCAAGCCCGACGGCGTGGCCATTATCAACGACTATGCCATCAAGTCCACCACCATCGCCTCCGGGGCCGAGACGTATCCGGACGGCTGCATTGAGGCCATGGAGAGGGTGTTCCGTACCATCGCCGTGCCCGCCAGCGAGATCGCCCTGGACCTGGGCAACGCCAAGTGCATGAACGTGGTGCTTTTCGGCGCCATGTGCGACAGCCTGGGCTGTCCCCAGATCGACTGGGAGCAGGTGGTGGCCGATACCGTCCCCGAAAAGGTGAAGGAGCTGAACATCCGGGCCTTCCGGGCCGGACGAGAGGCCGCACAGAAGTGCCGGTAAATAAGTGATAAAAAAAGCAGGCAGGGCCAAGGGCGACTCCTCATAAGGACATCTTGAAAACACCAGATTAAACCGATTGAGAG
>ERZ772865.2614-NODE-2614-length-15311-cov-4.754130_pt1 | contig 15311 bp, 16 predicted proteins | sample MGYA00512133_ERZ772865 | MGnify/ENA primary metagenome ERZ772865 (study PRJEB29015, sample SAMEA2737722) | human gut metagenome | biome: human gut; feature: human-associated habitat; material: faeces | place: China | collected 2012 ...
CCGCCTCGAATTGCACACGGTTAAAATCTGGATTATGAAGTTCTTCCCAAACAGCTAAAAACTCAACTGTATTTCTGTTTCGCATCCAGTTCTGAATGACAAATCTGTGATCATTATCATTTCTATATTTTGCAATATCTGTCAACGAAATATATTCATTTTAAAAATCTTTCGTGTAAATCCCAATATCAATTCCTTTTGCGTGAATAATTTCCCTAACTATTTTATTTGCCATCTCTATTCCTCCACCATGTTCTGCTATTTCTTTTTCTTTTGGGCATTCCGGCTGTCTGCCCTTCTCAGATTTTGGCTTATTATAGTTTTCTCTTTCTATAATTCCATGCTTCTGCTTTATCTGTGCAATATACAGATTAGATACCTTCATCCCATCATTATGCTCTGCCACATCCTTCTTTATCTCCTCATAAGTCGCCTTGCTCTCCGCAGCTGTCAAATCCATCTCATCCATATCAAGTTTCACATTCACATGATGTTTCGCTTCGTGGAGTTTGGACAAAAGGCATACCGTTTCTACATGTGGTCTTATTTAAAATTTTACGAAAGCTTCACGCACCGATTATTTAATAAAATTTTGCTATGTCCGAAACACTTTTTCTTTTTGGCATCTGAGCAGCATCAGCGGCATATCCGATTGCAATTACGGAAACCACCTGTTCGTTTTCAGGAATATCAAGAAATTCTCTTATCGCTTCGCCGTCACGAATTCCCATAATCAATGTGTCAAGTCCCGATTCTTTGGCTTTAAGAACAAAATTTTCATTTTGCAGCCCCAAATCATAATATCCCCAGCCGTTGGCACATTCATTGACTGGCTCTCCTGATAATCTGTCAAATCCCACGCAATTTTTTACAAATGTAGTTACAACAAGTGCTGCTCCTTCTGAATTTTTCTGATTGAATTCCGGCAGACATTTATCAGAGAATTCTTTAATCATTTCATCCGATAAAATGCAGTAATATCTTGACGTCTGTAAATTTTTCCATGAAGGAGCCAATATAGCTGCATTTATAATAATTTCAAGCTGCTCTTTTGTAACTTTTTTATCAGCATCATAACTTCTGATACTTCGTCTTTCATTTAATACATCCTGTAATTCCATGATATGTACCTCTTTTTGTATTTTTATATTTGTTTATTATATAATTTTCATTCATAAAAACATCATCAGAAAGTCAGCCGCATTTGAAGCCCTTTGCGGCCTTGCTGCTTTGCATCGTCAACCGCACGACAAATCAATTGTGCGGCGTATCCGTGTTTGCGATACTCCGGCAGTGTATTCACTCCGAAAATCATCTGCCAAGCACCATTTTCATTGTGCATGGCTGAATTTATGCATTTCTTTTAATCTCCATATTGTCACTCCTTATTTCTGTACATTGTACAAATTTTAGTAATAACATTATACTTCTAAATTCAGACCTATTTTGTTCACAATATTATATCACCACCCCATTACAATGGTCCACCTCATGCTGTATTATCTGTGCCGTAAATCCGCTGTATTTTCCATGCTGCGGCTTAAAATTACTGTCAAGATAATCAACTTCTATCTCTTCATATCTTATGCATGGTCTTACTCCGTCCAGTGACAGGCATCCCTCTTCTGTCTTATATTCACCTGACTTTTTTGTTATCACAGGATTAACCATTGCAAACTGAAACGGTCCCGCCGCAACAACTATTATTGATTTGTTTACACCTATCATATTTGCAGCCATGCCGACGCAAATTTCACGGTTGGCACGCAATGTGTCAATCAAATCTGTTACAACCTGCTTGTCAGCTTCCGTTGCAGGTTTTGCCTTTCTTGCAAATATATGCTTTCCTTTTACGATATTTTTTACCATAACTTTTTAACCTTCTTTAATCTCGTTTTCCCAATATATATATTCATATAGCCTATAATTCTCTTTTTCCAATATACGACTCATATAGTCTGTAATCGCTGTTCACTATCAGTTTTTCCGGGAATTCTGTATCTTTAATAACCTGATATGCCCTGTCAAATCCGCATATGTTTTCTTTTATGTGAGCATCACTTCCAATTGAAATACAGACACCCTTTTCCTTGCAAAGATTGAGCATTTTTACATCATTATCATATGCTCCCTGTCTCGGACCGTCGGGATTTAATGATGTATTATTTAACTCGAGAAGAACGTGCTTTTCCTTTGCCGCTTTTACAAGACGCTCATAATCCACAGGATATCTTGAATCGTCAGGGTGACCTATTATATTGACATACGGATTATCCATTACTTTTATTAAAGCATTTGTATTTTCCTCTATGTTTCCGGGTTTGAGGCAAGGAATGTGAAGACTTGCAATAACAACATCACAGCCTTTAAGCCCATATTCGCTAAGGTCAATATTTCCTTCATAATCCATAATATTAGCCTCACACCCCATATATATTTTCACGCCGTTTTTCATCCTTGGGATTATTCCCATATTTGAAAAATAAAAAACACCTGTACTTCCTGGCATCTTTGGTGCATGATCTGTTATAGCAAGATGTGTAACGCCTTTTTCGGCAGCAAATGCCGCCATCTCATCTATTGTGTTATACGCATGTCCACTGACTAACGTATGTGTGTGGGTATCTATCGTAAATTTCATAATATTGTCTCCATTAAATATTTTTATATATTTCAGCAATCAATCACTTCATATATCATCATATCTCTCAACAATCAATCACTTCAAATCAACCGTGCAAATATCTCTGTGTGGATTCGTCTGTGCAAGCCCCAATCTCACAATTTTACCTTTAAGCGGTATAAAATGTGTCTGCATTGCTCTTACAGCCGCAATCATTTGCTCTTTTTCAAGTTTCTTTCCCAACGTAATATGCGGAAACCAACTATACGGTTTATAACAACGGTTAATTGTCACATCCTCACGCACTGCTAAAATATTATAAACCTTTTCTGCAGTTTGCTGCAAATGCAAATCCAATACGGGCGTCACATAAATAACATATGGCAAAAATTCGCCTACAGAAAATATATTTATATCATGGGATTCCAATTCAGACAGCTTCACAAAATCATCGCAGAGATTTTGTGGATTTCTTGTCTCAAAACTTGATATTGTAAGATGCGGTGGCACATTATTGTCAATCATATAAGTATTTCCCGTATTTTGTGCAACTGCATCAATAAACCGCTGTAACTGCCTTGTTGTATGTTCATCAAAATAAGCCGAAATCAGATACATTTTTTCTCCTTTACTCTTTGTCTCCACAATGTTAGGAAATTCCATATGTTTTTATCTGTCAAAACAAAAATTCATATCAATTATACGAATTAATCCGGCTGACTGACTTTTTCAAGCTCTGCACGAAACATTATTCTTCTTGTTCCTCTTATATTCCTGAACTGAATTTCATATGTCTGTGTTATATTATCAATTTTAATAATCTCACCGACACCAAATACTTTGTGTCTGACAATATCTCCAACATCAAACTTTAACTTAGGCAGCATCTGCTCAGTTTCCCCTTTAATTAATATTCTGCTGTTATTAATACAATCAAGAAGATTAATGTCTATATCACTTAAAAATGATGATGGTCTTGCACCGAATCTTCCATCTTTTTTTCTGTATGTGCTAAGATAAAGCATATTCTTAGCCCTCGTTATCGCCACATATAATAATCTTCTCTCTTCTTCATACTCATCTTCGTTGCGGAGTCTGCTACTTGGAAACTGCCCTTCGACCAGCCCCGGTACAAATACAGTATCGAATTCAAGTCCTTTTGACGTGTGAATAGTCATAACCTTAACAACGTTATATTCACCATCTTCATCCTGTGCCGAAAACAGTGCAAAATGGCTTAGCAAATCTGCCAGTTCTACCTTTTCTTATCAATTCCAGACATAAGCTCAACATATGACATATCCTGCTTTGACATATCTATATCACTCATTATCTTTTTTGCAGTATTATCTTTAAGTGAAATACCCATATCCTCAGCTACATTCTTAATCATATCAAGTTCTGCTTTTTTATCAAGAATCGTAAAAGTCTTAGGAAATGACATTCTGTGAATCTCTTCTTTAAGAAACATATTGCAATATCCGTGAAATGTACCTGTGAAACAATTAGCATTATCTCCAACTATATCTCTTAATCTGTGTTTCATCTGGGCTGCCGCTTTATTGGTAAAAGTAAGTGCAACAATTGACGACGGCTCAACAAACATCTCTGTTATAAGATAAGCTATTCTGTATGTAAGCACAAACGTTTTTCCCGAACCTGGAACTGATGAAACCCGTATATTGCCTTCTGTATCTGTCATTGTATCTATCTGTTCTTTCGTCGCTCTTTCTGGTATGTTCATTTATATAAACCCTTTCCAACATATTTTCAGAAAAAAGACGCGGAATCTCTCCCACGCCTTTAAGTATACTTTTTATTTTATTATTTTTCTCATTTATAAAACATTTCATCATTGGTTATGGTATATATATCACACTTTCGATTAAGTCCATGGTTTTTAAATACAAGCACATGCTCTTTATATGTAATCGTATCTTTCAAATATACAAACGGCTCTTCTCTGTAAAGAAAACATTCATACCCTTTTTGCTTAAAGTTATTCATAATTTTTAAAGCTTTTTCATGTATTTTCCGGTTCTGTATTTCCTCTTCTTTGTCAAACTTTCTTCTGTCATATGAAGATGCAGCATCCCTCATATCGTTGATAATCTTATCTATAAATCGTCCATGCGATTTTTTATGAAACATAGATGCAATAATGTTACATTTTAAGCTGTCCGGCTTTTTTTGATAAATTTTAAGCATCCGTTCCATATTTCTATCACCGACACTTCTTGCAGTTTCCATGAGATAACTGACAGCTTCATGATATATTGAATCGGGATAAGGCACATAATATGCTTTGGGGACTGACCTGTACTTTTTAACCGGTGGAAAATCTGCCAGCCTCATAAACACAAGTTCTTTTTCATTGCAGGATGAACTTCCAAGAAAACGGTATTTATCGCGTATAACTGCAAGCTGGTATTCAAGCTGCCTTAAATATTCATATCCTTTTACCCAGAAATGACCCATACAGCCATAATTAAAATATGTCGATGTAATACTAAGCTTTACAAACTTTATTGTAAATACATTCTCTCCACCCTGATTTACTATAAGCATATAACCATCATCAAGCTTTTCCACTCCCGCAATCTGCTCAGATTCAATATCTTTGTATGTACCTGTGATTACCGGCTGTTCAAACACAAAAAAGCTTTCAACTGCATCATTCATAATATATGCCGCATAAATGTCACTGCTGCCATCAATCCTCACAGGTTCAAACAAATTCAGTTCAAATACCTGTGCCAGCCTGAAAAATTCATCCGGCATATCATCCGTTAATCCGTCAAGATAATTCATATAAAACTTCTTATCATCAAAATCCATCTCAGATTCCATATTCACAGACATATTTTCTCGCAATCTCTAAACCATCAATCGGTGCACAAAACTTCTGATTATGCTTCTTACATTCCTCATAAACATATTCTAAGTTAAACCAATCCACTCTGTCCAGCTCTTCTTTTTGTAATGTAAGCTTGTCGATATCCACAGATCTGGTATATACATAAACAAAAGCTATCTCGCTGTCCTTAAACATCTTTCCATAGAATTCTTTTTTATAATTAATTACAAATTTATCAACAAAATGCAAATCACTGACGGATGCATCTATTCCAAGTTCTTCTTTCATCTCTCTTATTGCAGATTCTTCAGGTTCATCACCAGCCTGTATATGACCTGCCGAAGAAGTATCATATCTTCCCGGAAATGAATCCTTACCCATCGCACGCTTCTGAAGAAGAACTTCTGCTCCATTATCCGTCTTTCTTATAATCCACACATGTGCAGTCCTGTGCCTTATTCCCTCACTATGTGCAATCTTTCTCTCAATGGTTTTTCCTGTTGGTATCCCATTTTCATCAACTATATCCAATAATTCCATGTTTAATCTGACTCCATTATAAACAGCGTATAAAAAATCATATAGCAAAAAGGAGACATAAAACAATCATCACGTCTCCTTTCAAAAAGCAACTTATATTACAAACCTTATATAAATTTATTACTTAATAAGGCTTTCCTTAATCTTTACAACTGCTTTATGAATATTAACAGGTTCGTCCATTGTGCAGTTAGGGCGATGAATATCGTTAGTAAAATATACTGTAAATTCACCCGGATGTAATGTAACGAACTGTTCGTCAGCTACTTCATCATAATAAATATTGTCCTTTCCGGCAGGCTCTTCACCTTTTACGCCCGGAAGAAGAGGTGCGTATCCCTGTACTTCCTTTCCTGTAAAAAGATACTGAATGTCAATATAGTTTCTGTGGCTTTCTGCACGCTTCTTTTCTACAGGTGCAGTTGTCTGATCCTGAATGAGAACATAAATGTTATCTCCGTCAAGTTCATATCTTCCTACAGGAAGTTCCTTTGTTTCAGGCTTTGCAAGAAATTCCAAAGCTGTGGCAATTGCTGCCGGATACTCATAGTTACCTTTTTTTGCATTAAGTGAAGCGTAAATCATAATAATTCATCCTTTCGTTTTAAAAAATTTTTTATCTATTGCATATTATTTGCATGCTATTACATTGAGTATATACTCATACATTCTCTTTGCAGAAGAAATGCTTAAATGCTCTTCAGTTGTATGAATATTAAAAATATCCGGTCCCATAGATATGCAGTCAAGGTCTTCTATCTTTCCTGCAAGTATACCACATTCGACGCCTGCATGAATTGCCTCAATAGTAGGTTTTTTGCCATACATCTGTTCAAATATATTAACCATATCATCACGGAGTTTTGAATCTTTCTTATATTCCCAAGCTGGGTATTCTCCTGTAAATTCAACACTTCCACCGTATGTTTTACCTACGCATGCAATCTGGTTTTTAAGATTTTTCAATGCAACTCCGACTGAACTTCTAAGGGCAAATCTGAGACAGATACCTGATTCATCTAATGAAATTATACCAAGATTAAGTGAAGTTTCAACAAGATTATCAATATCCTGACTCATTCTCATTATTCCGTTAGGAAGTGACTGTATAAGAGCAACCGCTTTGGCACTGTCTTCCTTTGTAACAGCTTTAACGCTGCATCCATCTGATAATTCTGTTGTAACATTAAAATCTGCATCAGATGACGCAAATTCTTCTCTTATCTCATTTACAGCTTCTTCAACAGCAGCTTTAACTGCCTCAGCTTTATCTTCTTCAACGATAATTTCGGATAAACATTCTCTCGGAATGGCATTGTCTTTTTTGCCTCCCTCAACAGATACAATAAATATCGGTGCTTTCTCAGCGGCATCACGAAGAATTCTTGACATGAGAACATTTGCATTTCCTCTTCCCTTGTCAATCTCAACACCTGAATGTCCTCCCGTAAGTCCCGATATAGAAATACGAAGTTTTGTTCCTGTCACTTCTGTTCTGTTTAATCTAAGTTTAACCTGTGCACTACATCCTCCCGCACAACTTGCAAGCATGATTCCCTCATCTTCGCTGTCCATATTGAGAAGCTTCTTTCCTTTTAACATTGACACATCAATGCCTGCAGCACCTTCCATGCCTACTTCTTCTGATACGGTACACACAAATTCAAGACGTGGATGTGCAATGCTGTCATCATCTAATATCGCAAGTGCATAGGCAACCGCAATTCCGTCATCACCGCCAAGTGTTGTTCCCTTGGCAGAAACAAAATCACCATTAACTTCAAGATCAAGTCCGTCTTCGTCCATGTTCTTATCACAGTCAGGTGTCTTTTCACATACCATATCCATGTGTCCCTGAAGAATAATAGGTGCAACATCTTCATATCCTTTTGATGCTTCCTTTATTATAATCACGTTGTAAAGTGAATCCTGATAATATTCAAGATTTCTTGCCTTGGCAAATTCAACGAGATAATTGCTAATCTTCTCTTCTTTATAAGAAGGATGCGGAATATTGCAAATATCCTCAAAAAATGAAAATACATTCTTAGGTTCTAATTCAGATAATACTCTCATGTCTTAACTCCTTTAAAACATTTTATTAATATTATTTTTGTTTAATCTTATTAGTGTATACAATAAACTGATTTTTATGAAGTATCTTTGTAAACTGGCATAAACGCTCATACAAAGGTTCTGCCTTTTCTCCAAAATGTTGTTTTACAAGCTGTCCGATGTCATAAATACTTCGTACTCCGTCTATCTGACGCCATATATATGTACCAAATTCATCTAATTCAATGTAACTGTACTTGGGCTTTTTCGCAATAAGCTGTGCTATTCTATTAAAAAGACCTTTATTATGAACTTTAATTTCAACATGCCCTTTCTTGTTATCCCTAAATTCAAATAATGAATTATGTTTTGGAACATAGTCTAAGTAATTCTCCTTTTGCTTAGCCATGAAACCTCCTTAACTAAAACTCTTTATCAAAAAAGCAGAATTTTTCGTAAAAATAATAAATCTGTCGGCATAAAAACCAACAGATTTATTATAACACATTTTTTTTAATTTGTCTTTTTTTCTTTTTTATTAATAAATGCTATTAATGTTGCAATAAGTGCCACGAAGAATACAAGGCCTCCAATGTTACCAAGATTAATAACCTTTGATAAATTGATAGCATCTCCGAGAGTTGCTGTTCCTACAGGAATAATAGCAAATACAGCTAAAAGAATACCAACAAGACCTTCACCTGCAATAAGACCTGATGAGTAAAGGATTCCCTGATTAACCTTAATTTTACGTTCTTCCTCTGAAAGACCTTTCTTCTTATCGAAGTAAAGTCTTACAAGTCCACCTGCCATAATCGGTGTACTTAAATAAATCGGAAGGTAAAGACCTACTGCGAAAGGAAGTACAGGAATCTGAAGAATTTCAACAACTATAGCAATGGCTACACCTGCAAATACAAGTGCCCACGGAAGGCTGTTTCCCATAACACCTTCAACTACCATTTTCATAAGAGTAGCCTGTGGTGCAGGTAATTCTGTAGAACCGTATCCCCATGCTGCATTAAGCAAATAAAGAACTCCGCCTACTGTAACAGCAGATACAGCCACACCGATAAGCTCACCAATCTGCTGCTTATAAGGTGTTGCACCTACTATATAGCCTGTCTTCAAATCCTGTGATGTATCACCTGCAATAGCTGCGATAATACAAATTACAGAGCCGATACTTATAGCGGCTACCATGCCATTCATACCTATTGTACCTGTAGCTTTAAGAATTGCTGACGAAATAAGAAGTGTCGCAATAGCCATACCTGATACAGGGTTATTTGAGCTTCCTACTAAACCAACCATACGTGATGATACAGTTGCAAAGAAGAAACCAAAAATAATAATAATAATCGCACTGAGAAGATTAACAGGAATCGCCGGGATTAACCACATGATAATTGCAAGCACGCCAATACCCAATACAACCAAAGTCATAGGAAGATCCTTAGTTGATCTTGTCTCCTCACCGTCTGCTTTCTTGCCATAGCCTTTCATTGCCTGCTTAAATGTTTTTACAATAAGCGGTAATGACTTGATTAAGCTTATAATACCACCGGCAGCAACCGCACCTGCACCGATATAACGCACATAATTAGACCATATCTGTGATGGACCCATCTGTGATATTGGAATTGTAGCAGGTCCGATAATGTTGTCTCCACCGAACAAAGCGATTAACGGCATAATCATAAACCACGCTACGGAACCACCTGCCAAGAGGTATGAAGATACCTTAGGTCCACAGATATAACCGACACCGAGGAGTGCTGGCAGTACATCTGCACCAACAGCCGAACCCTTGTATGGCTTGATAGTAAAATCAACCTCGCTAGGGAATACTTTAAGTCCATCAGCGATAAACTTATAAACAGCTGCAATACCAAGACCCGCAAATACTGTACTTGCCTTAGCACCGCCTTCTTCTCCGGCAACTAATACCTCAGCACATGCCTGTCCTTCAGGATAAGGTAACACGCCATGCTCCTGAACAATTAATGCACTACGAAGTGGAATCATGAATAATACTCCGAGGAAACCACCAATTAATGCAATAAGTGCTATCTCTATCAAAGAAGGCATAGATGTGCCGCCCTCCTGAGCCCACATAAATAATGCAGGGAGTGTAAAGATTGCACCTGCCGCAACAGATTCACCTGCAGAACCGATTGTCTGAACCATATTGTTCTCTAAAATAGAATCTCTTCTTAAAATAAAGCGGATAATTCCCATAGAGATAACGGCTGCAGGAATAGAAGCCGAAACGGTCATACCAACACGCAGACCTAAGTATGCGTTGGCACCGCCAAATAATACGGCTAATAAGATACCGATAATTACAGATGTAACTGTAAGTTCAGGCATCACCTTATCAGCCGGAATATACGGCTTGAACTCTTGTTTTTCGTTCATAATTTTTCTCTCTTTCTTAAATATTTAATGCAAAAAGCATCATATCCTTAATATTATATTAAGAAACTGTTATTATGTCAAACATTTAACTATCAATATATAAAAAATTATAAAAATCCAATAAATAAAACCAAAACATGTAAAAACCGGAATCTCGCCCCGCACAGGGAGCAAAATTCCGGCATTTTTAAATATTAATTTTCTGTCTTTTTACCTTTAATCGTTAATCCTGCTGCCGCCCCTCCTATTATAAACATAAGAAGCCATGCAAATACACGTTTATTATCTCCTGTATCAGGCGTCTGTTCTTTTACGGTCTCTGTCTTACCGCCTTTACCCGTATCGTCCGATGATGTTGTATCTGTAATCTTTGCAACCACAGTCTGTGATTTTTCAATTTCAACAAGCCCATCCTGCCTGATGTAATATCTGTCACAAGCATTACAATACCAGTATTCAATATTTCCTTCATCTGTCCTGGTAGCCGCCTTTGCCGCTACTGACTTCAAGCCTTCATGTATACTCATATTGTAAGTGCCATATTCTTCACTGCAGATTGTACACACCGCTTTCTTCACACATGTTGCACTTCCGCCTGCATGTTTACACTGATAATCACAAACCGTGCATACACCGTTTTTCCAACCATGTGCTTCACTTGTCGATACTTCCTTATCACAGCAATCATATGCCTGCTTATGAGTTTTTTCTGTCTGTACCCATACTACCTTTCCACTGTGATTTGCCATATCTTTATCTGTATACTCCCTGCCGCAGGTTTCGCAAACCGCACCCTTTGTACATGTTGCTTCTCCGCCGCTGTGTACGCATACATAACCACATGTTTCACAAGCACCGTCTTTCCAGTTATGATTTTCTTGTGCTATCGTCACTTTACCACAGCAATCATATTTCTTTTCATGTGTTGTTGCTGTCTGTGCCCACTTTTCTGTTCCTGTATGATTGTCTGCATTTATTTCTCCATATTCACTATTGCAGGTATCGCAAACCGCTTTCTGCGTACAGGTTGCTTCTCCGCCTTTATGAATACAATCATATCCACATACCGTGCAGTGTCCATTATCCCAGATATGATCTTCTATATTAGTTACCTCAGCACCACAACAGTCATATTTTTTCTGATGAGTTTTTTCTGTCTGTACCCATACCTGATTTCCACTGTGGTTTGCAGGATTTAAAGTACCATATTCAGCATTACAATCCGTGCAGACGGCTCTCTTTTTACATGTTGCCGCTCCGCCTACACAGCTTTCTGTTTCTTCTATAGTACAGCCTGCCGTTGTACATTTGTGGGTATGTGTGCCGTTACCATTTGACTTCCATTCACCATATATATGTTCTGACTTTGCTGCTGTAACAATCTCACCACATTCACAAATTACAGGTGTTGTACAATCACCATCATCTGTACCACTATGTTTTGTCTTTGTTGTTGTTACCATACAGCCGTCATTCTCACACACTTTCCAATGATAAGTATCGTCTTTTGTCCATGTGTCGCTGAACTTATGATTTGCCTGTGCCAGAAATATTTTTCCGCAGACAGAGCATATTGATTCTTTCGTACAGTCGCTGTTATCCATTGTATGATTCGCATTTACGGTAACAGACAGATAAATGCTGTATCCTTCATTATCCGTCAATGTTATTGTCTGTGTGCCATCTGCTGCAGATACAGTATAAATACCGTCCACATCAGGTGTAAGCGTTTTATTTCCTGCCATTACCTGTGTATAATCGGAAGAAGTTACTTTAAACTGTGCCTTCTCGCAGTATACTCCATTATTTTTAATACCGTCTACCACTGTATCCGGATTAATCGCATTATAATAATATGTAACTGTCTGTGTTTCTGATGTATACACACCCTTTTCATCGCCTGTCTTGCTTAAAAAAGTATATCCTGATGGAATCTTAATATTTTCAGGTACCGCATAATTCGTTCCCGATGTACCCTGAAGTGTAATCGATTCACGTAGTTTCTGCCCACTATCTTTTATCACATAATTAACAATTACTTTTCCTTTGCCTGATGTTACAGCCACATCATCAAAGCTTTCCTTATCTACAAGAATCATTGTAGTATACGCAGGTACAGTTATAACGGAGCCTGCGACTTCACCAAGTGATACAACTCCCGCACTTTCGCCATTTGCAATAACAACCCAGTCCGTAGCAGCTCTTCCTTGAACAGGAATTGTAATTTCTTTTGACACATCTGACTCATTATTTAATACTGCCATAGTATTCCACTCGCCGTCTTTTGTACCTGTAAGCACATAAGCTTCAGAATTTTTTATTGTCTGGCTTTTCGCAAGTGGTGAAAATGCTTTTCGTATCTCCATAAGTCCTCTGTAATATGAGACTACATCTGCATACTCTGCTGAATCCTTCCATTCAACGTAACTGCTGTCTGCAAGAGTTCTTCCCTCAACGCTGTTACACATTTCTTCTCCGCCATCCATAAACAATGTTCCCGGCTTAGCATATTTCATTGCTGCTTTCTGCTTGTATATTTTTACGGCTTTTTCGTTTCTTTCGCCATAAGTGCCACCTGTGCTGCCGATTATTTCATCATAAGAGGAAGTTTTATTCTGTCTTTCTTCCTTTGTATAATTATCTCCCCAGATAACCAGATTGGCATCTTCCTTTGCCAATGATGTCTTTATCTCATCCAGCCATTTATATACATGCGAAGAACCTTTGTACTTCACATTGACACAGTCAATCAAATCCAGTGAAAATCCATCAACATGATATTCCTCTGCCCAATATTTCATGGAATTAACCATATAACTACGATACATCATCCGCTCTGTGGCAAGCTCATTGCTATATCCCGTATTTGTTGTATACCTTGTAGCGTCAGTATTCAATCTGTAATAAAACCACGGAACCGACTTTTCAAGAGGATTTTCCTCTGAGGCATGCGTATACGGCATCTCCATCACAACAGAAAATCCAGCACTGTGAAGTGCCTGAATCATCTCTTTACATTCTTTTATAACAGTCTTGCTGTCTGACGGATTGGAAGCATAGCTTGCCTCAGGTACATTATAATTTAAAATCTCATACTCACTGTCGCCATCAAAATCCGCAAACGGTGCAAGCTGTACTGTCGTAACGCCAAGTTCCTTCAGATAATCAATACCAGATACAAGCTCTCCCGCACTGTTTACTTTTGCACCCTTTTCCGTAAAAGCACTGTACTTTCCGCCTGCAGTCATGCCCGATGCGGTATCTGATGAGAAATCCTTAACACTTATTTTATAAACAGTATTTGCTTTTGTCGAATCAACATACACATGTCTGTCGCTGTCCCAACCCTCAGGAGATACTGAAGATGTATCTGTTATATACGAACGCTTTCCGTCTTTGCTTACCGCAACCGAATATGGGTCCTGAATTTTATATTGTGTTGTTCTGTCGCTGCCAATATGGGTAATATCTGTTGTGGTAATCGTATAGTCATAATACAATCCGCCCCAATCACTAACAAGTGTTATAATCCAGAGGCCATTCCATTCCCCATTTACAAGCATTTTCTCTAATGGATAACTTCCTATATCACGTGCATTGCTGTCATTATCATCACCTGTTGCATAAATATTAACTTTTACATATGTTGCCGCAGGTGCCCATAACAAAAATTCAGTTGACTGCTTTGTATATGTCGCTCCAAGCTGCCTGCCCTTACGTGTATGCCCCCAATCATCAACATATGTTCCATCATAAAAATATTTATTATCAATATCTTCTGCCACTTTATTAATATAGCTGTTAGGAATCGCAGCTATCTTTTTACTGTTATCTGCCGCAAACCCGGTAACGGCACTGCTTGAAAATACCATTCCGATTGACAATACCACCGCAGTAATCTTTTTTAAGTTTAAATACTTCATAAACTCTCCCTCCTTTTATTGTACTCAATGTGTCTATGCAATATCCTAAAACATTACAAAAATACATTATATCTTAGTGGTATTATACAATAAAAAGCATCAAAAAAAATGCCATTTACACGAAATGACATTTTTTCGACACGAACGATATTAAAATGAATGTTTATTTTTCACTTTTTAATCACAATTTATTTAAAAAGTTCCGGCTCATTCTCAATTAAAATATCTGCTTAACACCATTTACAATACTTCTCATTCAATGTGCCATCCTTTTCACGACCCAATCTGCCGTCTAAGGCTTAGATTATCATGCTGTTAAAAAGAGAATTTGCAAAATATCTGAAAATAGTATAATTTGGTGGTATATACTAAATCAGCTGAAGAAAATAATATATGAAATAAATTATATAATGTGAATGGAGATGGAATTAATGAACCCAGAAAAATTATTAAGAGAATATAGACTTCATATTTCCGAGAAGTTGATGGAGATATTTGACAATGTAATTTTGGAAGATGAACAATGGTTCATCTTGCCAGACAATCAAGCAATTCATATAGTTGAACTTTTAAGTGGCTATAATTCGCTGGTGATTGAATATGCCGAAAACTCAAGTGAAAGAAGCAGAAATTTAGCAGATGATGGAGACCAATTTTCGATATTAGACTATGACACCCCGGAAAAAATGTTTGAAGCAATGATGCAAGAAATAGAAAATGAAGGAAGCTCCTGATCATCCGGCAAATCTTGATGTATTGATCCAGAATTTTGACTGTGCATTGGCTCACCCCGATGCCAATGACCTGGAAAAACTGAAAGAAGCCGTTATGAATCCGTCCTTCTGATAAGACCATAAAATAAGGCAGCCTCACATAGCTGAGTCTGCCTTAC
>ERZ772865.2637-NODE-2637-length-15252-cov-22.902612_pt1 | contig 15252 bp, 15 predicted proteins | sample MGYA00512133_ERZ772865 | MGnify/ENA primary metagenome ERZ772865 (study PRJEB29015, sample SAMEA2737722) | human gut metagenome | biome: human gut; feature: human-associated habitat; material: faeces | place: China | collected 2012 ...
CCTATGCGGGCGGCTGCGTGGCGGGGGTGCTCTGCATCCAGCCGCTGGCGGGGGCGTTCAGCTTTCTGCTCAGTGCCGGGGCGGGGGCAGGGCTCTGCGCCCTGCTGCCTACGGGCTGGCTGATGCCTGCCCTCAAAGAGGACGACCCGCCCGGCGACGAGCGGCCGCGCCTCTCTGCCGCCGCGACCCGGCTGGAAGCGGTGGCCGAAAGCCTCTCCTCGCTGGCAGAGACGGTGAACGAGGTATACGACGCTTTTCCACGCCGGTGCGAGGGGTTCCGCTGGGTCATCGACAACATCCACGACGGCCTCTGCGCCAACTGCGGACGGCGGGAAGTCTGCTGGAAGCAGGAGCACGCCTCCACCCTGGAAGGAATGGAGGCCCTGCGCCCCATTCTGGAAGAAAAAGGCCATCTGGAAGCGGCGCTTCTGCCCGGTCAGCTGGCGCGGTGCATCCACCCGGCGGCGCTCTGCGCGGCGGGGGACAAGGCGTTTGCACTCTACCGCAGCCGCCGGGAGGCCCGCGTCCACTCCGAGGCTATGCGGACGGCCCTCACGGAGCAGTACAGCGCCGTGGCCGATGCACTGGGTGTCCTCAGTGAACAGCTGGGGCGTCCCGGAAGCCCGGAGCCCTACAAGTCTGGCCGGGTGTCGGCGCTGTTCGCTCAGCTGGGGACGCCGCCGCTGGAATGTGCTGTGACGCTGGACGATCTGGGCCGCACTCGGGCGGCGGTGACGCTGCCCCGCACCCGCTTCAATGAAAAAGAGCTGGCCGCTCTGGCCGGGGAGGTGGGGCATATCTGCCGCCGCAGCCTCGAGCCGCCGCAGGTGCTCTCCTGCAAGGGGATGACCACCCTGCTCTTTGCCGAAAAGCCCCTGCTCCGGGCCGTATTCGGGACGGCGGGCGCGGCGGCGCGGGGCGAGATCTCCGGCGACGCAGTCCAGCAGTTCTGCAGTGCGGCAGCGGCCCAGATGATACTCTGCGACGGCATGGGGACCGGACGTCCGGCGGCAGTAGACGGCAACCTCGCCGCAGAGCTGACGGCACGCCTGCTCAAAGCGGGTTTTACCGCAGAGCTTGCGGCCCGGCTCGTGAACGTGGCACTGGCCCTCAAGAGCGACGAGGAGAGCGGCGCGACCCTCGACCTCGTGAGCGTAGACCTCTATACCGGCACAGCCCGGCTCTTCAAGGCCGGTGCGGCCCCGGGCTTCCTCGTGCATGGGGGCAAGGCCCGGGCTGTGGGCGAAGCCAGCCTGCCGATGGGCATCCTCGGCGGCGTCAGCGGGCAGAGCCGGGTGGTGCATCTGGCGGCGGGGGACTATGTGGTGCTGGTGTCGGACGGCCTCCTGGTGGACGGCCCCGGCTGGGTGATGCAGCAGCTGGAACTCTCCGCTGCCAAGGCAGAACAGCCCGACGTTCTGGCGAAAAAGCTGGTGGAAGCCGCCCGCGCCCGGGCCGTCCAGCGGGGCCGTCCCGACGACATTACCGCCGCTGTTCTCCGGCTCGAAAACAGCTGAGTTGCTTTTTGGGCGGCGAGAGGGTATACTTGTCAGTATCTGGAACGATCATAGGAGAGACATATATGCTGACAGTTACAGTTGCACAGGACGGCAGCGGCGACTTCGCGTCCATCGCGGAGGCGGTGCTGGCCGTACCCTATGAGGAGGAAGCACTGGTGCAGGTCGGTCCCGGCATTTACCGGGAAAAGCTGGTCTGCGAAAAGCGCTGCATCACCCTGCGGGGGGCGGGTGCAGATAAGACAAAACTCGTGTGGGGCGACGGCGGCAAGCTGCCTCACAAGGACGGGCGGCCCACCCATACCTTCCGCAGCTACACCGCCTTTTTCAGCGGCGAAACGCTCTGCGTGGAGGACATGACGATCGAAAACGACGCCGGCCCGGGCGCGAAAGCCGGGCAGGCCGTCGCGGCCTATGTGGACAGCACCCGGGCGGTGTTCCGCCGGGTCAAGCTGCTGGGCAGTCAGGACACGCTCTTCTGCGCCCCGCTGCCCGAAAAGGAGCGGGAGAAGGACGGCTTTCTCGGCCCGCGCGGTCTTGCGCCCCGCAAACCGACCGCCCAGTACTACACCGACTGTGAGATCGCGGGCGACATTGATTTCATCTTCGGCGGCGGCGACGCCCTCTTCGAAAACTGTGTCATCCGCACGGTGAACAACCACATCCCCCACAGCTATGTCACAGCTCCTTCGGGCAAAGCCGATGGACTGGGCTTTGTGTTCTGGAACTGCGATTTCGTCTCCGACTGCCCGGCGGGCAGTGTCTATCTGGGCCGTCCGTGGCGTCCTGAGGGCAAGACGGCGGTGCTGGACTGCCGTCTCGGCGCCCACATCGCGCCGGAAGGTTTTATCGCATGGAATGACCGCACCGATACCGGCCTTGCCAGCTTTGCGGAAGCTGACAGCACCGGCCCGGGCGCAGCAGAGCGCCCGGCGTGGGTGAAACAGCTTTCCGGGCCGGAGGCGGCGGAACTGCTGGCCCGCGCCCGCACCCTCTGCCGACCGAAAACCAACTGAGGATGTAACAAATGAAAAAACTGCCGAATTTTGTAAAGTGGCTCATCATTGCCGTGGTGCTGGCCGCAATGGCCGCGATGATGGTGGCCGTGAACGACCGTGCCTCCCGGGTGGAGATGCCAATGCCGGACAACAGCCTGGGCATCTATCGCCAGACGCCTGCCACTGGAAAGTGAATCAAAAAACGAAACGGGACTGCTGGAAAGCGGTCCCGTTTTTGCATGATACCGCCGCCTCCCGCATATGCTGTACGGACAAATCTGAATGGGTGGGAGGCAAGGGTATGTTTGTGGTCACACTGAGTAAGGCAAGCGTCAAGAAGCTGGGCGTGGGGGCGATGTGCTGTGCGCTGGTGGTGTTCAGTGCCATGCTGGGGCGGTACATCAGCACCCGCTCGGTGGCTGTCGCGGCGGCAGGGAATAAAATCGAGAGTGCGCAGGACATCCAGACCTGGTTCACGGGCTACGGGCTGGACGTGGACGGCGCGTCCATCACCGCCGATAAGGTGAAGATCCCCCGCAAGTGGGACGACAGCTTTTCGGCCTTTAACGGGGTGGTGCAGCAGAGCGGTATGGACCTGACCCGCTACAAGGGCAAGACCGTGGAGAAGTGGACAGCGCTCATCCCGGCGGCCAGCCGGGGCGATGTGAGCAGCTACGGCGTACTGCTGGTCTACAAGAAAAAGGCCGTGGGTGCGTATCTGTTGGAAAAGCCCTCCGGCACCGTCACCGGGCTGAAAGACGCCCAGACCGCGATGGCCCTGCAGGAGGCCGAACAGGTGTCCGGCGAGGACTTCAGCGGGGACTGGGGCGAACGGCACGAGGATGAACTGACCGACGGGCAGGCCCAGCAGACCTCGGGCGAAGATTTCAGCGGCGACTGGGGAGAGCGCCACGACGGCGAGCTGGGCGCAGAGGGTCAGGCCCAGCAGACTTCCGGCGAGCCGGACGCTGCACAGGAGCAGCCCGTGCAGTATACCGACCTGCCGCTGGATGCCGAGGGCTACCCCGTCGAATAACCGTCATTCTGCACGAAAAAGTGCGATGAAACAGAATGATTGTGCAGTAGTGGTATTTTTGCAGAAAGATTCTGTTCAATGTTACTAAAATTTTTGATAAAAAATCAGCAATATGAAAGGGTGAAAAAAGAACGACTAAGGTTTATAATAAAAGCAGACATCCAGCAGCCAGAAGGTTCGAGTGCTGCGTCCCGAGGGGCAGGGTGAGCCGCCCAGGAGGACCGGATGAAGTAAGGAGAAAATGATCATGAAGGAATTCCAGTACACCGTTAAGGATGCCTGCGGCATCCACGCCCGTCCCGCCGGTCTGCTCGTCAAGGTGGCCAAGGGCTTTGCCAGCACCGCCACCCTCGAGAAGGACGGCAAGACCTGCGACCTGCGCAAGCTGATGGCCCTGATGGGCATGGGCGTCAAGCAGGGCGACACCGTCACCATCAAGGTGGAGGGTGACGACGAAGCCGCCTGCGCCGAAGCGATCCAGAAATTCCTGAGCGAGAACGTCTGATCGCCCAGCGTGATGAGAAGCCCTTGCGGGGAATGTCCTGCGGGGGCTTTTTGTTACGGAACACAAAACAGCAAGAATAAGGAGAAATTGCAATGCAGGTAGGTACCGGTAAAAGCATTCTGAATGGCATTGCCATCGGAAAGCTGAAGATCTATAAGAAAAAAGATACCGTCATCTCTGCCGCCGAAGTGGCCGACACCGCCGCTGAAGAGGCCCGTTTTGAGGACGCCCGCGCCAAGGCCATCGAACAGCAGACCGCTCTGTACGAGAAGGCTCTGGCCGAGGCCGGCGAAGACATCGCCGAGGTGTTCAACATCCACGCCATGATGCTGGATGACGACGACTTTGTGGACGCCATCAAGGAGATCATCAACGGCCAGCACAAGTGCGCTGAGTACGCCGTCAAGACCGCCGGCGACAATCAGGCCGCCGTCTTCGCCGCCATGGATGACCCCTATTTGCAGGCCCGCAGCGCCGACGTCATCGACATTGCACAGGCCATCCTCGACATCCTGCAGGGCGTGGACAATGCTACTTTGCAGGGTACTGAGCCCAGCATCCTCGTGGCTGAGGACCTGGCCCCGTCCGAGACGGTCCGCATGGACAAGAGCCTGCTGCTGGGCTTCATCACCCGGGAGGGCAGCTCCAACAGCCACACCGCCATCCTCGCCCGCAGCATGAACATCCCCGCCCTTATCCAGTGCAAGGACATCCAGGACGACTGGGACGGCAAGATGGCGGTCGTGGATGGCTACAACGCCTGTGTCTACGTTGACCCCACCCCTGACCTGCTCAAGAGCCTGAAAAAGCGCCAGCAGGAAGACCAGAAAAAGCAGGCCCTGCTGCAGGAGCTGAAGGGCAAGCCCAACACCACCCTCGACGGCAAGACCATCAACGTCTTTGCCAACATCGGCGGCATGGGCGACGTGGGCGCTGTGCAGCAGAACGACGCCGGCGGCGTGGGTCTGTTCCGCACCGAGTTCGTCTACCTGAACTGCAAGGACTTCCCCACCGAAGACTACCAGTTCGAGGCTTACAAGCAGGTGTTGGAAAGCCTTGCACCCCGCAAGGTGGTGGTGCGCACCTGTGATATCGGCGCAGATAAGACCGTGGATTATATGAAGCTGGATCACGAGGATAACCCCGCGTTGGGCTACCGTGCCATCCGCATCTGCCTGACCCGCAAGGACTTCTTCAAGACCCAGCTGCGCGCGCTGCTGCGTGCTTCCGCCTACGGCAACATGAGCATCATGTTCCCCATGATCACCAGCCTGCGGGAGCTGCAGGACGCCAAGGCTGTTCTGGAAGAGTGCCGTGCCGAGCTGACCGCCGAGGGCGTCAAGATGGGGCAGAACATTGAAGTAGGCACCATGATCGAGACACCCGCCGCCGTGTTCATCGCGGACGAGCTGGCCGCCGAGTGCGACTTCTTCTCCATCGGCACCAACGACCTGACCCAGTACACCTGTGCACTGGACCGCCAGAACGCAAAGCTGGAGCCCTTCTTCAACCCCCATCACCCCGCCGTGCTGCGCGCCATCAAGATGACCATTGAAGCCGGTCACCGCCACGGCATCTGGGTGGGCATCTGCGGTGAGCTGGGTGCCGACACCGCCCTGACCGAGACCTTCCTGCGCATGGGCGTGGACGAGCTGTCCATGAACGCCAAGAGCATCCTGCCGGTGCGCAAGATCATCCGCAGCGTAGACCTGAGCAAGCCCTCTGAGAAGGCCTGACCCGCGGAAAAAATATTATTATAATTTGTGGCTCAGAAACGCCTGCGGGCGTTTCTGAGCCACTTTTTTCATAGAAGGGGTCGTAACGGCAAACCTTGCCGCCACACAAAAAAGCTCCCCCTTTCGGGGGAGCTGGCACGCCGTAAGGCGTGACTGAGAGGGTTCGCACAGTGCGCATTCCCGATCATTTCTGCTGTTCCAGCATGGTCTGGAGACGGGTCTTGGCGCGGTAATAGGTCACCCGCGCCCATGCGGCATTGTGACCAAAAATAGCCCCGATGCGGTCAAAGGGCAGTTCGCCAAACACCCGCAGGCTGAAAACCTCCTTGTAGGGTTCTTCCAGCGCGTGCAGACACTGGTGCACCGTAAAGGCAGCATCCTTGTCCACCAACAGCTGCGCGATGTCCGGGCTGTCGGCGGCTTTTGTTTCGGCATCCTCCAGCGGGGCGGCATGCTTTGCGCGGCGGCAGTGGTCGTAGTAGGCGTTGCGCGCTACGGTGAACAGCCACGCCCGCACATCCTGCTTGCCGTCATAGTCTTTCAGGCCGTCCAGCGCCCGGAAAAAGGTCTCCTGCGTCAGCTCCTCCGCCAGCGTCTCGCTGCGGGTAAGCCCCTGCAAAAACAGGCAGACGTCCCGGAAGTAGAGCCGGTAGATGGTTTCAATGTCCATAATCAGCCCTTCTCAAACACGCCTTGTTCCTGTGTGACCACATCCTCAGATTCGTAAACATAGGTCTGCGTTCCATCCTCTTTTTTCAGGATGAACCGCTCCACCTGCTGACCGTCCCTGTAATAGCGGGTCTCGTCGGCGCATTGCACCGTCAGCAGCTGCGTACCGGAGACTGTAATGCTGGTATCGGAAGCCGATGTGCCCAGCAGCCCTTCCAGTGCGGCATGGATGTGCGGGAAAGTATAGCGCACCGCCCGGACGGTAACGGATGGTTTGCCCCAGTTAAAGGAGCCTTCCAGTTCCAGCCAGACATTTTCGCCCTGCACTTCCAGCACACAGAGGTTGGCCTCGTTTTCCTTTTTGTTGTAAGTCCAGATTTTCGCCTGTTCTGCCGTTACCGGCGTTTTTGCGCCGCCCATCCAGAACACCAGCCCAAAAGCGCTCAGTACTGCCAGAACCGCTGCCGCCGCTATGCGGATGCTCTTTTTCTGCAAGGTCTTTCGGATGCTCCGCAGCGGTGCATCCGGCTGGGGTTCCGGCTGCACCGGCACCGGCTTTTCCATCTGTTCCAGCTCTGCACGGCAGGCGGGGCACGCTGCAAGGTGCTGCTCCACCAGTGCACTGCTGGCGGGGCTGGCAAGCTTTTCGGCGTACAGGGGCAGTAAATCGCGGATCACGTCACATTCCAGTTTCATGGTCATTTCCTCCTTTGCGGGCTTTCGTGTGCCCTTTCACCCCAATAACGCACAAAGAGGAAAAACGTTACAAAAAATCTGCAAATTCACCCGACCGCAGTCTTTTCCCGCAGTTTTTTCGTTCCCTTGAGGAAGAGCCATACCAGCACCCCCAAAAGCAGGCAGATGCCAACGTGCATGGCGGCCATCATGTAATAAGCCCTGAAAATCGAACCGCACCGCACCGGCCATCAGGTAGGGCTGATGCCCCGCCTTATACAGGGTGACAAAGCAGGAGATCGCGTTGTACAGGCCGTACAGCCCTGCCGCTGCGCACACAATGACCCGCAGCAGCTTGCTTGTGATGAATTTTACGAACATAATTGCAGCTCCGTCCTCTCTCCGTCCTTGTAGCAGTAGATGCCCCCTGCGCGGGAGAAGTCCTTGTCCACCTCCACGCAGTCGAAGGCGCTGAAGGCCTGTTCAATTTTTTCGGGCGTGCAGACAAAGCCCCGGATCTTCAACGCAGCATCCTCGCCCACCACCTCGTTCCACAAATGGATCGACCAGTAGCTGCAATTTTTGTCCACCGTCCATTTATCGTGCTGTTCCATGTAGTCCTCGATGACCTTCAGCTGCTCCTCCCCGATATTGGTGCTCAGGGACAGTCTGCCGGTGTAGCGGCCGTAATGGGCGATATAGCACGGTTCCAGATCGAACAGCAGCCCCGAAAGTCCCGACACCGCCCAGACCGAGAAGGTGACCATCTCGCCGTCCGGAATGGCGCGATCCTTCAGGTAGACCGTGTGCCCGGTGCGGTTGTCCAGCCCGATCCATGTATGCCCGAAACACTTGAGGAAGGGCTTGGATTCGCTCTTGCCGTCAAAGGTGGTGATGGAAAGGATAAGCCTCTCGTCCTCACAGGGCAGGGTGCGGGCAGCTTTGCCGGTGGCGGCGCTGCACCACAGCCCAAGGGCTGCTGCGCATACCGAGAGCAGCACCGCCCATGCTATGATCCTCTTTTTCAATGCAATTCCTCCTATATGTTACGGCTCAGCCGTTTTCCTTCCAGAACAAGCCGCCGGAGGTCTGGAACAGCAGCCGAGGGTTCACGCTTCTGCTGCCCAGCTTGAAATCCATGGTCAGCTCTTCGCCCAGCGCGCCCACAGCCTGCCCCTTTTCCACGGTCTGGCCCTTGCTGACCGAAAGCTCCTGCAAGCCGTACAGGTAGCTGCGCAGCCCGCAGCCGTGGTCAATGACCACCGTGTTGCCGGTAAGCGCCAGATTGCCCGCAAACACCACCGTGCCGTTGGCTGCGGCGCGGCAGGGCGCACCGGGGATGGTGTACAGCTTTGTGGAGTTGGAGCGGCTGCCCTGCTGGCCGTTCGTTACTTTAATTTGCCCGTAGTCCACCAAGGTCATGGAGTCCTCGGCGGGGGGCACAAAGCCGCCCTGCCACTGCTTGGCGGTGGCGGCAGCCTCGTACAGCGGCCAGATGGCACTGCGGAACTGCGCGTTGGCGCTCTCCGGGGCGGGCTCTTCGGCCTCCACCTCCACCGTGCCAAAGTCCTTCGGCAGCACGGTCAGGGTGCGGGTGATGGTCTCGCCGTTCACCGTAATGTGTATCTCGTGCCCGCCGGAGGATGCGTTATAGGCTGCCGGGATATAGGCACGCCAGCCCTCTGCGGCGCGCACGCACTGCACGCTGCCAAGGTCGGTCTCGATGGCAGGCACGGCGTCCCCGGTCATACCGGAGATGCGCACGCCTACCGTGCCGCCCTGCTCCACCCGCTCGGCGGAAAGCTCCACCCCCGCGCTGGCCTGCAGGGTGAACCGGAAGCTGTACCGGTACCAGCCGGTGGGCTTTGCGGGGCGCTCCAGCCCCAGATTTTTGCGCAGCTGGCCGGTGCTGCCGCCCTCGAACTGGGTGATGACCCCGCCCTTGGGCACGCGCCACGCGGTCAGCTCCGCCTTATACTCGCCGTTCGCAGGGAAGAGGAAGTTCTGGTACTCCCCCGCGCTGCCCGCAAACAGCGCATCCCCCGCCGCATTCTGAATGGTCAGGGCGGTGTAGCCGGTCCACTCCGGCAAAGAAAGTTCCGGGTGAGCGGTGTACAGCACACCCAGCTTCTGCACACTCAGGGTGGCGGGGCTGGCGAACACCTTATCCAGCTGACCACCCAGCAACGGCACCTGCCAGCAGGAGCCGTTGGCTTCCAGCGCCTGCCCGCCGAACTGTGCCGCACCGTCCGGACAGCCGCCCTCGGTGGTAAAGGCATAGCTTACCCCCATCACAGCCGCCAGCAGCACCACCACACCCAGCGCCACACTGATGATCCAGAGCAAAAAACGCTTCATGTTCCTTCTCCTTATGTACAAAAAGGGCGCACCGATGCAGTCCGTTCAGACAGACTGCTCCGTGCGCCCCGATGTGCTCATCTTCCCGGTAGTTTCCGGTATTTCAGGATCATTCTGCCTCGGTCTCGTCCTCGGCAGCAGCTTCCTCCGGCTCTACGGTTTCTGCGTCATCCTCGCCGAACAGCAGGCGCTCGTATTCGTCCAGTTCCTTCTCGCGGCGGTTCAGGTAAAGTGCCACAGCAGCCAGCGCACCAGCCACAGCAGCCAGAACAGCGATCACAGCGACCAAGCAAGATTTTTTCATAGATTCAGTACACTCCTTTTTGCAGTTGAAACGTTGTTTCAGCTTGATTTTTCCAGCGGGCGTCCCGCAAAAGGATCTTGATGCAAACGGCGATCAGCGCCGCTTTGTAGCTTTTATTATACCCGCTCCCGCCCAAAATTACAACCGTTGCACCCTAATTTTCACGCCCCGAAGGTGCTGCGGGGCACAGTTTGGGCAGTGTGCCGGTTTTGGCGCGGTTCATTACAGCAAATTGCCAATATCACAGCAACAGCGGCTTATACGCCCGGAACGCCCCGGGCAGGGCGTAGGTGGTGCGCAGCTGCTCCCGGCTTGCCCAGACATAGCCCGCCGGGGCACTCTGCACCGGAACGTGCAGCTGTACCCCGGACATGAGCCACTCGATGTGGGTAAAGATGTGCTTTGCGGCGGGCAGGGCGGCGGGAGCTGCCGTGCCGGTGTCCAGCCCCAGTGCCGCAAGCCGCGCCATCACCTCGGCCTGCAAAAGATGCTCGCCCTCCCACAAGACCGGCTGCCACAGCCCGGCCAGCAGGCCTTTTTCCGGCCGCTGCTGCACCAGAAAGCCCGCCGGGCTTTCCACAAGCGCCAGCGTTACCGGCACAAGTTTGCGGGGCTTTGGCTTTGCCTTTTGGGGCAGCTGGGCGGTGGTGCCCGCCGCCCGGGCAAGGCAGACTTCTGCCAGCGGGCACTGCCCGCACAAAGGTGCGCCATTGGGCACGCAGACCAGCGCGCCCAGCTCCATCAGCGCCTGATTGTAATCCCCGGCCTTTTCCGGCGGCTGATGCTCCATGACCCGGGCGGTAAAGGCCTTTTTTACCGCCGGTTCTGTAATCACGCCCGGGTCATTATACAGGCGGGAAAACACCCGCAGCACATTGCCGTCCACGGCGGGCACAGGAAGGCCGAAGCTGATGGACGCAATGGCCCCGGCGGTGTACTCCCCGATGCCGGGCAGCGCACGCAGGGCGGCGTAGTCTGCGGGCAGCTGCCCGCCGTACTGCGCACAGACGAGCTTTGCAGCCTTTTGCAGGTTGCGCACCCGGCTGTAATAGCCCAGCCCCTCCCACAGCTTATGCAGCTTTTCCTCCTCGCAGGCGGCAAGCGCGGGGATATCCGGCAGCTCCTCCAGAAAGCGGTAATAATACGGCAGCACCGCCGACACCCGGGTCTGCTGCAGCATCACCTCGCTGAGCCACACATGGTAGGGGGTGGGGTCCTCCCGGAAGGGCAGACTGCGGCGGTTCTTGTAAAACCACTCCAAGAGGGCAGGCGAAATATTTTCCACTTGTTTTGTGCTCCTTGTTGAAAAATGAAGAACAAGAAAGCCGCCGCAGAGGCGGCGGCTTTCTTTGATTACAGTATGCGCGCTTCTCAGAAGCCGTATGCGGTGCGGGGGAAGGGCAGCACGTCACGGATGTTCTGGATGCCGGTGAGGTACATGATCATACGCTCAAAGCCCAAGCCGTAGCCTGCGTGCTCCACGCCGCCGAACTTGCGCAGGTTCAGGTACCACTCGTAGTTGGTCTTGTCCATGCCCAGCTCGTCCATGCGGGCCACCAGCTTGCCGTAGTCCTCTTCACGCTGGCTGCCGCCGATCAGCTCGCCGATGCCGGGCACCAGCATATCTGCTGCGGCCACGGTCTTGCCGTCGGCGTTCTGCTTCATGTAGAAGCTCTTGATCTCTTTGGGGTAGTCGGTGACAAAGACCGGCTTCTTGTACACCACCTCGGTCAGGTAGCGCTCGTGCTCGGTCTGGATATCCACGCCCCACTCCACGGGGTACTGGAACTTCTTGTTGTTCTTTTTCAGAATTTCGATAGCCTCGGTGTAGCTGATGCGGGCGAACTCGCTGTTTGCCACCAGCTCCAGACGCTCGACAAGACCCTTGTCGATGAACTGGTTGAAGAAGGCCATCTCGTCCGGGCAGTTGTCCAGCACATAGCGGATGACGTATTTGATCATAGCCTCGGCGTTGTCCATGTAGCCGTTCAGGTCGCAGAAGGCCATCTCCGGCTCGATCATCCAGAACTCCGCAGCGTGGCGGGTGGTAAAGCTCTTCTCGGCGCGGAAGGTGGGGCCGAAGGTGTACACCTTGCCAAAGGCCATGGCCATAGCCTCGGCCTCCAGCTGGCCGGAAACAGTCAGGTTGACCGGCTTTTCAAAGAAGTCCTTGCTGTAATCCACAGCGCCGTCCTCGGTCTTGGGCAGATTGTCCAGATCCAGCGTGGTCACGCGGAACATCTCGCCGGCACCCTCGCAGTCGGAAGCGGTGATCAGCGGAGAGTGGGCGTAGACAAAACCGTTCTCCTGGAAGAACTTGTGGATGGCGTAGGCAGCCACGCTGCGCACGCGGAAGGCGGCGTTGAAGGTGTTGGTGCGGGGGCGCAGGGTGGGCATGGTGCGCAGATACTCCATGCTCATCTTCTTTTTCTGCAGGGGGTATTCGTCGGCGGGGCAGTCGCCCAAAATCTCCACGCTCTCGGCGTTCAGCTCAAAGGGCTGCTTTGCCTGCGGGGTGAGCACCAGCTTGCCCTTGATGCGCAGGCTGCTGTACAGACCGGTGTGGATAACTTCATCATAGTTTGCCAGCTTACCGGCTTCCAGCACGACCTGCAGGGTCTTGAAGCAGCCGCCGTCCGACAGGGCGATGAAGCCGATGTTCTTGGAGTCGCGGATGTTCTTTGCCCAGCCGCAGACGGTGATCTCGGTGCCGTCCGCCGGGGTGTTCTTGAACAGCGAAAGGATCTCGGTACGTTCCATAGTAGTTCTCCTTTATAAACAAAAAAGACAGCTTTTGCCCTGAAAGTTCAGGGCGAACAAGCTGTCTTGTAATGTCCGCGGTGCCACCTGAATTACCGGAAGTGTCCGGTCGCTCACGCGCTCTTTTGTTTAAGCGCTGTCCCTGTAACGCTGGACCTGCGGCGCACCTACTTAACGGCAGACGCGCTGCCGTGTTCAGTTTGCTGCTCCCGGGTGTTCGTTCACGCGGCGCACGGGCGCGGCTCTCAGCTGTACCGCACTCTCTGGGCCGGACGGCCCGCGCTACTTTTCCCGTTCCTTGCATTTGCTGTTTTAAAATAGCACGTTGGCGGCATTTTGTCAACCTTACCGCGCGGCATCGGAGAAAATTCTGTGTTTTTTCTTGTCAGGATGCGCATTCTCTGGTAAAATGGAAAAAAGCAACATTCTGCAAAAACAGATTCTGGAGGAGATCATGAAGCACACACATCGCATCATCCGTCTGCTGACCCTCGCTGTGGTCAGCTGCGCACTGGCAGCCCTGCTGAGCGGCTGCACCAAGGAGGAATTCATTGCCGGGTACAAGGAATTTATGTTCGGTGACTGGCTGCCGAGCGCTTCTTCGTCCTCTTCTGTCACCGATTTCGGCACTGCGAGCAGCGACCCGGAACATGTCTATGCCGAGCCCAACCCCGAGTGTGATGCCAAGATCAATGCGCTGATGAGCGAGTTGTACTCGCTGGAGTCCTCCGCACGGTCGGATGTCAGCAGCGCCATCCAGAGCGCAAAGGACGAATACCACTCCCTGCCCGCCAGCGAGCGCAACCTTATCAATAAGGCCAATATCGCCTACAAGCATCTTTCCTCGGTGGAGAGCACCTACGACAGTGCCGTCTCCTCGGTGGTCAGCGAGATGCGCAGTGTGCTGCGGGAGTATAACCAGCCCGAGACCGTAGCCGATCAGGCCTGGAGCTACTATCAGTCTGCCAAGAGCAGCATGATCTCCAGCCTTGGCGGCTGATTCAGGGCAATACCGCATAATTCTAAGTGCCGATACGGCGAGCGAGGTGCGGCAGCTGCTAAGCCAAAAGCGCAGATAATACTTTGTGTATTATCGAGCATTTTGGCAACGCAGATGCCGTGCCGCAGCCGCCGGAACGGTGCTTAAGCCGTCAGGCGGGAATTGTGCGGGGTTGCCTCAGCCTAATAATGTTTCCACGAGGCCCTGTGCTGCCAGATATCCGGCGTACAGGGCCTCATTTAAGTTGTTGCCATGCCCACCGATCTCGATCAGCAGACTGCCGGTGGTCAGGTCCTGATTATAGAACCGGTAGCTGAACAGCACCGGGCGGGTAAGGCCGGGGTATTTTGCCTCCATGCTGCGCTCCCACGCAGCGGCAAAACGAAGGTTCTGCCGCCATGCGGGCAGCTGCACGCTGGTGCCGTTGTCGCACCCGCAGATGATCATCACCTGCGCCGCCTGCCGCCCATCTATGCTGCACACCGGGGCGCAGCGGGTGCCGTTTTCCCGCTCGATGGCGTCCCGGTGGACGTCCAGCACCACCTTGATACTGGGGTACTGCGCCAGATACTGCTGCACCACCGCCCGGCTGTTGGCGTAGCTGCCGGTGTAGCTGGGGTAGTCGTTCAGGGTCTCGTCGTGCAGGGTGCAGATGCCCGCCGCATTGAGGGTATCGGCCATCACCCGCCCCACCGCGCACATATTGATGCTGCGGTCGGTGCTGCGGGCACCGTCCCCGGGGGTGAACCACAGCCCGGCAGAAAGGCGGTAGTCCTCGGTGGCGTGGGTGTGCATGATGAGCACCTGCGGCGCGGCGCTGTCCTTTTCGATGGCAAAGGGCAGGGGCTGCGCCGCCTCGGCGGCAATGTCTGCCACCGTCTGCCGGGTGTTATTCTTGATGCTGCCCGCACCGCAGGGGATGTACTTTTCGCCGCTGCCCTGCCCGAACTGCTGCTCTGTCACCGCGCCTGCATCGGCAGGGCGGGCTTCGTCCGGCTGCAAGGCCACAAAATACCGCTCCACTCCAGTCTGTACCGGAGCAGCAGTTTCTTGCTCCGGCGGCACAGACGCAGCCTCCACCGCGCTTTCCGCAGACGATTCTGCTGCCCGGCTCTCCACCGCCTGCTGCCCCAGATGCAGCAAAGTCTGCGCAGCAGGCACCGGTGCTGCCAGAAAGGCCGCCAGCACCAGCGCGGCGCTGCGGGCAAAGATGCACAGGGCTGCAAACAGCACCGCAGCCTGCAAAAAGGGCACTGCCCTGCTCTGCCCCGCAGGCAGACGCCAAGGCTCTCTGCTGCGCATGGCAAGACCTCCTTTCTTCACCCCGTCAGCCAGCAGAGCTGCTGCACGGTAAGGCGGGGCTGCAAGGCGCGGTTGACGCTGCCCGCCAGCAGGGCCGCGCCGTGGGCGATGACGCTGTCCAGCGCACGGGGCGTGACCACAAGGTCTGCGCCCTCCTGCGCTTGCATCAGGGTGGGGATGCCCGCCGCCACCACCGGCACGCCTAAGGTGTCCCGGGTCAGGTGACGGGTGTGGTCGGCCTGCGCCGGGTAAAGTCCTGAGTCCGAAAACTGCACCGTGCGCCCCAGCCGCTGCCCCTCGGCGGAGCAGAGACTGTCCACGCAGACCACCGCCGCCGGGCGCAGCTGCCCCACCAGCGCCGCCGCCAGCTGCTGCAGGGAAAGCCCGGTGGC
>ERZ772865.2676-NODE-2676-length-15051-cov-5.715991_pt1 | contig 15051 bp, 17 predicted proteins | sample MGYA00512133_ERZ772865 | MGnify/ENA primary metagenome ERZ772865 (study PRJEB29015, sample SAMEA2737722) | human gut metagenome | biome: human gut; feature: human-associated habitat; material: faeces | place: China | collected 2012 ...
TATGTCACAAAATATCGGAGCGGGAAGACCCGGGATAGCATATCAGGCCAGACAGCTTGGACTTATGTTTAATGCGTTCATAGGTATTCTGATGTCTGTTGTTCTTGCAATTTTTTCCGGCAGAATACTTAAAATAGTAAGTATTGCTCCTGCTTTGTTTGAACCGGCTGAAACATACCTCAAAATTGTTGGTGGAACATGTTTTTTAAATGCGCTTATTCCTATTTTTTCCAGCTATTTGAGAGTATTTGGATATACAAAGCATTCCCTGATAGGAACTATTGTTGGAAATGTTCTTAATATAATACTAAATTCGGTATTCTTATTTGTATTTAACTGGGGAGTAATGGGAGTTGCCGTTGCCACGGTTATTTCAAGGGTTGTAAATCTTGTTATTGTAGCGGTGATGGGCGCTGTACTTATAAAAGCAAAACAAAGTCCTGATCGTATTTTGCCGCGAAAGATACTTGCGCAGATTGTTAAAATAGGTTTTCCTTCTGCATTTGAAACAGCACTTTATAATATAGCAATGACATTTATAGTGCGTTTTATGAATCAGATGGATGCGAACGGAATGAATGTCACAGCTCGTTCGTATGCTATGCAGATAGCAAATTTCTCATATTGTGCAGGAGCTGCACTGGCACAGGCTAATGCCATTATGACAGGCTGGAGAATCGGAGCAAAGGAGTTTGAAGAATGTGACAGGGGTATAAAAAAAGCAGAGATATATGGCCTTGTAATAGCCACATGCTTCTCTGTGACATTTGCACTGTCCGGACACATTATAGTGCATATATTTACGGATGATGCACAGATGATAAGTCTTGTTGTAAAATTGTTAATAATAGATATATTCCTTGAACTTGGAAGGGTGACAAATCTTGTGTATAGTCAGGCGTTAAAAACCAGTGGAGATGCAGTTTTTCCGGTTATAATGGGTGCAATTTTCATGTATCTGTTTGCGGTTGGCGGTACATATTTTCTTGGAATACATTTGGGCTTTCTGGCGGTAGGAGCATATATTGCCATGGCAGGTGATGAATGTGCGAGAGCTGTTGGAATGGTGCTTCGATGGAAAAGCGGAAAATGGAAAAGTAAGAGTCTTATAGAACTATAGGAGAGATTATGTATTTTGAATTAAAGGAAAATAAACCACATGGTACAAAGGATGATCCGTTCAGTACATATCACATAGAGAATGCGGGTCAGTCCTTTCAGATACCGGTACATTGGCATGATGAATTCGAAATTATATATGTAAAAAGTGGCTTTTTGACTGTAAATATATCAGGAGAGAACTATATCGGGAAACCCGGGGATGCCTTCGTTGTATCACCGGGCAATCTGCATTTTATGGGTTCAAAGACCGGTACTGTAGATTATTTTACTTTTCTTTTCCCATTGAAATATATATCTTTTTATACAGATGATATACTAGATGATAGATTACTTGAACCATTAGACAGTGGTCGTCTGATGATAAGTCCCAGTGTAAAAGATACGATAAAAGAATTGTGTGAGCAGTTAATTGAGATATATAAAACAAAAAAGAGTGAAAGAGAGTTGAACATAGCGACGCAGATAAAGACCAAAATAATTCTTTTACAATTTATTCTTGAAATGTGGGAAAAGGGATTTATAGTAGAAAATAACACAAGTGGTAGAAATATTGTAGAAAAAGAAATGGTCTCGTATATACAGCAGAATTTTACAGGAAAAATATCATTAAGGGAATTTGGGGAGCAATTTCATCTTTCTGAAAAATATATATCCAGATATTTTAAGGAGCATTTTCATATTACACTTTCACAATATGTGGCGTATTTACGATTAGAGTATGCAAAACAGCTGTTGCAAGACACCGATATTTCTGTTACAGAGGTAGCAATGCGGAGCGGTTATCAAAATATAAGCTATTTTATCAGAAGTTTTAAAAAAACATACGGAGTTTCTCCGTTAAAATACAGAAAAAAGCAAGTTGACTGTATGCAATAACATTGTATTGGCCGCGTTAGCTCTGATTTTGTAACGTTTTATGGAGGAAAATGATAATGTCAAAAGATGAATATTTAATTACAGATGCCCCTATTAAAGCACTGACTGTATTTGCAATGCCTATGATTCTGGGCAGCTTCTTTCAACAGGTATACAATATGGCAGATTCAATCATTGTTGGTCAGTATGTCGGTGCTCCTGCACTTGCGGCAGTTGGCGCCTGTGCCGCACTGACAAATGTTTTTATCTGTATAGCACTTGGTGCCGGGGTAGGGGCGGGAGTGCTCGTAAGTCGCTATTTTGGAGCCCAAAATTATAGCAAAATGAAAACTATTGTATCAACATCCTTGATCAGCTTTTTGATTTTAAGCGTACTTTTGGGTATCTTCGGTTTTTGTTTTTCTCGTTTTATGATGACTTCATTACAAACACCTTCTGATATACTGGAGGAAGCAGTGTTGTATCTTCGCGTTTATTTTGTGGGATTTCCGTTTCTGTTTATGTATAACATTCTTTCAACGATGTTTAACTCAATCGGTGAATCGAAGATTCCGTTAGGCCTTTTGATAGTTTCTTCTATTTTGAATATTTTTATGGACATTTGGCTGGTAGCCGGTCTTGGTCTGGGTGTGTTCGGTGCCGCTCTCGCAACTCTTATTGCACAGGGAATTTCCGCCGTGTTCTCGCTTTTGATTTTCTTTAGCCGGATGCGTCGATATAAAAGTCCCTTTAACTGGTTTGACAGGCAGGAACTAGCTTCTATGCTTCAAATTGCCGTTCCGTCTGTTCTGCAGCAGTCTACAGTGTCAATTGGTATGATGATCGTACAGGCTGTTGTAAATCCATTCGGCACGCAGGCGCTTGCAGGTTATGCAGCAACGATGAGAGTAGAGAATGTTTTTTCATTGATATTCGTATCCATTGGTAATGCAGTTTCACCATATGTTTCCCAGAACTATGGTGCAAGGAAAATTGAACGTATCAAAAAAGGGTATCATGCTGCGTTGGTGTTGGATGTATGTTTTGCAGTGCTTGCTTTTGTAGTTATTGAAACACTGCACACACAAATTTCTTCGCTATTTCTTGGTAAAGATGGAACTGCTTTGGCGTATCAAGTATCTGGCGATTATATGAGATGGCTTGGTTATTTTTTCATTTTTATGGGTATTAAGATGGCAACTGACGGAGTCCTTCGCGGACTTGGAATTATGCGTCCGTTTCTCATTGCAAATATGGTAAACCTTGCGATACGCTTGTCGGTTGCATTGATTTTTGCACCTCGTTTCGGTATTGCGTTTGTCTGGCTTGCTGTACCGGCCGGCTGGCTTGCAAACTTTTTGATTTCGTATGTGGCACTTAGAAAAAGCTGGAGAATTCAACTAAAATTATACAGCAATTAATACGGGAAAGAAGATGGAATGATATAAAAGAATTTGAGTGATTAAAATCGATTTATACGTTTGTAAGAGATGAAGATCATAGAGTGTGGTTTTGTCCGTTTACATAGCATAAATCTCAATTAGTTTTATTGCTTTTTTCTTGATAATTACATATAATGTAAACGAGCAAGTACACTTGCTTGATTTAAGTGCGTTGCTACTTTGAGTGCAAACCTTTAATTTAAGTGCTTCACTACTTTGAATGTGAACCTTTAATTTAAGTGCTTCGCAGCTTAAAATGCGAATCGTTAATTTCGGGGAGATAAGATTCTTATCTCCCTGTTTTTCTATACTACGGAGGATAAAATATGGATTTTTATCGAATAAATGAGGAATACAATCAGTATCTCCAGAAATATGAAAAAGAAAATAGAGGGGTTACAAAGGTTCCTAATATTAGGTATACTGATCGCAATAAATTTGCATTTGGCGCAGTTATGCAGGTTCATGGTATGAACTATTATGTATCTGTATCCTCTTTTGACAAGAAACAGGAAGCTAATATTTTGATTCGTGTACCAGGAGATGAAAAAGAGATCAAAGGATCTTTGCGATTCAATTATATGATTCCTGTGCCAGAAGAGTGTATTGAAAAACTAGTTATCAAAAATGTGCAAGATAAAAAATATCGGTTGTTATTGAATAAGGAATATCAGTTTTGTGTGGACAATGCTGAGCGTATCAGGAAAAAAGCAAATAAAATATATGAAATGGTTACAACAAATAGAAAACAGAAATTAACTGACAACAGTTGTGCTTTTAGCATTTTGGAACAGGGATATCAAGAATATGTTGAGAATATTTTGAAAAAGAAATCCTAATATGCTTAGTTGTTAAAAAAATAATACATAAAAGAGAAGTTATATTTTTGCGTCAAATGTTAGGAATAGCCATAACTGTTGATTGTTATAGTCGTTCTGGTCAAGAATATTTCATAGAAAAATAATCTAGATACAAAGTTAATATAATTGCTTTTAATTTTGGAAGACGAAGGAGGAAAAGTAAATGACTTTTGCAAATGAGATAACAATATCGGATGTTACTTCTACTGTTTCTATTATATTAGTAATTTTAGGGGGGATATTTGGATATTATCAATGGAGAAAGAGTGTTTTGTTAAAAAGAGCAGGCTATATTAATGATTTAATTGAAAAAATTAGGACAGATGAATACATAAAAGATGTAGTTTATATGTTTGATTATAATAAAAAATGGTATTATGAGTCATTTCACCAAAGCGGAGAACTAGAATTAAAAGTAGATAAAACTTTATCATATTTTTCGTATATTTGTTATTTGAAAAGACAAAAAATTATAACTGATAAAGAGTTTGATTTTTTTAAATATGAAGTTGAGAGAATATTAATGAATCAGCAAGTACAAGATTATTTTTATAATTTATATCATTTTTCTAAAAAATTTAAAACGCCATTTACCTTTAAATATTTATTTGAATATGGGGAAAAAGGAAAAATGTTTGATGATGATTTCTATGATAAAAGTGCGTATGAAAAAAGCAAAAAATATCATCGATATCTAAATTTTTGACAATAAAAATCAACGCTTCATATGACATAGAGGATAAACAATTTTTTCCCCTATTTAATATTTTTTCTTTCTTCTACCAGAGATCTTTGCACCCATTTAACAATTAGAATCGTGTATTATATAGAAAATGATCATTTTCTATCAAACGAAGAAATAGAACAGGAGGGGGTATTTGCCATATGATAAAAACTTATGCAGGAATACCGTATGAAGAGATTGTAAGACGATATGCAGATGATAAAACCTGGTTGTGTGTTGTTTGGACGCAAAATGAAGAGGCTGCGAAGGATTGCTTTCAAAATACTTTTCTCAAATTGTATATGACAAAGAAAAGTTTTCGAGAGGAAGAACATATCAAGGCATGGCTTTTCAAGGTTGCTAGAAATGAATGTAGAGATTACCATAAGCAGTTTTGGAATCGCAATGTTGATATAGGATATGACCCAAAGCAATATGAGAGACAGAGTGTATTGCATGTGAAAGATCCAGACACAGAGCAGCTTGTAAAGGCATTGCGGAGCTTATCATTTAAATATCGTGAAGTGTTGGTGTTGTACTATTATGAGGAATATAACACTAGCGAAATTGCAAAGCTTTTAAATGTCAGTGTGAATACAGTCAAATCAAGACTACGGAGAGGAAAAGAGAAACTAGCTGATATATTAAAAGAGGACTAGAGGATTGGAGGATTATTATGGATTTGAAAAAATTAGATTATATTACAGCACCAGAGGAATGGATAGAGGATATTTTGGAAAAACCCTTAAAAACATCACCAAGTAACGCATTTTGGAGAAAATATGGTTCGATTGCAGCGATGATTGGATTTTTTCTGCTTTGTTCCACTTCAGTAACAGTTGCAGCAATGAAATCTACAGCTTTTCAGACATGTCAGAAGTGTTTTTTTACTATGATAAGGATACAATATATGGAGCAAGAACGGATGGAGATAAAAAAGAATATTTGCTGAAGATTAATTTATCTCAAAATACGGTAGAGAAAATATCGAACGATTATATGTTGTGTAACTTTGTGATGTCACCTTCCGGGACAAAGTTGTTGTGCAACCATAGAGGCGATGCGTACTGGTCTGTTTTTGATGTCAAAACACATACGGAGAAAAAGATTGACACGGCATTGGTTAATGGATACGCAAGAACATCCGATATCGAATTTTTGGATGAAAATCATATTTTAACTTACGGAGAATCGGTTTTTATGGGGGAAGATGAAAATTACGAAACTTATTGTGTTAATCTTGACACCTTGAAGATCGAAAAGAAATATAATGGCACAGGTGAGATCAATATGAAGTGGGATTATCGTTATGATAAAAAGACGAAAACCCTGAAATTTTTGGATTTGGTAAATGGCACTTCGGCGACGATACCAGATGTTTCCACTACAGGACAGATTGTAGCTGCTAAGGGGGATTATGTCATATTTGGAGATATTGATATGGAGGATGATACCTTCTATCTCGTAAATCTTTTTAAGAAAAGCTGGAAAAAATTGACATTCCAAAAGAGTTTAGAAAGAATATGGAAATGCATATTGTGAATACGCAGAAAAAGATTTTGGTCACAAATTCTAAAAAAGCATATTTGGTAGATGTGTCTTCGCTGTAAAGAGCGGCAACAACACGATTCTTCAGGCAAAAAAAGAAGCAAAACGCTGGTTTTGCTCTGCAAGAATTGCAAAAGCAATTCTTGGTGGCATAACACCACATTATGAGTAGTTTCCTATTCAAAAAAAAGATTGCAATGTCTGTCATCATAGACATTGCAATCTTTTTGGAAGAGTGTGATGATTTTTTATCAATAAGAGGCAAATCTTGTTTCGTGGACACAGCATGTGAATGGTATAGGATGAATTCAGAAGTTTTGATTGCAGAGATAGTCGCATCTGGTATAATATGATAAGCGAAGGGTGGACGAACTTTATGCAAATTGCAAACTCTGATATGATGAGAAATTTGCAGAAAGATGTACATAGAGAGGAAAATGATTATGACTTTAGATGTTTTGGGATTATTGGCAGCTTGTTCCTATGCACTGGACTGCGTGGAAGCAGAACTGGTTCATGTGACGAACAATCACTCAAAACGAGTGGCTTATATGAGTGTTTGCATTGCAAAACAGATGGGAATACAAGAGGAAAGCCTACAAGATTTGGCAGTGTGCGCATTATTGCACGATAACGCATTGACGCAGTATATCCAGGAAGAACTTCATAATGATATTTCGCAAATTGCCGTAACGCAAGAGGTACCAAAGTTGGGAGCACATTGCATTTGGGGTGAAAAGAATGTCGCAGAACTTCCGTTTCACACAGATGTTTCCGATGTGATCTTATACCATCACGAAAATGCTGATGGCAGTGGTCCGTTTGGAAAAAAATGGGATGAAATTCCTCTTTTCTCGCGTATTATTCATTTGTGCGATTTGCTGGATATCGCCTGTCGCACTAAAAATTTTGCGGAAGGTACATGGAAGGTGGCAGAGCAGTTTGTTCAAAACTCAACAGGAACAATGTTTGATCGGGAATGCAGTGATGCATTTTTGCGTGCATTTTCAGAGGAGCAGTTTTTATCACTTGATAGGGAGACTTTCGAGGACCAGTTGTGGAAGATGGTTCCTCGGATAAAACAGGATCTTGATTTTTCGCAGATCAAAGCACTTGCTGTGTTTTTTGCTCGGATCGTAGACTACAAATCGCCATTTACCAGTACGCACTCTATAGGTGTCGCTGAAGATGCGGAAAAACTGTCACGCCACATGGGATTTGATGAGGAAACTGTGCAGAAAATGTATCTTGCAGGGGCATTGCATGATATTGGAAAAGTAGCCATTGGAAATGAAATTTTGGAAAAGCCGGGAAAATTGACAGATGAAGAATTTAAGACTATGAAGCATCATGCGGCGTATACTTACTACATCCTGTCCGATATTGATGACTTTGAAGAGATTCGTGATTGGGCGGCTTTCCATCATGAACGGCTGGATGGCACGGGATATCCTTTTGGAAGGTCGGCGGCTGAGTTGAACACGCAGGAGCGCATCATGGCTTGTGTGGATATTTATCAAGCCTTGACGGAAAGTCGTCCGTACAAACAGGGCATGACACATGAAAAGGCAAGCGGTATCTTGTGGGATATGGTAAAAAAAGGATGGATCGATGGAGATATTGTCAGAGAGGTTGATTCTTGCTTTGCCACCATTTAATTTATAGGGAGGAACAAAAATTATGGAGAAAGATGTATTGGAAAAATACAAGATGAATAGCAGGGCGGAAGCTGTCGCATTTTTGAAAAGTCTATGGAACGAGACACCACAGCCTTGCCCGTTATGTAATGGCAAATTGGACTTTCTTCATAAAAAAGCCAAGAAGAATAACAGTGATTGGAAATGCACTGGTTGTGGGGAACGCTATGATGCCATTAAATTGTTGAACTTATTAAATGAGGGTTTTGGTCGGTAAGATTTGATTTTGCCTATAGGGAGATGGATTTGCAATGCAGGAAAAAGAGATAGATGGGAAGGCGATTTGGAGTTATGGGAATTCGGAGGCTGAGAAGGTCTTGATACAGCTTGTTGGAGAGCATGAAATATCTGGAATTGAGCAGGAGTTTCATGCAATTCAAGACAGAACTTCAGAAGAATTTTATATGATTGCCTGGAGGGTGAATAACTGGAACGATGAGTTATCTCCTTGGAAAGCACCACCGGCATTTGGAGAAGAAGGATTTGGCGATGGTGCATCAGAGCTTTTAGAAAAAATATTGGAGTATTGTTCTGATAAGAGCAAGACATACTATTTGGGCGGGTATTCGCTTGCCGGATTATTTGCTCTGTGGGCATCTTGCCAGACGGACCGTTTTGTGGGAATTGCAGCAGCCTCACCGTCAGTATGGTTTCCAGACTTTTTGGAATATATGCAAGAAAATAGGATACAAAGCCGTTTGATCTATTTGAGCCTTGGCAACAAAGAGGAAAAGACTAGAAATTTAATGATGTCTACGGTCGGAGATTGCATCAGAAAGCTATATGCGTGGTTGCAGGAATGTGACATCCCATGTATTCTGGAGTGGAATCCGGGGAATCATTTCCGTGAATCGGAAATTAGGACAGCTAAGGCGTTTGCCTGGTTGTTGGAAAAATAATAACTAAAATATAGTAGAATCTGTACGATAGTACAAAACTATGGTAAAATCGGTGGAGGGAGCATCCCTAAATTATAACAAGAAATGAGGTTTATTATGAACATTGAAGATATGTTAGAGATTAATGACTGTCCGTTATGCGACGGTGGAGCACTTTTGGAAGAGGAATGTGGCTGCGGCTATTATGTGATGTGCCTTGAATGTGGCTGTCACTCTGTTACGATAGATTTTCACTCGGAAGAAGAGCGGCTGGAAGCAGCGAAAAGAACGGTTATGCTTTGGAACACCGGCAAGGTGATATCAAGTAGTCCGGGAGAATGATCCCAACATGGTTGATATTCGTTTTTAATCTTTAATAGCAAGGCAGGAATACGAAGCACACTTGGATTTTGAAGAGACAGGATTGTTTGCTTTATATTCTGCCTGCAGGCAAGCAGGACTAAAATGCTGCTAGATGCGCTGGCTGACATCTGCTGAGAGCGCTGGAGGAGGAAATAATGAAAAAGGAGAAGGAGAACTGATGACAAATCAAGAAATTATGTCCATTGCTATGCGGCAATCGGCATTAGATCTTAATGCTGATATTTCTGACTTTACCAAAGAGGAAAATGTATTTGTAAAGTCAGGGTTAGGGGCTTTGGCAAGAAAATATTATAGCGAACCAATAGCATGCAATTTGGTTTCCTACGGAAGTAATATTGTGGCATCTGTAAAAGATGAATACAAAGAAATGGTAAAAGAATATTTGAGTAAGTTTGAATTTTATCATTGCTTTGAAACACCCAATATGCATTGGTTGGATGAAAGAATGAGAGAACAGGGACAAAGAGTCTGCTTCATGGCAGAATATTTTTTGCCGGATGTCAATTCCCTCAAAAGATTATCATGCCAATATGAACTTAAAGTGCTTACGCAGAAAGACTTTGACAGTTTATATTTACCTATATGGAGTAATGCTTTGTGTGATGCGAGAAAAGAGCTGGATGTTCTTGGTGTTGGCGCATATGATAATGGAAAATTGATCGGACTTGCCGGTTGTTCGGCAGATTGTGACGATATGTGGCAGATTGGAGTTGATGTATTACCGGAATATCGCAGAAAGGGGATAGCATCTGCGCTAACCAGTAATTTAGCAGTTGAGATTATAGAGCGTGGAAAAGTGCCATTTTACTGTTGTGCATGGTCTAATATCAGATCTGCAAAAAATGCGATACGAAGCGGTTTCATGCCTGCTTGGGTGGAAATGACGGTCAAACCTGCCAGTATGGTGGCTGAGATGAATCAGTAAAGTCCATGCAAATTAAATATGAAATATCGTTCAGTTAATTGATATGGAGGAAAAGAAATGACAGGAGACAGAATCATAAGTGCTCTAATTGGATTGGTGGGGGCAGTGTCGAACAATGGAAAAACCGAACAGACAGATGTAGTGGTTCGGGAGGCTCTTTTACACCGAAATGATCCGACAATGGAAGAGTCACTGGTACAGAAGATTCACGAGTTAAAGGATGTTATTGCACCGGATTGTGCGACTTGCAAAATGCCCTGTGGAAACACATCCGACTATGATATGACACAGTTTTATAGTGCACAGGAGAGTGTACTTGCAGCCAAAAAGGAGCTGCTGGAGACGATTTGTACTGTCCTAGCAAATAATGAGCAGGTCACAGATAACATTTACCGAGGAATCGCATATCTGGGATATCCGGTGACACCGGAAGACTGCGAAAGAATCCGTGAGGAGATCATAGAACAGTATGCTTAAGCGAGGATGCTTCTAGGAAATATTTGAGTAAAAGAATAGCGAGGATCATTATGCGATATTTACCGATTTTAGAGGAACTTTGTTCGTCAGATAGTGTTTTATTTATGGTAGCAGGAGTTATAGTTGCATTAGTTATTAGCGTGAAATTTTGTGATACAAAAAGAAATTTGATTGGATTGATCGGAAGTTTTGTTGTATATGCAATTTGCGAGGTGTTAACTAATTTTTATACAAATTATATGCTGGAGATTGCATTGCTTTTTGCTGGTACATTGGCGTTGGGGGCTTTTACCGGATTCCTGATAGGGAGTATTGTTTCGGTAAGATCAAGGGGGATAGATGGAAAGGTTTGATGGATTGCAATGAATAAGCAGGAAGTATATCAATATTTGGAACGAAATAATATCGAATATGAAGCAGTAGAGCACAACATTGTGGACGACATTTGCGATGTAAAAATGAAATCTATAGTATATATAACGAGAGACTAGAAAGGTAGTGACTCTTACTATGGAAATAAGAACAGCCTCTTTGCAGGATTTAGAAGATATTGCAGCCGTAGAAGCAGCATGTTTTCCGGTGGCGGAAGCAGCGACGAAGGAAGAATTTGCAGAACGGATCCAACATTACGGAGATCATTTTTTTCTGTTGTATGATAAGCAAAAGCTGATTGCGTTTGTGGATGGTTTTGTTACAGACGAGCAGAATTTAACGGACGAAATGTATGAAAAAGCGTCTTTACACAACGAGAATGGTGCGTGGCAGATGATTTTTGGCGTAAATACACTTCCGGAATATCGAAGAAATGGGTATGCGGGACGGTTGCTTCGCTGTGCCATTGATACTGCGAGAAAGCAGGGGAGAAAGGGCGTTGTACTTACTTGTAAAGAAAAGTTAATTCATTACTATTCCGGGTTTGGATTTGTAAATGAGGGGATATCAACAGATTCTACTCACGGTAATGCAGTATGGTATCAAATGAGATTGACATTTATAACAGGGAATGACAAATTTTAACACATTTGTTATACTAACGGTATTGTTAGGAGGTAAGAGTTTGTCATGCATACATTAAAAAAATTTATACCGTATTATTCACCATACAAAGCAGTGTTCGTTCTGGATCTGATCTGCGCAGCGATGATCAGTCTGATCGATCTGGCATATCCACAGATCTTGCGGACTATGACGAAAACAGTCTTTGCCGGAAAGTCATCAGCAATTTTGCAAGTTTTGCTGCCAATTGGTGTCGCAATGCTTATCATGTATATCGTTCAGGCGTTGTGCAAATATTATGTCAGTTATCAGGGGCATATGATGGGTGCCAATATGGAACGGGATATGCGCCAACAACTTTTTGACCATTATGAAAAATTATCTTTTTCGTATTACGATCAGAACAATTCCGGACAGATGATGAGCAAATTAGTATCGGATCTGTTTGATATTTCAGAGATGGCACATCATGGACCGGAAAATTTATTCATATCATTGATAAAAATTATCGGTTCGTTTGTATTTTTGTTTGTGATCAATCGTTGGCTTGCCATTGTGCTGTTGGTACTTGTGTTTTTTATGATTCTATTTTCCTATAGCCAAAACCGCAGAATGCAGGCAACCTTTATGGACAACCGACAAAAGATCGGAGATATCAATTCCAGTCTTCAAGATACCTTAGCAGGGATTCGGGTCGTGCAGTCTTTTGCAAATGAGGAGATAGAGCGAGACAAGTTTCGACACAGTAACGAGAACTTTTTGCACTCCAAAGACGCCAATTATCGTTGCATGGGAAGCTTTATGAGTGGTAATTTGTTCTTTCAGGGACTTATGTATCTGGTTACGCTTGTGTTTGGCGGATGGTTGATTGCCAAGGGACAGATGGAGACAGCGGATCTGGCAATGTATGCGCTGTACATTGGAATCTTTATCAGTCCGATCCAAATACTGGTAGAGCTGACGGAAATGATGCAGAAAGGCTTGTCGGGATTTCGTCGATTTTTAGCAGTTGTAGAAACGGAACCGGACATAGTCGATGCTAAGGATGCTAAGCCGTTAGAAAATGTGAAAGGAACAGTTGAGTATAAAGATGTATCTTTTCATTACAGCGATGATGATACACTTGTCTTGTCCGATGTTTCCTTTCGGATTGACGCTGGAAAATCTATAGCGTTGGTAGGACCGTCCGGAAGCGGAAAGACAACGATCTGTTCATTGCTTCCAAGATTTTACGATGTGACCGGAGGAAGCATTCGGATCGACGGCATGGATATTCGCAGTCTGTCGCTAGAAAGCCTTCGCAACAATATTGGTCTTGTGCAGCAGGATGTGTATCTGTTTTGTGGGTCGATAAAGGATAATATTTCCTATGGCAAGCCGGGTGCCTCTATCGAAGAGATCATCGATGCAGCCAAGAAAGCGAATATTCATGATTTTATCATGTCCTTGCCGGATGGATACGATAGTTATGTGGGAGAGCGTGGAACCCGTTTGTCGGGAGGTCAGAAGCAGCGTATCTCAATTGCACGGGTATTTCTCAAGAATCCGCCGATCTTAATTCTTGATGAGGCAACCAGTGCCTTAGATAACGAAAGTGAGCGCTGGATTCAACATAGTTTGGAAGAACTGGCCAAAAACAGGACAACCATAACCATTGCACATCGCCTGTCGACGATCCGAAATGCGGATGAGATTTTGGTGGTTGCAGATACCGGTATTGCGGAACGGGGTACCCACGAGGAACTTTTGGCGGCAAATGGGATTTATGCACATTATAATGAGATGGCATAAAAAAGCAAAGCCAGCGCAGGGCGTTATGCTGTTTGATGAGAAGAAATAACAGTTGCCAAAGCGCCCGATAACAAATCAGGTGCAGTACCGAAATGTTTTGTCGGTCATAATTCGTGCGAAGATCAACCCCAGCGGTAACGCAAGAATGATCAAAAGTGCAGCGGCAAGCCAAGAAGCGGCAGAATATAAATTCATCGTACCGAGATTATAGAATCCTTTGTATAAATAGAGTCCCGGTACCATGATCACGATAGAAGGGACCGTGATCGATATTCTTGGATATCCGGCAACTCCTTTTACCGTAGTGGCGAAGATGCCTGCAACAAAAGCACCGGCAAAGGCAGCAACGGCAGGTGGAAAGGATGCAAGATCGATCAGTTCCAATCGAAACGTGTTGGATACAGCACCGATAACTCCTGCCGCGGCTGCCAGCCTAATTGGGCTGTTAAAGAGAATGGAGAATCCGAATACGCCGCCAAAGCTGGCGAGCAGACGCAATATGATCCATTGCCACAGTGCAAATTTAAGTGGCAGAAATGGCATCGGTTTTAATCCAAGAACCATTGCTAAGATCCATGCTGTCATGGTCGCAACAGTGATAATGATCAGCGAATACATCAGGCGTTCCATTCCGGAACGCATATCTAATTTTGCTAAGTCGATACCGCTTGTGATAAACGGAAATCCCGGGATAATAAATAACATAGAACAGATATATCCGGCTTCGTGCTGAACATTAACTGTAAAAAACAACTGCAGTAATCTAAGCAGAACGGTATAGCTTAAACAAGCTGCTGATACAGAAGAGATGATTCCTAAAAACAGAGTCAAATGATGTTTCGTCATTTTGCATCGGATATAATTGCCGATACCTGCACCGATAAAAGCGCATAACATTTCAATGACTCCGCCGCCTAATAAAAAGGTAAAGGATCCACAGGCGAGTGCAGCGGCAAGTGCTAAAGCACCTGGGGAATATAATCCGTGTATTTTTTCAATTTCATCTAATGTCGAGTGGATCATTTCACAGCTTTTCGTAATCTCTTGGTCGGCAAAGCCGGACACCAGTTTTTCCAAGCGATTTAGCTGTGAAGTATTTACACTGGTGTTCGTCAGACACAGCGATTGGCTAAAACTTTGATTCCCGTCAAAACAAGTATAATTGATCGACATTAATCCAATATCAACCGTACAAGTCATATTCATTAACTCGGAAAGTTCATTCATGGAACTACGAACACGCCATGCCCCGGTTCCACAGGAAAGCATCATAATCCCGACGCGTCCGACAACAGAAGCCTTGGCTGGAAGAGAAGCCTCTGTGATCGGTGTTGGATCTGTCTTGTCAGCAT
>ERZ772865.2682-NODE-2682-length-15014-cov-15.765158_pt1 | contig 15014 bp, 17 predicted proteins | sample MGYA00512133_ERZ772865 | MGnify/ENA primary metagenome ERZ772865 (study PRJEB29015, sample SAMEA2737722) | human gut metagenome | biome: human gut; feature: human-associated habitat; material: faeces | place: China | collected 2012 ...
ACGAGTAAAGGAGGTCTTTGCGGAACATCTGCGGCAAAGCCCTGATTTTGAACTGCTCTGGTCGGACAAGGTAGGCTATGTCTGGCTGGCGATTGGCGTCAATCCAGTCTATGTGGATACCGGTATCAGAATCGAATCAGCCGCCGATCTCTGCGGCAGGTGTTTGGATGATGTTGCTACGGATGTTTTATATATGACAGGCAACGATCATGCACTGGAAGCAGCCGATCCGCTGGAATTGGCCGAAATCAAGCGGCGCTGGGAGCCATATATCAACCAGCTGCCAGACTATGCGTATCTCTGCAAAGACCTGCTGAACGGAAAAATGTAATCTATCAAACGAGGTGTCAGGAGCCATACAGTGCTTCTGGCACCTTTTTTGTAGATTTTTTGTGAATTTGATTAAAAAGTCCTTGACAATTTGTCTCTGGCAAGACAGCCAAGTCGATTTTGATTAGCTGCGGAGCCCGGCTTGCCCCCTTTGACATAGCGGAGCTTCGGGAGATTATGAGCTTTGACGAGTTGGAGCTTGACAAGCTCGGGGACGAGAAAACGGCCCTGTTCTTTCTGATAAGCGATACAGACACCACCTACAACTTTATCGTGGCCCTTGCCTTTTCGCAGATGTTCAACCTTCTGTGTGAACGGGCTGACAACAAATACGGAGGCCGCCTGCCCCATCATGTACGGGTGCTGTGGGACGAGGCGGCCAACACCGGACAGGTGCCGGGACTGGAAAAAATCGTGGCTGTCATCCGGTCAAGAGAAGTCAGTCTGACCCTCTTTTATCAGGCCATGAGCCAGTGCAAGGCCCTGTATAAAGACAACGCAGAAACCATCATGGGCAACATGGACAGCATTGTGTTTCTGGGAGGCCGTGAAGCGTCCACCCTAAAGGACATATCGGAAAACTGGCTGGGCAAGGCCACCATCTCCATGCAGACAGACAGCCGCACAAGGGGCCAGTCGGAAAGCTACGGGCTCAACACCCAGCGTCTGGGCCGGGAGCTTTTGACCACCAGCGAGATCACCACCATGCCCGGAAACAAATGCCTGTTACAGCTTCGGGGCCTTCCCCCATTCTTTTCGCCCAAGTATGATTTGAAGCAGCACCCCAACTACCGCTACACAGCGGAATATGACAGTAAACGGAACGCCTTTCATCTGGAACGCCTGACTTCCCGGCGATTGAGACTAAAGCCCGAGGAAGAATACACGGCGTACGAGGTGGACGCCTCTGACGAGGACGCTGACATTCTCAATTATGACGATCTGGACAGCGCAGACGATTTCGTTTAACTGATAGATGAACTTCGGGCCAAGTTGGCCCGAGGTTCGCAGCCGCCTGAAAGGGCGGCTTTTTTGTTACCCACAATTCAATCTTTTATCAAATGGAGGAAATGTATATGGAATTTTTCGCTTCTGCTGTTGACACTCTGAAGGTTCTGGTTATGGCTATCGGCTGCGGCCTCGGTGCGTGGGGTATCGTCAACCTGCTGGAAGGTTACGGTGCCGACAACCCTGCAAGCAAGAGCCAGGGCATGAAGCAGCTCATGGCTGGCGGCGGTATCGTCCTGCTGGGCATGAATCTGATCCCTCTGCTGGCAAACCTGTTCTGATCTTCCCAAAGGAGTAAGCTATGCAAAGTATCTTCGACGCTATCACGGAATGGCTCAAAGGGCTGTTGGTCGAGGGTATCATGGGGAACCTCGGCGGCCTTTTTACCAATGTGAATGAGCAGGTCGGAGAGATTGCGGCGCAGGTAGGGACGACCCCGGCGGCATGGAACGCCGGGGTCTTTTCCATGATACGGCAGCTCTCCGAAACGGTCATCCTGCCTATCGCCGGGCTGGTGCTTACCTTCGTGATGACCTATGAGCTCATTCAAATGCTGATAGACCACAACAATCTACACAACTTCGACACATGGATCTTCTTCAAGTGGATTTTCAAGACCTTCGTTGCGGTGATGATACTGTCCAACACCTTCAACATCGTTATGGCAGTGTTCGATGTGTCCCAGCAGGTCATTCAGCAATCGGCGGGCCTGATACAAGGTTCCACCGCCGTCACGCCGGATGCTCTGAACGATATGCAGACCCAGCTTGAAGCGATGGAGCTGGGGCCGCTCCTTGGTATCTTCCTGCAATCCTTCTTCGTGCAGTTCACCATGACGGCCTTAAACATCGTGATTTTCGTCATCGTCTACGGGCGTATGATTGAGATTTACCTAATGACGAGCCTTGCCCCCATTCCCTTTGCCACCAGCGTGAACCGGGAGGTCGGCCACATGGGCCACAACTATTTCAAGTCCCTGTTCGCTGTCGGTTTCCAAGGGATGCTCATTATGGTGTGCGTGGCGATTTATGCCGTGCTGGTGCAGAGTATCGCTACGGACGGCGATATGATGAACGCCATCTGGACTTGCGTGGGGTACACGGTTCTTTTGTGCTTTGTGCTGTTCAAGACCGGGAGCCTGTCTAAATCCATCTTTGGAGCGCATTAAGCCACTTCGGGCCAAGTTGGCCCGAGGCTGGAAAGGAGGAAACAAAAATGACGGAACAGGACAACAAGAGCCCGGTTCAGGAGGCTCCGCCGATGAAGCTGGATGTGAGCGTCCGGGCCATCGAGCCCAAGGGCAACCTGCTGGGCTTTGCCAATGTAAAATTCAACGACTGCTTTGTGGTGGAGGATTTCAAAATCCTGCAAACCGACAAGGGCCTGTATGTGGGTATGCCCAGCAAGCCGGACAAGTCCAGCAAAACGGGCTACCGGGACACGGCCAAGCCCATCACCGGGGAGTTCAGAAAACAGCTCCACGGGGCGATCCTGACGGCCTACTCGGCGGAGATCGGACGCTTGCAGGCGGTGGCCGCAGCACAGGAGCGGCCTTCCATCAAAGATCAGTTGGAGGCCGGTGCCAAAGAAGCGGCCAAGGAAAAAGCTGCCCGGCCCCCGAAGGAGAAGCCCACAAAAGGGGCGGAACGATGATGTATCAGGGGCCGAGTAAATCCCCGTGGGGCATGGTGCAGACCTGTGACCTGCTTTGCCCCGGCGTATTCCTTGTGAGTACCGCCAGCCACGGCGGGACAATGGTTTCAAACGAGGTGGCGGCGTTCCTCTCCCCGGCGGCCAAACGGTGTGGCTTCAAGCGGGGCGGCTACCTCTGTTTTGAGGAAGATACGCAGGAGGATGTGGTGCTGCGGGAACTTTTGGACAAGAAGCTCTGGCAGATACCCGAGCGTATCAAGGACAAAGCCGCCTTTGAGGAAAATATCAACCGCTCTATCAAGCGGTACAACCCCGAGTATTGGCGGGCCAGACAGTCGGGCCTTGAGGCGGCGCAGTCCGCCAGAAAGGAGGCACCGGCCCGTCAAACAGAACGATGACCTCGGGCCAAGTTGGCCCGAAGTACCAAGGAGGTGATTTCTTTGGCCTATGTGCCAGTACCTAACGATTTGAGCCGGATTAAAACAAAGCTGGCCTTCAACTTGACGAAGCGCCAGCTTATTTGTTTCTCCATAGCGGGCGGTATCGGTATTCCGTTTTACCTGTTTACCCGTTCTCACATTGGGAACAGTACGGCTCTGTTCCTGATGATCGGGCTGATGATGCCGTGTTTTCTGTTAGCCATGTTTGAAAAAGACGGGCTTCCTTTTGAAAAGGTGCTCCGCAACATTATCCGAACACGGTTTTTATTGCCGAAGGTCAGGCCCTATAAGACCGATAATTTTTACGCTTTTCTGAGCAGAAAGGAGGAACACCCGATTGCAGACCAACGCAAAGACAGCAAGGCCGGGCGCAGAAAGAAAGCGTCCTGACCGTAAGCCCAAGAAACAGGCCCCGGCAAGAAAGGTCGGGCCGCAGACCGCACAGCAGACCATCCCGTACCGGGAGATTTTCAAGGACGGTATCTGCCGGGTCAATGACAGGCTCTATACCAAGAGCATGGAATACGAGGACATTAACTATCAGTTGGCGCAGGCTGATGACCAATCAGCCATCTTTGACGGCTACTGCGCTTTTCTCAATTCCTTCGACAGCTCCCTTCCGTTCCAGCTTTCCTTTATCAACCACCGAAGCCGCCCCGAGAGCAAATATAAGCTCAATATCCCCATGAAGGAGGACGGGTACAGCGATATGCGGAGTGAGTATGTGGAAATGCTGGAGGGCCAGATTGCCAAGAGCAACAACGGCATTGTGCGGACAAAGCTGTTGACCTTCGGCGTGTCGGCGGATAGCCTCGCCGCCGCAAGGCCCCGGCTGGAGCGTGTAGAAGCTGACATTTCCAGCAACTTCAAAAAGCTGGGCGTACAGTCACGGGCCCTGAACGGACTGGAACGCTTAGAGATACTCCACGGCCAACTTCACCCCGGCGGCACAGAGCCTTTCCGCTTCACATGGGATATGATAGCCAAGACCGGGATGGGAACGAAAGATTTTATTGCCCCTACCAGCTTTGACTTCCGCCAGACCCGGCTGTTTCGCATGGGCTCCACTTGGGGAGCGGCCTCCTATATGCAGATTATGGCCTCTGAACTTTCCGACAAGCTCCTTGCCGAGCTGTTGGAGGTGGACGCTGAAATGACCATTACCATGCACATTCAGACCGTCGATCAGGCTAAGGCCATCAAAACCATCAAGGGCAAAGTCAGCGACATTGACAAGATGAAGGTGGAAGAACAGAAAAAAGCCGTCCGAAGCGGTTACGACATGGACATTCTTCCCCCTGACCTCGTTACTTTCAGTCAGGACGCCAAGAACCTGTTGAATGATTTGCAGAGCCGCAACGAGCGAATGTTTCTTTTGACCTTCCTTGTGGTAAATACCGCCGCCACCCGCCGAGAGCTGGACAACGACCTGTTCACAGTATCGGGTATCATGCAGAAGTACAACTGCCTTTTGAAGCGGCTGGACTTCCAGCAGGAGCAGGGCCTTGTGTCCAGTCTGCCCCTCGGCTACAACGGGATTGAGATACAGCGTGGCATGACAACCAGCTCCACGGCGATTTTCGTTCCGTTTATGACGCAGGAGCTCCGCATGGACGGCGAGGCCATCTATTACGGCCTGAACGCCCTTTCCCATAATGTCATCATGGCAAACCGCAAGAAGCTGAAAAACCCTAACGGGCTGTACCTTGGCGTTCCGGGGAGCGGCAAGAGCTTCAGCGGAAAACGGGAACTTGTGAATGTGTTTCTTGCCACCAATGACCGCATTATCATCCTTGACCCCATGGGCGAATATTCCCCGCTGGTGCGTCAGTTTGGGAAGGATGGGCTTGTGGTAGAGATTGCCCCCAACAGCCCGCATTTCATCAATCCTATGGATTTGGATTTGAGCATGGATGACGAGGTTTCTCCTATCAGTCTGAAATGCGACTTCATTCTTTCACTCATGGAGTTGATTGTTGGCGGCAAGGACGGCTTACAGCCCGTCGAGCGCACCATCATTGATCGCTGCGCCCGCATGGTGTACCGGGATTTGCTCAACGACCCGGAACACGCACCCATGCCGACGCTTCAAGACCTGTATGACCTTCTGTGCCAGCAGAGCGAACCCGAGGCAAAGCGGCTGGCAACGGCCCTTGAAATCTATGTGTCTGGCTCCCTTAACCTGTTCAACCACAAAACCAATGTGGACTATAAAAATGCCCGAGTGCTGTGCTTCGATTTGAAGAAGCTGGGCTCTGGGCTCCGCAAAATTGCCATGCACATTCTCAACGACCTGTCCAACAATCAGGTTTCCTACAACTTCTCCTGCGGTATCGCTACATGGTGCTACTATGACGAGTTCCATGTGCTGTTGCAGGACGAGCTGACTTCCAGCTACTTCGTCACCATCTGGAAAATGCTCCGTAAAAAGGGCTGCGTCCCGAGCGCCCTGACGCAGAATGTGAAAGACCTCCTTGCCAGCCGGCAGATTGAGAACATCTTTGAAAACTCCGACTTTATGGTGCTTCTGTCGCAGGCGCAGGGAGACAGGCAGATACTTGCCAAACAGTTGGGTATCAGCCCGCACCAGCTTTCCTATGTGACCCACTCCAATCCCGGCGAGGGCCTTTTGTTCTTCGGAAATGTGACCATTCCGTTTGTTGACCGTTTCCCGAAGAATACCAAGCTCTATTCCATTATGACCACCCGCCCGGAGGAAAAGGAGGCCCAGAATGAGTAAGACCGCTTCGAGCCAAGTTGGCCCGAAGAACGAAAAGAACAGACCGCCCGGAAAGCGGGTAAAGCGTGGGCGGCTCCACTTCACCGAGGAAGAAGTGACCCGTCAGGCTGGGGAGCAGGCTTCGGGCCAAGTTGGCCCGAAGTCCCAGAGCACCGGGAAATTCAGGCAGGACGGCGAACGGGAAAAGCCGTCCTCCCGCTTGCGGCAGGAGGGCGAAGCCCGGGAAGATACCGTTTGCGAGGAACAGGCCGCCCGCAAAGACCAGAAAGACAAGCGGGAGAAAAAGAAAGAACGAGCCGAGGCCAAGGCGGAACATTCCGCTGTCCGGCTGGAAATGGCAAAGGAAAAGCTATCCCGTCAGGAGCCGCCGAATCCGCCCAGCCTTCCCAAACAGGCGGTCATGGTGACGGGGGCTGGTGTGTGGGCCTATGGACACCGCAAAATCCATGAGGTCGAGCACGAAAATGTTGGTGTGGAAGGAGCCCACAAGACCGAGCTTTTAGCAGAGGCCGGGGCGCATAAAGTCAGCCGTTATGCCAAGCGGCGTATCCGGGAACATCCGGCCCGTCAAGTCAGGAAGTGGGAACGGCGAACAATAAAGGCCAACGCAGACCTCCACTATCAGAAAATGGTGCAGGAGAACCCGGAACTAAACAGCACTTTTCTTTCCCGCATGGCCCAGAAGTGGAAAATCAAGCGGGAATACGCCAAGCAGGCCCGTGAGGCCGCAAGTCAGACCGCCAAGGCGGCGGGAGTAGCAGCAACCACCACCGAGAAAGCGGCGGCCTATGCAGCCCAATTCGTGCGGCGGCATAAGGGCGGCGTTGTCATTGTTCTGCTGTTGTTCTGCCTGTTCCTGATACTCAACTCCGTTTTCTCCGCCCTTCCATCGTTGGGTACGGGCATGATGAACGCCGTGGTGGGGACTTCCTACACCGCCGAGGACGAGGATATTTTAGGGGCCAACGAGGACTATACCGCCCTTGAAAATGAGCTCCGGGAGAAAATCGCCAACATCGAACGCACCCATCCCGGCTATGACGAGTACCGCTACAATGTAGACGAGCTGGGCCACAATCCCTATGAGCTGACCTCTTACCTGATTGCCAAGCTCCGCACCTACACCCGGGAGAATGTGCAGGGAGAACTCCGGGCCTTGTTTGAGGCACAGTACAAACTGACGCTGACCGAGGAAGTGGAGATACGCTACCGCACCGAAACGGACACATGGACGGACGAGGATGGAACGACCCACACCGACACCTATGAAGTGCCGTATGAGTATTACATTCTCCATGTGCGGCTCCAGAACAAGACCCTCCCCATGGTAGTGGGCTCCCTCTTGGACGCCGAACAGAAGGAAATCTACGACATAACCTTGGAGCTCAAAGGCAACAAACCTTATCTGTGGGATGACATTTACACAAGCGGCGGAGGCAGCTATGACCCCGGAAGTGACTATACCATTCCGGGCGAGGCCCTTTCCGACCCGGCCTTTGCGGCGCTGATCTCGGAGGCTGAAAAGTATCTGGGTTGGCCCTATGTTTGGGGCGGCTCCTCTCCAAGTACCAGCTTCGACTGTTCCGGTTTTGTCTGCTGGGTTTACACGGCAAGCGGCGTTCATAGCCTGCCACGCACCACAGCCACGGGGATTTTCAACCAGTGCTCCTATGTATCACCCGCCGACGCAAAGCCCGGGGATTTGATTTTCTTCACGAAAACCTATGCTTGCGATGGCCCCGTTTCCCATGTGGGTATCTATGTAGGCGGCGGAATGATGATCCATGCGGGCGACCCTATTAAATACGCCAGTATCAATACAAGTTACTGGCAGGAACACTTTTACGCCTTTGGGCGCTTGAACTGATTTTCAGAAAGGAGCTATCCATGACCAAACTTGAAAAAATCGACAAAGAGCTGTCGAAGGCCCGTGAGAAGGCTGCCGAGTGGCAGACCAAAATCCGGGATTTGGAGAAACAGCGTCAGGAAGAAGAAAACAGCATGATTGTTCAGGCTGTTCGTTCTCTGAAACTGACGCCCGCCGAACTGGCTGAGTTTTTCAGCAATCCCGGCATTACCGCTTCAGGCCAACTTGGCCCGAAGTCTGATTAAGCAAAGGAGGATACCGAACATGAAGAATAAGTTTTTTCGCAGGGCTGCGGTTTTGACTGCCGCCCTGTTTTCTTTTACCTGCATGAGCGCCACAGCCTACGCCCAGAGTAACGAGCCCGTTGCAGAAACCGAGCCGCCTGCTGCCGAGGAAACCACTACTAAGCCCTTCACCCCAGATGGAACGGGTACGGTGGTGGATAATGCTACCGACGAGGACGGCAAGGAGTTTTTTACGATTACCACCCCCAGCGAAAATGTGTTTTATCTGGTCATTGACCGTCAGCGCACCGAGAACAATGTGTATTTCCTGAACGCTGTCACGGAAAAAGACCTTCTGGCTCTCGCAGAAGCAGACCCGGAGCCCGAAGTAACAGAGCCGGTTGTCCAGCCCGAACCTGACCCGGAACCTGTTCCCGAGCCGGAGCCTGAACCGGAAAAAGACACAGCCTTTCCTGTCGGCAATCTTCTGATGGTTGCCGCCGTGGCGCTGGTGGGCGGTGGTGCGGCCTACTATTTCAAGGTCTACCGCCCGAAGCATGAAGCCGCTGGGCTGGACGAGGACGATTACGACTACGATGAAGCCGACCCCTATGGAGATATGGAGACTGAGGAAGAAACGGAGGACGAGGAATGAACTTTACCAACAGCCCCTACGAAAAGATGATGAAAGAGATCCCCCGCCCGGGCCGTGGCGGCGCTGACCGCTGTGCCGGATGCCGCTACTTAAAAGATTGTGGCAACAGAAAAAGCCGTTGCCGCAAGAAGTTTCGCCCCTCGGGCCAAGTTGGCCCGAAGTCCTGATGTGCCGGGAACTGACCCGTGACGAGCGAAAGGGTATCCGAAAACTGGTCACGGAGATGTGCGCCAATTATGACCGGGAGTATGGCTGCCTGCCGCTGGATTGTGAGTGTTATATGCTTGGCAAATGTTGGACAGGGGCTTATTGCCGCTACTTCCGGGAGGCCGTTCTGCCCCTTGACCCGGTGCTGGCAGCTTCCATCTGCGAGGACGGCCCGGCCCCGGACACCCGCCTGTGCGCTATCTGCGGGCGGCCCTTTCTCCCGGAGGGGCGGCAATCCTACTGCTCCGAAGCCTGCAAGGCCGAGGGAAACCGCAGAAGGAGCCGGGAACGCATGAGGAAAAAGCGTGATAAAAACAAGTAGCCCCGTTACGATTTGCCTCTTGAAAAAGCCCGGAATATCAGGCTTTTTTGAAACACTTTTCCGGGCCTGAATATCCTAATACCTTTTGCCCCGGTTTGGACGGGTATTTCGTAACACTTCATCACCTCGGGCCAACTTGGCCCGAGGTCAGAAAGGAGGAAAACACATAGAAAGCAATCAAGGCTATGAGATTTTGAAATCCGTTACCTTTGACAATAGCCGTGGCTTCGCTCTGGGCTTTGACGAAGCGGCTCCCAGCCCCTTTGTCACATGGCAGTTTACCGAAACGGAGAACGGCCAGAAGGACTACTATTGGGGCCACTACCACAGCAGCGGCCAGACAGCGGAAAAGGATTTTGCCAAGCGTGTGGCCGATTACAAGGAATTGTTTGGCGTGCATGAGCGCACCGGGGGCCATGAACAGGCGGAGTATTACCGCTATTACTCTACCCAGCGGCCCGTTGACCTCGGCACCTTCCCGAAGCTGCCCGGCAACGCTCCCGTGGAGATCATCAACTTTGACGAGCGGCGTATGGTGGAGGGCGGCACGATGCGGGCATGGGGCGAACTGGCCTATTTGAAGCCCCTGACGGATAAGCAGATGGACGATTACGAGCTTCGCCCTGCGCCGGGAAACCCTGACCGGGCGACCCGCCCCTCTATCACGGCCCAGCTCAAAGAGGCGGCCCGCAGGCCGGAGCTGCCGAAGGAACCTGATAAGACCAAACACAACAAGTCCCATGAGGACAGATAAGGAGGAACCATGAACGAGAAGGACAACTATCTGCATACTGCCGAGCTTTCCGAGGAACAGAACGACAATATGCTGGACGGTATTTTGAACAACCTGTCGCCCTCGCCGCTTCCCAAGGGGCCGGAGAAAAAGGAACTGGACAAAGTGAAGGAGCCGCCCGCCCACAAACGGAGCCGGGAACGGGAGGAACGCTGACGGCCCGGCGCAAGCGTGACAGGCACCTTCATGTGATGGTCACGGCGGACGAGCTGGCCCAGATACAGCGGCGCATGGCCGAAGCGGGCATTACCAACGCCGGGGCCTATATGCGGAAAATGGCTCTGAACGGCTATATCCTCCATGTAGACCTTGCCCCCGTCAAGGAGCTTGTGTCCTTACAGCGGCGGTGCGCCAACAATCTCAATCAGGTGGCCGTCCATGCCAACACCTTCGGCGTGTACCCGGAGGAGATCGCCGGACTCCAGCGGGACTATGAAAAGCTCTGGGGGCAGGTGGCCGATGTTCTCATGGAGCTGTCTGCGCTGGTAGAAAAATAATTTGGAGGGGTGCGGCCTTTATGGTCTGCACCCCTTTTTTCCTATTGTGTACTATTTCTTTTCACCTCATTATTGCCATTATATAAAAAGCAAAGTATAATAAGGTTCGTAAACAATTCGGGATGTCAGGAGGTATTTCTATGAAAAGGGTATTGACATTATTTTTGGTATTGATTTGTATGTTGTCATTAGTTGCTTGTGATAAAGCAACTGGCAGTGGAGAACCTGTAAGGAGTGGTGATGTTTCAGATATGCCTGAGAGTGATAAAAATGTTTTTGGTGAAAAAGAGCAGACACAGCAAGCGATTATTGAAAGTATAAGTGGAACAATTACTCGTATAGATGAAGATAAAATTTATGATTTGACCGAAGAAGAAGTAAAAATAATCGCAGACATTATTGACAATGGCACTTGGCATACAGAAGGGACTGCCGAATGTGCCAATGATTGCAAACTTATAATTGATGAAAGAACATATTATTATCATTCAGAATGTGGAACATTCAATGACAAAGCGAACAATCAGAACTTACCTGTAACGGCTGAAGAGAAAGAAAGTATAAATGTAATATTAGCTCAATATATAACACTTGGTTTAGAGTAATTCATGCGATTATCTTTAAGGCTGTTTTGTTTAGAAACAGACCTAAAAATACCAGCTTATCGCTTCGTTTTGGCCCCGCTTCGGCGGGGCATTTTTAATACCTCGGGCCAACTTGGCCCGAGGTGCCGGGACAAGATTTACTAACCGTCTGCAACATTGTTGCCCCTGCGCCTACATGGTAAAATATTGGTAGAAAGATGATAGAAAGGGGTTGAACCAATGAGACTGATACTTAAACTGATCGCCGCACCGCTTATCCTGTTCCTGACCGTCCTTGTGGCTGTCCTGCTGTTCCTGTTCTCGCTGTCATCCTTCCTCCTGACAGCGGCCTCGGTCATCATGGCTCTGCTGGGCGTGGGACTGTTCTTCATCAGCTACCCGATGGGCGGTGTCATTTATCTGGTGACTGCGTTCCTGCTTTCCCCCTATGGCTTGCAGGCGGTGGCGGGCGCTGTCATCACAGGGCTGGACAGACTGAACCTGTCTCTGCGCCAGTTCATCACAAGCTGACTGCTTCGGGCCAAGTTGGCCCGAAGTGACACGGATTGACGGCGGCTCGGTGGGGCCGCCGTTCTCTACGAAGGGAGGGATTTTCTCTGGCAACGACCACCTTATTGCAACGCCATGCCAACGAGGGCGAGAGCATAGCCGAGGCTATCCGGGATTGTCTGGACTATGGGAAAAATCCTGAAAAGACGGAAAGAGGGAAATACATATCCTCTTATGAGTGCAACCCGGCCACGGTGGCCGCCGAGTTCCTTTTGGCAAAGGCCAGCTACAAGGCCATGACGGGCCGGGAACAAAAGAAGGGCGAGGATGTGCTGTGCTATCAGATCCGCCAGTCCTTCTATCCCGGAGAGATCACCCCGGAAGAAGCGAACCGGGTCAGCTATGCGCTGGCTATGCGCTGGACGAAGGGCCGCCACGCCTTCATCGTCACGACCCACACGGACAAGGAGCATATTCACTCGCATATCTACTACAATTCCACGACGCTTGACTGTTCCCGGAAGTTCCGCAACTTCTGGGGCTCGTCCTTCGCTCTGCGGCGGCTCTCTGACCGCCTGTGTCTGGAAAACGGATTGTCCATCGTGGAAAATCCCAAGCCCCGGAGCAAGGGGAAGTTTCGCAATTATGGGGAATGGCTGGCTGGGCAGAAAAGACCGCTGACCTATCAGGACAGGCTGCGGGCCGCCATTGATACCGCCCTTGCCAAGAGGCCCGCCGACTTCCCGGAATTTCTCTCCCTGATGGAGCAGGCGGGATATGAGGTCAAGCAGCGTCGGGGAGCGGTCAGCTTCCGGGCTCCCGGTCAGGAGCGGTTTACCCGCTTGCGCTCTGATACTCTCGGGGAAGGTTACAGCGAAGCGGACATACGGGCCGCCTTGTCAGGCTCCCGCCAACGGCCCGGTCAGCCTCGCCCCAAAATCAGTCTGGCTATTGACATTCAATCCCGGCTCCAAGGAAAAGGCCCCGGTTATGAGCGATGGGCCAAGGTGTTCAATCTCAAACAAATGGCCGCCGCCCTTGCTTATTTGCAAGACAACGGCCTGACGGATTATGAGCAGTTGGAGCAGAAGGCCACAGCGGCCACGGAGCGTTTTCACAAGCTGTCTGACCAAATCAAAAGCACCGAAGCGGCCCTCCATACTAACATGGAATTGAAGGCAGCAACGGTGCAGTATGCCAAGACCCGGCCTGTCTTTGAGAAGTACAAGGCCAGCAAATACAGTAAGAAGTTTCTTGCGGAGCATGAGGCGGATATTGAACTTTACCGGGCGGTCTGTGCCGACTTCAAAGTCATCCTCGGCGGGGCCAAGCTCCCCAAGATGGACACGCTCAAAGAGGAAGGCCGCAAGCTCTCGGAACAGAAAAAGAAGCTCTATGCCGAGTACCGCAAAACCAAGGCGGATATGCAGGAGGTCACGACCATCAAGGCCAACATTGACTATCTGCTGGGCTACTCGGAGCCGGGCAGAAAGAAGGAACAGGAGCGTTAGGGGCTGTGACGCATAAGGAGCAAAGCGACGCTGACACTTCGGGTCAATTTGGCCCGAAGCGCCGGGTTTGGGGAGGCTCCCCAACAAGCAAATTTTCACAGACGGGCCGCAAGTACAAATAAAGAAGAAGAAGCTGAAGCTGACCTATAAGGTGTCCAGTGGGAAACCTTATAAGATTCGCTCTCTTAAATACGATATCAGAGACGAGAAAATCAGAGAATATATGCGGCAGGATTCGGCAGGTACTTATCTGACGGAAGGAATGTATTTCGATGTAAACCGTTTGGATGCAGAACGTCAGCGCATTACGGACAATCTTCTCCGTAACGGATATTATAAATTCAATAAGGAATATATTTCTTATACGGCAGATACGGTGAGGAATACCTACCAGGTGGATGTAACCATGCATCTGGCTCCTTTTCGGCAGCACAATGACGATAGCCCGCAAAATCATCGGCAGTACTACATCAACAAGGTAAATTTTATAACGGATTATAATGTGTTGGAATCATCTGCTTTGAGCAGCATAGAAATCAACGACTCCGTACATTACAAGGGTTTTCCCATATATTATAAGGATAAACTTTATTTGCGCCCGAAGGTGCTGACTAATAATCTGAGTATTGTGCCGGGCAGTTTGTACAACGAACCGGATGTGCAACGTACCTATTCCAATTTCGGACGTTTGCAGGCATTGAAATATACCAATATCCGTTTCTTTGAAACGCAGGTAGGCGATACAGCCAAATTGAATGCCTACGTAATGCTAACAAAGAGCAAATACCAGTCCGTATCATTTGAATTGGAAGGAACCAACTCCGCAGGAGATTTGGGAGCTGCCGCATCCGTATCATTTCAGAACCGGAATATGTTCAAGGGTTCCGAGACTTTTATGATAAAGTTGCGGGGGGCTTACGAAGCGGTATCTGGTTTGCAAGGCGGATATAACCACGAGGACTATACGGAATTAGGGGCGGAAGCAACGATCAACTTTCCGCGGTTTCTCTTTCCGTTTCTTTCCAACGACTTCCGGAGGAAGATACGTGCTACTACGGAATTTGGCGTACAGTATAATTATCAGATACGTCCGGAGTTTTCACGCATCATTGCTTCTGCCAATTGGAGTTACAAATGGGGATTGCAACGCCAGCGTGCTCAGCATCGCATTGATTTGCTGGATATCAACTACCTGTATATGCCTTCCATTTCGCAGGAGTTCCGCGACAAATATTTGAATAACGAACAGAACTATATTTTAAAATACAACTACGACGACCGTCTGATTGTCCGCACAGGATACAGCTATACATACAATAGCGCAGGACAAGCCCTGATGAATAATGCAATCATCGGCAACTCATATTCTATTCGCTTTAATTTTGAGTCTGCCGGTAATCTTCTGTATGCTTTTGCCAGAATGACAAACATGAAGAAGAATGAAGACGGGGAGTATTCATTGCTGAGTATCCCATTCGCACAATATGTCAAAGGGGATTTCGATTTTGCCAAGAATATCGTTATAGACAACCGCAATTCCATTGCATTTCATGTGGGAGCCGGCATAGCCGTCCCTTACGGCAATGCAACGATTGTGCCTTTTGAAAAGCGTTATTTCTCAGGTGGTGCAAACAGTGTACGCGGTTGGTCGGTACGTGATTTGGGACCTGGTG
>ERZ772865.2687-NODE-2687-length-15000-cov-7.376380_pt1 | contig 15000 bp, 10 predicted proteins | sample MGYA00512133_ERZ772865 | MGnify/ENA primary metagenome ERZ772865 (study PRJEB29015, sample SAMEA2737722) | human gut metagenome | biome: human gut; feature: human-associated habitat; material: faeces | place: China | collected 2012 ...
GCGGCGAATGGCACGTTTACCACACTGTATGTGGTGCTTGTGGCTATTACAGAGGTAAGCTCGCTATTGAGAAAGAAGCAGCTGTATAATTAGTACAGTTATACTGAAAAACAGCCTGAGGGTGATGCTCTCCGGCTGCTTTAAGTATTATAGTATTGCTAATTTAAAATAGGTTTGATGGAAAAAATAAATGCAGTAATCACAGGAGTCGGCGGATACGTTCCGGATTATATCTTGACTAACGACGAGATATCAAAGATGGTGGATACCAACGACGAATGGATTATGACTCGTATTGGAGTAAAAGAAAGACACATTCTGAATGAGGAAGGATTAGGCAGTTCGTATATGGCGCGTAAGGCTGCCAAACAGTTGATGAAAAAAACTGGCGCCAATCCTGATGATATTGATTTGGTGATTGTGGCCACTACAACGGCCGATTATCATTTTCCTTCAACAGCATCCATATTATGTGAGAGAGTAAAGCTTAAGAATGCTTTTGCTTTTGATATGCAGGCTGTTTGTAGTGGCTTTTTGTATGCATTGGAAACTGGAGCCAATTTTATCCGTTCGGGAAAATACAAGAAGGTCATTGTAGTAGGGGCTGATAAAATGTCGTCGGTGATTGATTATACCGATCGTGCCACTTGTCCGATTTTTGGTGACGGTGCTGCCGCTTTCATGCTGGAACCCACCCGGGAGGATATGGGAGTAATGGATGCCGTATTGAGAACAGACGGGAAAGGTCTGCCCTTTTTACATATCAAAGCGGGAGGCTCCGTATGTGCTCCATCTTACTATACACTGGACAATCGGATGCATTATATTTATCAGGAAGGACGTACAGTCTTTAAATATGCTGTGGCCAATATGGCAGATGCTTGTGAGGCGGTCATGGAGAGGAATCACTTGGCGAAGGAGGACATTGACTGGGTGATTCCCCATCAGGCAAACATGCGTATAATTACTGCAGTTTCGCAACGTTTGGGAGTATCTCCCGAAAAGGTAATGGTCAATATAGAACGGTATGGAAATACAAGTGCCGGCACGCTTCCATTGTGTGTATGGGATTTCGAGGATAAGCTGAAAAAGGGGGATAAACTGATTTTTACAGCATTCGGAGCAGGATTTGCTTGGGGGGCTATTTACGTGAAGTGGGGATACGACGGAAAAGGTTGAGGCTCTCTGATAAGATTTAGGTTGTTTGTTTCTTTTCTGATACAACTTTTAGTATCTTTGCGAAACAGCAGTTTTTTATTGTGACAAAAAATTGCATGTGTTTTGTTAACCATATAGAAAACTAAAAACAACCAGCGTATTATGAACCAGGAATTATCCATGAGCCCCAATTTATTGGTGGCTGCCCTTCAAAAACCGGCTTCCGAATTTACGAAAGCAGACATTGTTTCCTATATAAAGGAGAATGACATTCGTATGGTGAACTTCATGTATCCTGCGGCAGACGGGCGACTGAAGACACTGAACTTTGTCATCAATAATGAAGCATACCTTGATGCCATACTTACATGTGGTGAACGCGTAGATGGTTCCAGCTTGTTTCCGTTTATAGAGGCCGGTAGCAGTGATTTGTATGTAGTGCCGCGTTTCCGGACCGCTTTTATAGACCCTTTTTCTGAATTGCCCACACTGTCAATGCTCTGTTCTTATTTCAATAAGGATGGTGAACCGCTGGAAAGTTCTCCGGAATATACCCTGCGTAAGGCATGTCAGGCATTCACTACGGTTACGGGGATGGAATTTCAGGCTATGGGAGAATTGGAATATTATGTCATTTCTGAAAATGACGGATTGTTCCCGGCTACCGACCAGCGTGGTTATCACGAATCGGCCCCTTATGCCAAGTTCAATGATTTCCGTACGGAATGTATGTCATATATTGCGCAGGCAGGCGGACAGATAAAGTATGGGCATTCTGAAGTCGGTAATTTTACGCTGGACGATAAGATTTATGAGCAGAATGAAATAGAGTTCCTGCCGGTGCGTGCCGAGGAGGCTGCTGACCAACTGGTGATAGCAAAATGGGTTATTCGTAATCTGGCTAGCCAGTATGGATATAACATTACTTTTGCACCGAAAATCACGGCAGGAAAAGCCGGTTCCGGATTACATATACATATGCGTATCATGAAGGACGGGCAGAACCAGATGCTGAAAGATGGGGCACTTTCTGAAACAGCCCGTAAGGCCATTGCGGGCATGATGAAGCTGGCTTCTTCCATTACGGCTTTCGGTAATACAAATCCTACTTCCTATTTTCGTCTGGTTCCTCATCAGGAAGCACCGACCAACATTTGCTGGGGCGACCGCAACCGTTCGGTATTGGTACGCGTTCCGTTGGGCTGGTCGGCAAAAACGGATATGTGCATGTTGGCAAATCCGTTGGAGACCCCAAGTCATTATGATACTACACAGAAACAGACGGTGGAAATGCGTTCGCCTGACGGTTCGGCCGATTTGTATCAATTGATTGCCGGACTTGCTGTAGCTTGCCGTTATGGATTTGAGATAGACGATGCTTTAGGAATTGCAGAAAAAACATATGTCAATGTAAATATCCACAAGAAAGAAAATGAAGATAAGTTGAAACAACTGGAACAGCTTCCTGATAGTTGTGCCGCTTCTGCCGATTGTTTGGAAAGACAGCGTGCTGTCTTTGAGCAATATCATGTGTTCAGTCCTGCAATGGTTGATGGGGTTATTTCCAAACTGCGTTCTTACGAGGATAGAACCTTGCGTGCAGAGATACAAGACAGTCCGGAGGAGATGCTGAAACTGGTCGAGAAGTATTTCCACTGCGGATAGGAGAAGAAATGAGGGCATAACTCACCGCAGGTTACACAGATTGCTATAGAATTTCTGATAATCAAGAACTTTTATCTGTGTTAATCTGCGGTGATTGTGTATTTTGACACCTCTCCATTATTTCTTTGGCTTTGAATACTGGTTCTGCTTTTTGTATTTCCGATTCGAAGCCGAACCAATAACCATTTTGGGTATTGTCGTCAATGGGTAGAAAACATAAGCGGAGGCTTTCTTTGTAGTTTCCATAGATGACTTCCCAATATTCCGGTGGCATCTGGCGCTTGGTCTTGACTTTCTCTGCTGGTTTTTTCTTTAATGACATGCCTGCCTCTATCCAGGCAATGGTGACCATGATTTTATAGGCCGGATAATGCATACTGCAGAATTCATAGAGTACGAGGCCTCGCTTTTCCAGGCTCATGGGCTGGTCTATAAGATTTTTATCGATTAAAAATTCCAGAAAGCGACGTAGGAAGTCGTTGTCATCCAGAATCAGCTTGCGGGTGATGGCTTGCCAAGCAGTTGTGTTATAGAATCCATCCAGAAGACGTGACAGTTGCCGGGCTGTTTGAAGCTCGTTGACACTGATTTCATTTGTTTGAAGCACTTCATAAGGGGGGAGAGGAGAATATCGGATGCCTAGTTCTTCCGCTCTTCTTCTCATTTCTGTGCCGGGAAGTAACTTCAGGGATTCAAGCTGTATCTCGCCGGCATTGTATCCGGCAAGTGTACGCACATCTTCAAATATTTCGGATAGGCGGTATAGAGGCAAGCCGGCAATGAGGTCGGCGTGTGTTTCCATATTGGGTAGGGAACATAGGAAACGAAGACCTTGCAGTGAGTCCTCCAGGCTTCCCATCCGACGGCTTTTCTGGAGGACCGGTTCGCGCAGGCTTTGAATACCGGCCTCGAGATGGAGCAATCCTTTAGGTAGCTTTTTCAATTCATTTTTCAGCTCTTCGGATAATAGTGCAGGGTGTATTTCTAAGTGAAAGCATATGTCCGGGTTGAATTCCAGGAAAAGTTGCAGTAATTCTTTAGCACGGCGCGGATTATAATTAAAGGTCCGGTCGAGGACGCGTACGTTTTTTATTCCATGACTGTGGATAATTTGAAGGCGTTCACGGATACTTTCAATGGACAGTGTGCGCACCGGTTTTTCTTCACCGCTGACGCAGAATGCGCATGTGTTGAAACAGCCTCGGGTAGTCTCCAGTTGTACGAATGGTTTGCTCCAATTGAAGAAACTGCTGTTTTCCGGTGGTACGAGCCGGGAAAAGTTAAGTACACGGGCTATGCCGTTGTCTATATATTGCTTTTGAGGATTCATATAGCAGAGTCCCGGAATACTGTTCCATTTTTCCGGCTGGTTCCAGCAAGACAGCCATTGGGGGAATGCTTCTTCTCCCTCTCCCCTGAATACGCAGTCGATGAAAGGGTTTTTATGCAGAAAGTCTTCATTGTTTCCTAAGAATTCAGGTCCGCCCAAGATGAAGCAGCTATTGGGAAGCAATGCTTTTAATCTCGCTGTTATGTGCAACAGTTGTTCGTGGTTGAACAACCATGTTGTTGCGGCAATGATGTCGGGTTGGTGCCGGTATATTTCGTCGACAATCATTCCTACGTTTTCATTGATGGTGGCAGATACGATTTCCCATTTTACGGAATTGTTTTTTGCTATTTGTGCGTGCAGTGCAGGGAGTGCCAACGAAGAGTGTGCATACGAGCTATTGAGGTCTATCCAAAGAATTTTCATGTTTAATTGAGTTTCATCTTTGCAAAGATAACTGATTTTGCTTTTCGTATAAACAAAAAGGGTTATATTTGCATGACGGAAATCGAAAATAGTAAAGTGTTGGTATAGAATGTTCTTTGAAAGATGAAATATTTCTTTTGTATTCTTATTTCTATAAGGTGATAACGGGTTGTCTTATCACTGGCTTGATAAAGTAAGGAAGGAAGTACTATTAAGTGTGATTGATACAGAATGCAAAATATCGGAATAAGTTTCCAGCTATTTTGAACATTTTGAGAAAGTAAACTCTTTTGTACAAGGACTGGTTTAGGTAATTGATTCCTTCCTATGATGTAGGGATACTCTGTGAGGAGTATCCCTACAATTTTTTACATTGATTCCACGTTGCCTCCCTTTGGGGGATTGTTTGGACAATAACAAAAGAAGAGGAATATTCTTTCGAATTTCCTCTTCTTTGCGGGTGGCAGATGGGACTCGAACCCACGACATTCAGAACCACAATCTGACGCTCTAACCAACTGAACTACAGCCACCATGTTAGTGCATTTCTTAAATGCGGTGCAAAGATAGGGATAATCTTTAATATTGCAAAGAATGAGACGAAAATTTTTGAGATTTCTGCATTATTTTTTCTTCTCGTAGATACCTATATTGTGCTGCTGGAGCAGCTTTCGAGAGCTTTTGACAAAGATTTCCAGGTGTTTACGAGCTTCCGGCGTTAAATGTTCTGTAGGAAAACTGGCAGGATAAAGAATGTAATTTTTTTCTTTAGTAAGTTCCGGCCGGCCGGTCCAGACCAGATTATATCCACAATAGGAAACACGACAGTATGGAAAAGGCAGAGGATTGGAGTCTGGTAGAGGCGTCTGACTCTGACCGGTGTAAGAGGGACGGATGGGTTGGGGGAGAGGATGTTTCTCCAACTGCAAAGTGAAGATGAGGCCGCCGTCAGTGTTGGCCTTGCTCATATTGGAAATGAAGTTTCCCAAGGAGTAGACTATGATGTGCTGTTCGGTACCATTGGTACGTAGTTCCATCGGTTGAATGACGTGAGGGTGTGAACCGATAATATGTGTTACGCCTTGTTGGAGCAACCAGTTGGCCAGTTCGCGTTGCTCACGGTTGGGAAGGGACTGATATTCCTCTCCCCAATGCATGCAGGCAATAATGGCATCCGGTTGGCGTGCCTTGGCACTTTGGATATCTTGCAGGATGGTATTCTTATCAATATAGTTTACGATATTGGGAGAGGTAGCCTTGATACCATTGGTGCCGTAAGTATAGTTGAGTAGGGCAATGCGAAAGCCGTTTCTGTTGATGAACAGGGGATAGCGTTGCCTGCGCTCCGACAGATTCTTGTAGGTGCCTGCGTAACGAATACCGGAGGAGTCAAGTAATTGTATGGTACGCTCCATTCCCTTTTTTCCACGGTCCAGACAGTGGTTGTTGGCTGTCAGTAAAATATCGAATCCGGCGTCCTTTATGGCCTGAAGATATTCATCGGGGGCGCTGAACATAGGATAGCCCCGATAGGGCCTGCCCCCCAATGTGACTTCCAGATTTCCTATGGCGAGGTCTGCCTGGGATATTTGCTCTTTTATGAGGGAGAAGCAGGAGGAGTAGTCATATTTTCCTTCAGATACACGTGCTGCGTCTATTTGTGCCTGGTGCTGCATCAGGTCACCGACAAATAATAGCGTAATCCTTTCCTGGGAGGAAAGGGTTACGCTATACAGTAAGACAGCCATGAAGACGGCGAGCGTTTTCATTACGTTGTTATTGGTAGATTGCTTTCTTGCCGGCGAGCAATGTATTCTTCATAAGGGAAACGATAGTCATCGGACCTACGCCTCCTGGTACGGGGGTAATGAATGAACATTTAGGAGCTACTTCATCGAATTTCACATCACCGGTCAACTTGAACCCGGATTTCTTGGAGGCATCGGGCACACGGGTAGTACCTACATCAATAACGACAGCACCTTCCTTGACCATTTCCGCCTTAACAAAGTTCGGTTGTCCCAACGCAGCAATGATGATGTCCGCTTCCTGGCATTCCTTTACCAGGTCTTTGCTGCGGCTGTGGCATACGGTCACTGTGGCATCGCCGGGATAAGCCTTCTGCATCATCAGGGCAGCCATGGGCTTGCCTACAATGTTGCTGCGTCCCAACACCACGCACTTCTTGCCTGAAGTCTCTATCTGATAGCGCTTCAGCAGTTCGAGGATACCGTTGGGAGTAGCGGATACATAGCAGGGAAGGCCAATGGACATCCGTCCCACATTGATGGGATGAAAGCCGTCCACATCCTTGCGGTAGTCGATGGTTTCAATCACTTTCTGCTCGGAGATATGCTTGGGCAAGGGAAGCTGTACGATGAAACCGTCCACATCCGCATCCTCGTTCAATTCGCGTACCTTGGCAAGCAGCTCCTCTTCGGTAACGTCTGCCTCGTAGCGGATAAGTGAGGACTTGAATCCGCAAACTTCGCATGCCTTTACTTTGGCGGCAACGTAGGTTTCGCTACCTCCATCGTGTCCTACAAGAATAGCGGCCAGATGCGGGCGTTTACCCCCACGAGCCACTATCTCGGCTACTTCTGCTGCAATCTCTTGCTTTACTTGCTCTGAAATTGCTTTTCCATCAATCAGTGTCATAGGCTGTTATCTTATCTTTTAAGTTTCGGCATCATCTTACCCATCTTGCTGCCAGTGACCATCTTCATCATCTTGCGGGTCTGGTCAAACTGTTTCAGCAGGCGGTTTACTTCCTGAATATTCGTACCGCTACCTTTGGCAATGCGCTGGCGGCGTGAACCGTTCAGAATGGCCGGATTGCTGCGTTCTTCCGGAGTCATGGAGTAGATGATGGCTTCAATGCTCTTGAAGGCATTGTCGTCAATGTCTATATCCTTGATGGCTTTGCCTACGCCCGGTATCATGGAGGCAAGTTCCTTCAAGTTACCCATTTTCTTGATTTGTGCAATCTGGCTCAGGAAGTCGTTGAAGTCGAACTGGTTCTTGGCAATCTTCTTTTGCAGGCGTTTGGCTTCTTCCTCGTCATATTGTTCCTGCGCACGTTCCACCAAAGATACGATGTCACCCATACCGAGAATACGGTCGGCCATACGTGAGGGATGGAACTGGTCGATGGCATCCAGCTTTTCACCGGTACCTACAAACTTGATGGGCTTGTTTACCACCGAACGGATAGAAAGGGCGGCACCACCGCGGGTATCACCATCCAGTTTGGTCAATACTACACCATTGAAGTCGAGCCGTTCGTTGAATTCCTTAGCGGTATTCACTGCATCCTGACCGGTCATTGAATCCACTACGAACAGAATCTCGTCCGGATTGATGGCCTTCTTGATGGCGGCAATCTCGTTCATCATCTCCTCATCCACTGCCAGACGACCGGCTGTATCGACAATTACAAGGTCGTAACCTTTGGCTTTGGCTTCTTGGATGGCATTTTGGGCAATGGCTACCGGATTTTTGCTGTCCGGTTCCGAGTACATCGGTACGTCAATCTGTTCAGCCAGTACACGCAACTGCTCGATAGCGGCAGGACGGTACACGTCACAAGCCACCAATAACGGCTTTTTGTTCTTCTTGCTCTTCAGCATGCGGGCCAGCTTTCCGGAGAAAGTTGTTTTACCGGAGCCTTGCAAACCGGACATTAGGATAATGGCAGGCTTGGAGTCGAGGTTTATTTCAGAAGTCTCGCCGCCCATGAGCTGGGTCAGTTCATCGTGTACGATTTTTACCATCAGCTGGCTGGGCTTAACGGCTGTCAGCACGTTTTGTCCCAAGGCTTTTTCCTTAACGGTATCGGTGAAGTTTTTGGCTACCTTATAGTTCACGTCGGCATCCAAAAGTGCCTTACGTACGTCTTTCAGGGTTTCCGCAACATTGATTTCGGTGATTTTGCCCTCACCTTTCAAAATTTTAAACGACCTTTCAAGTCTCTCGCTTAAATTATCGAACATAGTATCTAATTACAATTACTAAATTACAAATTACTCTTATTGAGGCGCAAAAGTACAAAAAATCCCTTTAACTGCCTTCTTTTGAAGCAGAATATTATTGAAGACTTGCAGCGGGATGGGCGAAAAGAATGGAAGTGCCGGTCAAGGCACTGATAATCATCTATATTATTCTGTTTTTTTTAGTTCTTTTTGCTTACTTTCTATTGATAATGTCTCTGGCGCAGGGTCCTTCGTGGTTGGGATATCCCGGTGCGTGGCTGCGCCATCTCTTGTCGGCTTCAACTTTCAGGCTTCGGTAGTCGTCCTGTGTGCGGCGGATGTAGTCGTCCAGCAGTGCCCGGTGCTCGGCCAGAATCTTTGAGTATTTGGGGTCATGGGCAAGGTTTCGTCTTTCTCCTTTATCCTTCAGCATATCATACAGTTCTTCCCCGTTGCCTTCCAGATAGTGTGTGTATTTGTATCTGGGACTGCGTATCATCCGTCCCGGGCTGACGGTCACTTCGTATTCACTGTGCCATTCGGAGGCTGCATAGGGGTGCTGTCTCTTTTGCTTCTCGCCTTTCAGGAAAGGGGCAAGGCTGATGCCGGGCTTGGAGGAAGGCACCGGAATGCCTGCCAGTTCACAGAGAGTGGGCAGCAGGTCGATAGTGGGTTGGGTCAGTAAATCTTCCACCGGTTTTTGACGGGGATGAATACCGGGACCGGCTATGATGAAGGGCACATTTGTCATTTCTTCGTAAAAGCTGACCTGCTTGGTTACCATGCGGTGTGACCCCATTCCGTCTCCGTGGTCTGCCAGTACAATGACAATTGTATTTTTGCCGGCGGGAGTGGAGTAGAGGGCTTCCAGTACACTCTCTATCTGTCTGGCCACTATCCGCGTGTAATGCTGGAAGGCGGCGACGTAGTGCCGGTAATTGTCCTCGTTCCAGTGGGCGGCTTGCATCATCCTCCGGTGGCTGCAGCAGATGTACTGAATGGGCAACGGAAGTTTTTCCCAGTCTTCCACTTCAAAGTTTTCGGGTAGTAGCGGGAGTGGGGTACTGATGGGGCTATCTATGTGCTCCCCTTTATTTTCGCCTACATATCCGCAGATATTGTGCGGGTTTTGGAAATCGGCTATGCAGATGAAAGGTTCTTGCGGCGGATTGCTGAGATAGGCCACGGCATCCTCGCAGGTTCCTACATCCAGAAAGCTGTCATTGTTGACGGGAAATTCGGGGTCGGTGAAGGGCTTGGCAACCGGTTCCTTGTGGCGGAATCCCCTTAGGGAACCCATGTCATGGGTTTTGCCAAAGTGGACGGCCTCATAACCGTTGGCGGTGAAGAGGCTTCCCAGGGTCGGAATGCTGTCGGGCAGCGGAGGATTGATGTGTTCGGCCGAGTTGGAACGTACATTGGTTTGATGCGGCATCAGTCCGCTCCATAAGGCAGCGCGTGACGGTTGGCTGAGGGGGCATCCCACGTATGCGTTGGCAAATGTTACACCTTGGGAGGCAATTCGGTCTATAGGTGGAGTGCAGCTGGGGTCGGCACCGTATGCGCCTACTACCCGCTGGGTCAGATGGTCGCATTGGATAATAAGAAAATTGGGCGATTGCTGTGCCATTACCGGAAAGCTGCACAATGCCATTCCCATAAAAGAGTGAATCGTTTTCATCAGATTTGGATTTTATTTGTTCAAGGTTATTGTATGGTGGCAAATGTATGAAAAAACGGATATAAAAAAAGCTTCCACCTACGTTTATGAACGTAAATGGAAGCTTTTGTACAATATCTGTATGCAGTTGCTGTTAACTGTTCATGCTCATCAGGAATTCGTCGTTGTCTTTGGTCTTCTCCAGACGGTCTTTTACGAAGTCCATGGCTTCTATCGGATTCATGTCGGCAAGGTACTTGCGGAGAATCCACATGCGGTCCAGTGTCTGCTTGTCTTGCAGCAGGTCATCGCGGCGAGTGCTGGAGGCAACGATGTTGACAGCCGGGAAGATACGCTTGTTGGACAAGTTGCGGTCGAGCTGCAACTCCATATTACCCGTACCCTTGAATTCTTCGAAGATAACCTCGTCCATCTTTGAGCCAGTGTCAATCAAGGCAGTGGCAAGGATGGTCAGTGAACCGCCGCCCTCGATGTTACGTGCTGCACCGAAGAAGCGTTTGGGCTTATGTAATGCGTTGGCATCCACACCACCGGAAAGCACTTTGCCGGAAGCCGGGGATACGGTGTTGTAGGCACGTGCCAGGCGGGTGATGGAGTCGAGGAAGATGACAACATCGTGTCCGCATTCCACCATGCGTTTTGCTTTTTCAAGGACGATGCCGGCAATCTTCACGTGGCGTTCTGCCGGTTCGTCGAAGGTAGAGGCGATTACTTCCGCATTGACGGTACGCGCCATGTCGGTAACTTCCTCCGGGCGTTCGTCGATGAGCAGCATAATCATGTAGACTTCCGGATGATTGGCGGCAATGGCGTTGGCTATGTCTTTCATCAAGATGGTCTTACCGGTTTTGGGCTGTGCCACAATCAAGGCACGCTGACCTTTGCCGATGGGGGCAAACAAGTCTACGACACGGGCCGACATAGAGTCGGAGTATCCGCCTTTGCAAAGCTTGAACTTCTCGTCCGGGAAGAGGGGAGTGAGGTGCTCGAACGGTACGCGGTCGCGTACGAAAGCCGGGTCACGTCCGTTTATTTTGGATACTTTTACCAGCGGGAAGTACTTTTCGCCTTCTTTCGGGGGACGGATTACGCCTTCTACCACATCACCGGTTTTCAGGCCGAACAATTTGATTTGTGATTGTGATACGTAAATATCGTCCGGTGAGGACAAATAGTTGTAATCGGAGGAACGGAGGAAGCCGTAGCCATCCTGCATGATTTCCAGTACACCGGTTCCGGTGAGGATGTCATCGAATTCGTACGTCTTCTCGCGTTCTATTACGGGTTTGCGTTCCGGAGCGGCGGGATAGTTCTCTCCGTTGTTATACGGTTGTGCAGGGCGCTGCTGCACGGGGCGCTGTTGGTTATAGCCACCGTTGCGGTTGTTATTGTTGTTGTTATTGTATGGGTTGTTGTTGTCGCGGGCGCGGAGGCGCGGGCGTTGTGGCTGTTGCGGTTCGGCTGGGGCAGCGGCAGGAGTGGGAGTGGGAGTGGCGGGAGTTTCTGCTTTGGTCGCTTCGAATTTGCCGATGAGTTCGGATGGCAATTCTATTTTTTCCGTAGGGAGGTCTTCAATGGGGATGAAGTCATCTGCCGCTTCGGCCAAGATAGGGCTTTCGTCCGGTACGATATTCTTTTCTGCTTTGGCTTCTGCCTGAGGTTCTGTTTTCGGAGCTTTAGCCTCGAAATTCAATTCCGGTTCGGCAACCTTCGGGGTTTCTGTTGCTTGGGGTGCAGCAGTCTCTTCCTTTACCTTGCGGGGGCGTCCCGGTTTGCGTTTGGGTACGGCGGCTTCTTTGGCTGGCGCCGGCGTTGCAGCTTCTATGGTCGGTTCTTGGGGTGCTTCCACAGTTTTGGGTTGTTCTTTCGCAGCCGGTGCTTCCTCTGTTTTGGCTTTGGTGAGGTCTCCGTTTTTATTGGCTGAGAACACTTTGTCGGCACCTTCCTTTTTTACGGTCTTTACAGTGACGCGCGAGCGTTTTTGCTTTTCCCCTTTACGCTCTTCCTTCAGCTTGTCGGCGGCAACTTTCTTGGTAGCGCCTGCGATAGCTTGTTCGTCAAGTATCTTGTAAACAAGTTCTTCTTTTTTGAGTGAGTCTGTTTTTTTTATACCCAGTTCTTGGGCAATAGTTTGTAGTTCCGACAAATTTTTGTCGTTCAGTTGAATGATGTTATACATACAGTATATATGTGAATGGTTTAAAATTTACTTTTATTGAAAGGCATAAGTGCACAGTTGCAGTTGTTGTAGGAAGCAACTTGGGCAAGTTTACCTTGTGATATATGATTTATATGGGATATTTATTATTGAACCGGAAATCTGATAAACAATTCTTGCCACAGCAAGAAGTCGCAGAATGTTTCAACGGTGCAAAGGTAATAAATATTTTTGGTTTCATAAACAAATCATCTTTTTTTTAAATTTAAAACTTTATCTTTGCTGTATTAACAACAACATGAAGGATTGGTTTATGAATATAGATGAAGTACAGTTGATAACTTTTTCACCTACTTGTACCTCTAAACAAGTGGGAGAGGCAATTGTTCACGGAACGGGAATTTCGTCTGTCTCCAAAGTGGACCTCACCTTGGAGGCGGCGGGTAAAAGGGAGGTGCCTTCCCATGCTTTGGCGGTCATCACGGTGCCCGTATATGGCGGTCATGTGGCTCCTTTGGCATTGGAGCGGATGAAGGAGCTTCATGCTGACGGTGCACCTGCCGTGGTTGTGGTGGTGTACGGCAACCGGGCCTATGAGAAGGCTTTGGTGGAATTGGATGCTTTTGTCACGAGGTTGGGCTTCAAGGTAATTGCAGGTGCTACGTTTGTAGGAGAGCACTCTTATAGCAGTGAGAAATATCCGGTGGCGGCCGGACGTCCGGATGCGGACGACTTGGAGTATGCAAAGCTTTTTGGTGAAAAGATACGTGCTAAAATTGCGGCGGCCGAAGATATGGAGAAACTGTATGGGGTGGATGTGACCCGTATCCAGCGTCCGCGCCAGCCTTTCTTCCCGTTGCTCCGCTTTTTGCGCAGAGTCGTCAAGTTGCGTAAGAGTGGGGTGCCTATGCCCCGTACTCCGCAAGTGGATGCGGAACGTTGTACGCATTGCGGATATTGCGTGAAGCATTGTCCTGCAGGAGCCATTATAAAAGGAGACGAGTGCAATACGGTTGCAGAGAAATGCATCAAATGTTGTGCTTGTGTGAAAGGCTGTCCGCAGAAGGCGCGCACGTATGACACGCCGTTTGCCGTATTGCTTTCCGATTGCTTCAAGAAACAGAAGGAGGACAGAATTATTCTGTGATGGCTACTGGTCGATGGTTGATACGACCAGCACTTTCCGGGTTTTTTCGTCTATTCTGAAACGGTTGTCCACCCGTTCTCCCACCAGCCAGATGATGTCATCTCCGCAGCAAAGCACCCATTGCCGTTCTTTGCGCAGAAGGGAGAACTTGCGGTCGGTCAGGTAGTCGCTTACCTTCTTCCGGCCTTTCATGCCGAAGGGCACGAAGCTGTCTCCCTGCCTGCAAAGGCGTAGCGAGAGGGGATGCTGGAGTTTGTCGGCATCAAAGCAGGCGGTGGCTTTGTTGCGTGGAATCATGAAATCCGGTGTATAAGGATGTTCTTTTATTTCCAATAAGGGCTTTACGGCTTCCTGTACGGGCTCTATCAACAACGAGCCGCGGTCTTTGATGACACGCCAGCCGGGGGTGGCAAAGACTTTGCCGGGCTGTCCGTCCAATGTCTGGCAGATGTCCCTTACTTGTGCGGCGTTGAATCCAAGCGGATGCAGAATTTCAAATAAGACCGTTTCCGGTGCCGCTTCTTGCCTCAGGGCGCCGATACTTATGCCTTCCGGTGTCTTGACTCGCAGTTTGGCTTCTTCTATACCTATATTATATATAGAGGCGGCATCGTCCAGATGCTCTGCCGTTTTGAGGATGCTTTCCTTGACGGAGGGGTTTATCTCCTGCATCATGGGAAGCAGGTTCAAGCGTATTTTGTTGCGAGTATATTCGTCCTGCAGATTGGTGCTGTCTGTCACGTAGGCTTGCCCGATACTTTCCAGATAACCGACGATTTCCTTTCTGTCCAGGCAGAGCAAGGGGCGGACTATATGTCCGTTTCGGGGGCGTATACCCCGCAATCCGTTGATGCCGGTACCGCGAATCAGATTGAGCAGCAATGTCTCTACACTGTCATCTTGATGGTGGGCGACGGCAATGACAGCTGCACTGCATGCTTCCCTTGTTTTTTCGAACCACGCGTAGCGCAATTCCCTTGCAGCCATTTCGATGGAGATATGCCGTTCCTTTGCTTCCTGCTCCGTGTTGAAGTGGACGGTGTGCAGCGTCACCCGGTGCTCCAGGCAGAGTTGGCGTACAAAGTGCTCGTCGCGGTCGGATTCCGCTCCGCGCAGATGGAAGTTGCAATGGGCGGCTTCGCATGTGTATCCCAGGCTGAGGAGCAGGCGCAGCAACGCCACGGAGTCCGCCCCGCCGCTCAGTGCCACAAGTATCTTGTCGTCCAGCGAGAAGAGCTTGTGGCGCTCGATGTATTGTACTACCTTCTGCATATTCAACTATAGAGTGGTGCAAAGATAGTGCAAACGATTTTTATTGCCATATCTGCAAGTATCTATTTTCAGAATCTCTATCGGCTAAGGTCGTATTTGCTAAAAGCTAATCTTACCACAGCTGTGTTTTATGCATACCACACCTTTGTTCTTTTCTTACCACAGCTGTGGTAAGAAAAGAACAAAGGTGTG
>ERZ772865.2692-NODE-2692-length-14982-cov-3.757553_pt1 | contig 14982 bp, 8 predicted proteins | sample MGYA00512133_ERZ772865 | MGnify/ENA primary metagenome ERZ772865 (study PRJEB29015, sample SAMEA2737722) | human gut metagenome | biome: human gut; feature: human-associated habitat; material: faeces | place: China | collected 2012 ...
AGAATACTTCCACATTAATTACCAGAACTAAGTACGGTATTGTATCTGCAAAAAATCTACTCACGTCATTGCTCGTACTGCTGGCCGTCGCTGTCGTTTCGTGCCAGAAAGAGCCATCCACCTCCGGGCTTCACGAGGACTATCTGGTCTACACGGACTACGACCAACAGGCCGACTTCTCCGACGTGGAGACCTTCTATCTCCCCGACAGTATTCTGGTGATCGGCAACGCCGACAAGACCGAATACTGGAAAGACGCCGATGCGCAGGAGATCATCGGAACCGTCGCCGACCTGATGGAATCCCGCAACTTCGTCCGCACGGACGACAAGGAAACCGCGCAGACGGGTCTGCAAATCAGCTACGTCGAGCGTGTGACCTATTTCGTCGGGTACGACTACCCCTACTGGTGGTGGTACTACCCCTACTACTGGGCTCCCGGCTACTGGGGCGACTGGCTCGGCTGGCACTACCCCTACCAGGTCTATTACGGTTACACGGCCGGTTCGATGCTCATCGAGATGGTCGATCTGACGGCCGACCGGCAGAGCAACCGCAAACTGCCAGTCATCTGGGACAGCTTCATCGGCGGCCTGCTCACCTCGTCGCATAAGGTCAACATGCAGCGTACGCTGGACGCCGTGAACCAAGCCTTCATGCAATCGCCCTATCTGGAAACCAATTCCGTAAACCGTTAATCATTCATCGCTATGAAAACACTTTCCATATTCAGTCGTAAAGCGTTGTTGCTCGCCGTCGCAGCGGTTACCTTCGCCCTGCCGGGACGGGCGCAGCTCATCCAGAACACCTACCTCAACGTCGACTGGCAAGTGACCGTTCCGCTGGGGAGCGCCTTCGCCGACAAGGCATCGGGCTGGGGTATGAACTTCGAAGGCGGTTACTTCGTAACGCCCGAAATCACCGTCGGCGCCTTCATCTCCTACCAGACCAACATCGAGTCGATCAGCCGTCAAACCCTGCAACTGGGCAGCGGCGCCGCCATGACGACCGCACAGAAACACACCCTGTTCGAGCTGCCGTTCGGCGTCGTGGGACGATACAATTTCCTTAAAGGGAGCGTATTCCAGCCCTACGCCGGTCTGCGTATCGGCGCCGACTATGCCGAAATGTCCTCCTATTACTACACGATCCAGCAATATCAGGACACGTGGGGCGTCTATCTCTCGCCCGAAATCGGCGTGAGCATCTTCCCCTCGCCTGCGCAGCGGTTCGGCTTCCACGTAGCGCTCTTTTACAGCTACGCCAGCAACAACGACGATCTGCTGATCTATACGATGAACAACATCAACCGCTTCGGCGTGCGCGTCGGTATCTCGTTCTGACCGCTCCGGCTGAAAAGAAACGGCTGCCTCTGTTTTTGAGAGGCAGCCGTTTTCATTGGCAGCGGACGGGCTATTTCCGACGGTTCTTCTTCGCCTTATCGGCCTTGACCGACCGGTTGCCCTCGATGGCGCGATCCTGCAAGGCATGGATTTCGGCGCGCGAGCGGGGCAGATCGACGAACTCCGACGGGTAGTCGGTCTCGATCAGATCGGGTTCCGACACCAGGTCGCGCAGGTAGCAGACCCTCCGGTCGCGCGGATTCTTCACCTTGTCGGACGAACCGGTAATGGAGGTCATCGTCGAGACGCCGCGCTCATGCAGCAGATCGTAGACTTCCTGCAACCGGGGATCGACCGACAGCCGGATATAGGCCATGATGTAGTCCCACGGAATCGGGCAGGCGTCGTAGGCGTCGAACATCTCGCGCGAGCTGATCTCGCAGCAGAACATCACGTTGCGGATGCCGGCGTTCCAATAGTACATCGCCTCGTCCAGCGAACGGACGCTGAGCATGATGTTGTGGTACATCGACCAGTCGCCGCCGGGGCGCAGCTGACGGATGTAGTAGTCGAGGCTCGCCTTGCGCACCTCGTCGCTCACGCCCTTGGTGTTGATGTACTTGTTGTCGAAGTTGAACACCACCTTGTCCTTGCCCCATTCCAACATGTCTTTCAGACGGGGAATGCGATAAGGCGTCAGTTTGCCGTCGCGGTCGACCAGCCGGAATCCCTGCAACTCCTCGTAGGTGTAGTCGGCCACGCGCCCCTTGCCGTTGGTCGTGCGGTCGATCGTCAGGTCGTGCATGAGCACCATCACGCTGTCCTTCGTGAAGCTGAAATCGATCTCGAAGAAGGTCGGCATCATCGACAGCGTCTTCTCGCACGAAGCGATGCAGTTCTCGGGATACCCCTCCTGCATACCGCCCCGATGGGCGCTGATGATGATGTCCCGCCCGGGGACATAGCGGAAATAGGACTGGAACTCCTCGAACGAGGCGATCTTCACCGTGTGGTCTTCGCCCGCGACCGGATAACCGGCCTGCCGGCCGCCGCAGGAGAGCATCGTCGCCGCGGCGAGTATCGTCAAATAGCGTTTCATCGGTTGTATTCGTTACGAAAAATTACATGCGACCCGTCCGTCACGCCCCGACGGCCGACGGCACCCGCGCATAAGCGTCGACCAGCGCCGCCACGAGCCTGTCGTTGTCGATGCCGGTAATCCGCCGCACGGCAGCCGGAAGACCGATCCGGGCGATCGTCTCCCTGATCTCGGCACACTGCCCGTCGGCCGGATCGTCGAAACGCAGCGCTGCGGCGGCCGCGAGCGCCAGCTTGTCCACGGCAAGCCCGTAGCCCGCCGCCAGCGTGATCGGATAGGAGAAATAGAGCGGTGCGGAGAGCTTGCGGGCGGGATCGTGCCCCACGCGGGCTACCGTATCGCGCAGCCACGGATTGCGGAACCTCCGCAGCACGGAGTCGATGTAGGCGGCGTGCTGCGCCCTGCCGAAACCGAACTTGCGGATCAGCGCCTCCCCGCTCTGCCGCATCGCACCTCGCACCAGCCCGAAAATCCGCTCGTCGGCGAGCGCCTCGGCGATGGTGACATACCCTTTGAGATGTCCCAGATAGGCCGTCGCGCAGTGTCCCGTGTTCAGCGTGAAGAGCTTGCGTTCGATGTGCGCCTCCAACTCGTCGGTCAGGTGCATTCCCGACAGTTGCGGCGGTTCGCCCACCCACGCGCTCCGCTCGACGTTCCATTCGTGAAACGCCTCGGCGGCCACGTCCAGCGGTTCGGGAAAGGCGACGGGCGGCACGATGCGGTCGACCGAACAGTCGGCGAATCCGACCGTGCGCTCCGCCCATGCGGCCGTCGGCGCATCCAGCGCCTCGTATACGGACGCTTTGAGGCACGAGGTCGCACGCACGCCGTTCTCGCAGGCGACGACGTTGAGCGGCGCAGCGACTCCGGCCGCTTTACGCGCCCGCAGTCCTGCGGCGATGACCGGTGCGACCCGAGGCAGGACACCCAGCCCGACGGCCGTCGTCACCAGATCGGCGTCGACCAGCCGCCGTACCGCCTCCCCGCTGTCCGCCCGCACGGCCGACACGCCGGCGATCCGCAGCTCGGCGCAGATTTCGTCCGTCACATGGACCGTATAGCCCCGCCGCCGGTTGATCTCGTCCACCAGCTGCGGATCCGCCTCCGCGAAACAGACCTCGTATCCGGCCTGCGACAGCAGGGCGCCGATAAAACCGCGGCCGATCTTGCCGGCCCCGAAATGAATGGCTCTCTTCATGATCGTTGTTCGTTTCCGGCAGTCGCTTCCCCGTACCGGACTCCGCCTTCGCGGAACGGAGCGGAGGACTGCATTTTCAGAAAAGAATAGGGAACCGGAGTCCCCCATTCGCGTATTTTCGAATCACTTCGCAGTCGAAACGCAGGTGATCGCTCCCTGCCCGACGACCAGCTTGGAAGCCGCATCCTGCAACGCACCGTAGAGATAGTTGTCGGCCGGCACCGTCGTCGTGAAATCGATCGTCCTGGTCTGCCCCTCGGCGTTTATCGTCCGCGTCAGCTTGCCGTAGATCTTCACCGATTCGACCGTTACCTCGATCTTCGACTTGATACGTCCGACCAGAATGCCCGCGCAGCTGCTGTTCTCGTGCGCCGGATCGGCGGTCGTACCCTTGTCGCCGTCGTAATTGTAGAGCGTCGTCGACACCACGTCGGCATCCAGCGCGCAGTCGGTGATCGTGAAGGCGAGCGTCGCCCATCCGAACAGACCTCCGGTATGGGCGAGAAGATTCTCCCTGCCGGTGTTGTTGAGCACGTCGCCGAAGTTGCGGCAGCCGGTCGCATCGTGCGCGATCATGCCGCTGATACCGCCGATCGAGAACTCCGACGCGCCCTTGCCGCCGCCCCGGGCCTCGACCTTGCCGTAGTTGGTATTCCCCTCGAAGACCGCCGTACCGCCGCAGATACCGCCCATGCGGGCCTGACCGGTCTTCGCCTTGTCCGACACGGGGGCATCGGCCAGAACGTCGCCCCGGTTCTCGCAGTTGCGGATCGTATTGGGCGTATCGCGGTTCTCGCCGTTGGCGTAGGCCGCGATGCCGCCCAGCAGGTTGTTGGCCGCCTGGGCGGTCGCCAGCGTGACGGGGGCCTCGTTGCGGCAGCCCTCCACGACATACCCCTTTCCGATATCGAGCCGTCCCAATACGCCGCCCACATAGACGGCCTTGGCTGCCGACACCTCGTCCGAGTAACGGATCTCGCCCTTGTTGACGCAGCCCGTAACGTCCGAGTAGGCCCAGCCGCCGACACCGGCCACGGCCGCAGCGTCGCCCGGCGTCTTGCGGCGGACGGTGATCCGCCCCTCGTTGGTATTGTCCGCGATGACGTTGCCGGCAGCTCCCTGACCGAAGATTCCGCCGATAACGGTCGTACCGCTCGCATCGACGTTCATCGCGATGCCGGCCGTATTCGTACAACCCACGATCTGCGCCTTCTCGCCCAGCTTGCCGGCGACGGCACCCAGCGTCACCTTGGCCGTCGCGGTCGTCGTGAACGAGCCTGCCACCCGCAGGTTCTTCACCGTACCGTCGAGCGTGGCGAAGATTCCCGCCTGTTCGTCGCTGCCCGAATAGTTCACCGTGAGCGTCTTGCCGTTGCCGTCGAACACACCCGCGAATCCGGCGATCGGCGTCCATGCCTCCGACACCGCGATGTCGGTGTGCAGGACGACCTCGCCCGCAGCGTTCTGGAAACGTTTCGCCGTGGGATCGACCGCCACTTCGGCCGCGAAGGCCCGCAGGTCGGCCTCGGAGCGGATGCCGTCGTAGACCTTCGTCGCGGCCTCGACCTTTTCGATCAGCCATGCGGGATAGTTCGTGCAGAGCGCCTTGAAACGTCCGGCCGCCGAGCAGTAGTAGTCGACCGCTTCGGTCGTATAGACGGCATTGCCGTCGCCCGCCTGCCGGTCGACGTTGAAGACGCTCAGCGCCACGCCCTCCTTTTCGAACTCTTCGAGCGTCCGCGTACCCTTACCTCCCGCCTCGGCCGACATGTAGCTCGCCGCCGAGAGGTTGGCCCAGGAATACCCCAGTCCGACGTATTCGCCGGCCGGGCGGTTGCTCATCCAGCCGATCGGTATGCCGGCCGCCCCGGCATAGGCGAATGCCGACTTCATCACGGTGGTGTTTCCGGTGCAGATGAACTCCACGAAATGTTTCGCCCCCATCTCCGTCGCGATCTCGCACGAACGGCGCGCGGCGGCGATCGCATACTCGGTCAGCGTCGAGGGATAGGTGATGTTCTTGATGTCGAGCCACAACCGCGTGGGGCATCCCTCCTTCATCACCTCGCCGAGGAAATCTTCCAGCGAGGGCAGCTGTTCGCCGTTGGAGAGTCCGCCTCCCGCGCGCAGTTCGGCCAGCGTATGCTCCCACGGGTGCATGCCGTTGATCCTGCACTGGCCGTCGGCATGGGCCACGACGACGTTGTCGTCCTTCGTCCAGTAGATGTCGCACTCCGAGCCGTAGCATCCCTGCCCGATGGCATAGCGGAGCGAAGCCAGCGAATTGTCCGGCGCCTTGCACTCGGTCGCGCCGCCGCGGTGGGCGACGATGTTATTGGTACACGCGGCTGGCTTCAACAAGCCGTCGTCGACCTCTTCGTCGGGATTGGGAATCTGGCTCCAATCGGGCTGCGCGGGCCACTCGTCGTCGGTGCAGGCGAAAAGCAGGAGCGCGGCCGCAGTCAGTGAAAATATCTTTTTCAACATGGTTTTCGTTTTTTGAACATGCTATTCGTTTGCGATCGTTTCGCCGCCGCTCCGTACCCCCGATCCGTCCGCAAAGGGAGAATCGGGGGCCGGACGGACGACGCAGAGAGATCGGGCATTACTTCTTGTAGTTCTTGACGCACCGCACGGCACCGCCGCATCCGTTGCCGAAATCGAATCCGCCGTTGGTGCGCATGTTGGCCTCGCGGCTCTGGTTCCAGATGCGCCAGCCGGCCTTCTTCGTGGCCGAATAGTCGCCGATGAGCGGGATGAACGAGTACATGCGCGGATCGTTGTCGCCCGGACCGTAATCGTAACCCGTCTTGTAGAGGCGCCAGCCCTGACTGAACATGTTGAATCCGAAATCGGCGGCCGCCGTCGAAATCTTCTCGGCCGGACAGTCCGGATTGTAGATGTTCCAGTCGGAGGTGAAGAGCAGCGCCGCGAAGTTGGTCAGCGTACCGCTGCCGAAGGCGCGGTAGGTGGCCGTTGCGGCATCGACGGGATAGTCCGCCGCACCCTGTGCATGGGCCGCCCAGACGAGGTCCTTCCAGTCCTGCATGTTGGCGATGTGCCAGCCGTAGGGGCAGATGCCCTGGATCTGCATCTTCAGGTTGGGATGCTCGGCTTCGGCCTGCGCGTCGCCCGCGGCCGTAGCCGCATAGACGGCCAGATCGGCCGGCATGATGCTTTCCAGTACATAGCGATCGCCCACGGCGTCGACCAACGTCGACCCGGGCTCTCCGATCGGACTGTTTATCAACGCATTTTTACCGCCCTCGCAGGCGTTCAGCGCACCGTTGGCGGAACCCGTCAGCGACTCGTAGGAGCTGTACAGACGACCGTAGGTCTCGGCCAGCGGCCGGCCCGAGCCGTCCTTCGCCTCGACGATCGATCCGCCGTTCTCCTCCGTATCGTAGGCCGGATTGCGCGAAGCGTAGGGCGCTTCGTTGCCGTAGCCTCCCGTCTGATGACCGCTCACCAGTCCGCTGCCGAGCTTGTAGCGGCCGATCGTCGCGTCGCCCGCCCAGTGCAGACCGACGGTCATCCACGTCTTCGTACCGCCGTCGCGCGTCACGTATGCCTTGGTCGGATAGGCCGCCACCTCCGTATCGGGCAAGCAGTTGGGCGTCGTCACGCGCTCCCACGACCAGGTCATCGCATTGAAATCGACCGTGAACCTGCGCACGCCGTCGATGTCGATGTCGGGGCCGGCGGGCAGCTGCGTCTCCGCCGTCGGGATCTCCGCGACGGTACCCTCCTTCGTCAACGCATAGCAGGGATAGGAAACCGTGCGGCCGTTCTTGTTGAGCAGCACGGGATTGCCGCCGTCGGCCGAACGCAGGAAGTAGAGCGTCCCCGTATATTCGCCGGCCGCCTTGCGCGTCAGCTCATAGGCATCGCCGACGGCCAGCGCGTCGGCCGACGCGCCGTACATGTAGTAGTAGTCGTAGGCGGCATTCTGCGTCACCGGAATTTCGAGCGTCGCCATACTCGTATCGGCCGATCCCACGACGATGCGGAGCGTCGCCGCACGCGGCCGTTCCTGATCGTCCCACTGCGAGGCGGTCAGCGTCAGCGTGCCGACGCCGCCGTCGACGACGGTCAGCCAGTCGGCGGAGCCCTCGCCATAGACGACTTCATACGCATAGGCATCGCCCATGTTGCTCGTATAGGTCACCGTCTCCGATCCGCCGGCAGCCATGAACACGAGCTGCGCGATCTCGGACGTAACCGCAGCGTCGGCCTTCTGGCCGAGCTGCGTGAATTCGTAGTCGGCCGTCGTGCCGTCGGCCGCAGCGATCGTGACGACCACCGTGCGGCGATACTCCGTGTTGGGTTGCAGCACCAGTTCGATGCCGTCCGCCGAGAGATCGTGGCGCGCGCCGCCGGCCGCCTCCTCGAAGATCGACGCCACGGTCGTCCTGCGCACCGTCGCCCATGCGGCCGAGGCCGGAACGGAGGCCTCCCACGCCATATCCGAAACCGCAGGCCCGACGTTGACGGTCACGGCCGAAACGAAGCTCTCGTTCCCCGATGCGGTGGTGCCGTCGGCATTGAAAAGTTCCACGTCGGGATAGAGCGAGATCCGCGTCGCGGTGTCGAAGCAATCGGTGCCGTCGTCGTAGCACGACACCGAAACGAGCAGGATCGCACAGATCCATGCCGCTGTTTTTATCGTAGATTTCATGTTCCTGTCGAATTAGATGTGTATCAATACCAGCCCTCGGTCTGCGTGAGATTCGAGTTCTTGTCCCGCGCGGATTTCGAGATCGGCCACAGAAGGATGTTCGTCTTGTTCCGGTTCGCCGCGAGGTAGTCGTTGTAGTCCCAGATCTTGTCGAGCCGGATCAGCGCCCACCAGATGACGCCCTCGGCCGGGAATTCGAGGAAATACTCGTCCACGAGCGCTTCGAGCACGGCTTCCTGCGAGGCATCGGTATAGTAGTTGTCTTTTCCGTAAGCACGTTTTGCGATGATGTTCAGCGATTTGAGCGCACCTCCGTAGTCCTTGCGGTAGTACTTCAACTCGGCATCCATCATCACGGCCAACGCCGCACGATAGTAGATCAGATCGGCGTCGAGCACCATCTTGCCGGCACTCATGTCGCCGAGAAACTTGCGGCAGAAGGTCAGCCGGCCGCCGTCGGCGCCGTAGTCGCCCTCGCCCAGATTGTACTTGACACGGGTGTCGCCCCGGTTGTCGCGGCTGTCGCGGAGTTTTGCGAGGAATCCCTCGCCGTAGTCGAGCCACTGCGTCTCGTAGATCGGCACGGGCTTGCCCTGATAGCCCTTGGCCACGTAGGCTTCGGGAAAGGCGAAATACCAGCTGTAACCGCCCGTCTTGGATTCGGTCTGGTCGTTGTAGAGGGCGAAGACCACCTCCTTGCTGTTCTTCGAAGGCTTCGCGTTGTCGGCCATACGGTCGAAAATCTGGCCGTAGTCGTCGCACAGCAGCGACGGGGAGATGCCGATCGCTTCGAGCGCATCCTCGGCACCGTCCAGGTAGGCGTCGCCGCCCTTCTGGGCGGAGTACATCCAGAGACAATACTCCGCTTTGAGCATCAGCACGGCCGTCTTCGTAGCCAGATACTTGTCCGATCCGAGCGCGTCGGAGAGCGCCAGCGCCGATTCGATGTCGGAGCCGATCCGCGCATAGACGTCGGCTTTCGGCGCACGCACGGGGTAGGTCTCGGGCTGGTCGACCGATTCGATCGGCCGCAGGTTCAGCGGCACGTCGCCCCACAGGCGCGCGGCCCAGAAATAGGCGTAGGCACGGGCGAAATAGGCCTGTCCCATCGCCCAGTTGCGCTTGGCGTCGGTCATCGGGATCGCGGTGTCGGGCGCGTATTTGAGCACGGCGTTGGCCTGATCGATCGCCGAGTAGAGGCCCGACCACCCGCAGGAGGTGATGTTGGCCGTCATCGTGTTCTGGATCACCTCGCGGCCGACCCATACGTTGAAGAGCGACGACGGCCCCCACATGTATTCGCCCACGCGCAACTCGCCCCAGTAGAAGACGTTGATCTGGCTCTGGACGAAATTCGAGCGGAGCTCGGAGTAGATGCCGTAGGTGGAACCTTCGACCTGCTCCGCTGTTTTCCACATGTTGCTGACCGACAGCTTATTGTCTTGCATTATATCGAGCATGTCGCAGGATACGGCCGAGACGGATACCGCGACGACCGCGAACCATCCCTTTATGCTGCTTTCGATTCTCATGGTTGATCCGATTTAGAAGGTGACTTTCAGGTTGAAGAGGAACTTGCTCGTAGGCGGGAAGATGTTCGGCCGCGAATCGGAGCTCGAATTGGCCGTCGACACCGAGGTGTAGTGGCCCGAACTCGACGTGGCTCCCATACCCGTTTCGGGGTTGATCGCACCCGTGACGCCCGTCCAGTAGGCGATCGTATTGCAGGTAATGCCCACCGTCAGCTTCTTCATGTGCAGCTTGCGCACCCACCGTTCCGGCAGGTCGTAGTAGAGCGACACGTCGCGCAGACAGAGGTAATCGGCCTTCTCGACGTTGAAGTCGGAGGCGCGGCCCCAGTTGGCATTGCCGTAATCGCCGTCGTTGGGGAAATAGCGGGCGTATTTCGCATTCGTGTCGCCCGGGTACTTCCAACAGTCGTAGACGTAGGAGGCGATGGCCGAGTTGCTTTGCCCGATCGTGTTCTGGATCATGCGGGTCTTCATGTAGTTGTAGATCGAATGTCCGAGCGCATAATCCAGGTAGATCGACAGCGTCAGCCGCTTGTAACGGAACGTGTTGCTGATACCGCCCGTCGAGTGCGGCACGACGTTGCCCAGGTAGAACATGTCCTCGGCATTGATGATTTCATTGCCGTCGGCATCGCGCGCCGAACCGTAGCGGTTGCACCACTCGTAGTCACCGGCGTCCTTGCGGCCCGGAATCTGCTGTCCGTCGCTCACGCGGTGGCCTTTCGACAGGGCGTCGTAATAGGCTGCGTCGGCCTCGGCCTCGGTCTGGATGATGTGGTCGATCTTGTAGCCGTAGATACGCCCCAGCGACTCGCCGACGGCCGTGCCGCCGAATCGGTATCCCGTCTCCGACATCTTGTAGCCGCCTATGCGGTAGGCCTTCCGGCCGGTAGGGTTGCCGTACATGTCCACCTCGTCGTAGGCGTACTCCTCGGGCAGCGACAGCACCTTGTTGCGGTTGTAGGAGTAGGTCAACCCGAGGTTCCACGAGAAGTTCTTGGTACGGATCACCTCCGCGTTCAGTTCGGCCTCGAAACCGTAGAAACGGGCGCTGCCCACGTTGGCCTTCACGCTCGAATAGGGGCCCGTGTCGGGCATGGTGATCGAGAAGAGCATGTTGTCGGTCTTCTTGTTATAGTAGTCGAAGATGAAGCGCACGCGGTCGTTGAGGAACCCGACGTCCAGCCCCACGTCGAGCTGCGTGGTCGACTCCCACTGCATGTCGGCGTTCTGCATGGCCGACGGCAGGAAGGTCGTATGGCCGTTGTACTGCCCCGTGGCGAAGGCGCCGTAGGTGTCGTAGAGTCCGATGCCGTTGTTACCCGTCTGACCGTACGACACGCGGAGTTTGAGGTTGTTCATCGTGCGTCTGACCCCCTCGAAGAAGGGCTCTTCGCTGATGACCCACGCCGCCGAAGCCGCCGGGAAGAATCCCCACTGGTTGCCCTTGGCGAATTTCGAGGAGCCGTCGTAGCGGAACGTGGCCGAAACGATGTATTTCTGTGCGAAGTCGTACGACACGCGGCCGAACAACGACATGAGCGCCTGCTTTTCGTCCTTGTTCGACGCCTTGAAGTTGATGCCCGAATCGAGAATGGGCACGTCGTCCGAAGCCGAACCCGTCGAGTTGGAGGTGAGGTACCAGTAACGCTGGCTCATCAGCTCGTAACCGAGCGTCGCCCCTACCGTATGTTTGTCGGCGAAGGTACGGTTGAAGGCCAGGTGCGCCGTGAAGGTGTCGCGGACGGTCTGCGTGCGCGTCTCGGTAGTCGAACGCGTCTGGCTGATGAGGTTCGGGTAGCCGTCGACCTCGCCGCGGGCGTAGTAGCTGCCGCGGTAGTTGTTGCCGTAATAGTTGTACTGGGCCGTCGCCGTAAGCCCGTCGATGATCCGCCATTTGAGATTGAAGGTGCTTGAAATGCGATCCGTGGCGGCCTCGCGGTCGTAGAATGCTTCGTAGAACGAGGCCAGCTGGGCGTTGGCGTTGCCGCCGCTGGACATCCAGCCGACCTCCTCGTCGAAGCCGCGCGCCGTCGGGGCGAACATGATTCCCCGGCCGAAGGCGTTGAAGTAGTTGTCCACGAACTTGCTGCTCCGCTGGCGCGAAATGTCGAACGTCGTGGAGGCTTCGAGGCTCTTGGTGATCTTGAAGCTGGCGTTGCCGTGCGTGGTGAAGACGTCGTAGTCGCTCATGGCGAAGACGCCGCCGTCGTCGAGGTAGCTGATCGACGCGGCGTAGCTCATCCTGTCGCTGCCGCCGTTGACGCCGATATACTCCTTCTGCCAGAAGGCTTCGCTCATCCATTGATCCTGGAAATCGGTATCCGTGAAGATGATGACCTTGCTGTTGTCGAGCGGATCGAACATCCACTCGTAGCCGTCGGGCACCGTACCGCCGTATTCCAGATAGCGCGTGGTGAACTGGTTCCTGTTCGACGTGTTCCCTGTTCCCACGGCGACATTGGCGCCGTCCAGCCACGAACTGGCGGCCAGCGTGCCGGTCGACTTGGCGTAGATGTTGGCGATGGCCGGACGCACCAGCGCGATCTGCTCGCGCGAACTGAGCAGGTCCCACTTCTTGGTCGGCGCCGAGAAACCCACCTGTACGTCGAAGACGACCTGGGGTCCCTGCGAGGGGCTGCCCTTCTTCGTCGTGACGATGATGACGCCGTTCGATGCGCGTGCGCCGTAGATCGCGGCCGAAGCGGCGTCCTTCAACACCTCCATCGACTCGATGTCGTTGGGGTTGACGCCGCTCAGGTCGTCGCGCAGCGCACCGTCGACGATATAGATCGGGTCGTTGCCCATGTTGATCGACGATCCGCCGCGGATCAGGAAACGGGGCGCCTCGCCCGAAAGCGAGCTGTTGGTGGCCACCCGCAGACCCGCGACCTTGCCTTTGAGGGCGTCGCCCACGGTCGAGACGGGAGCGCCGTAGAGCTTGTCGCCGTCGATTTTGGAAATCGAGGTGGTCAGCGTCTTGCGCGACTGGGTACCGTAGCCGATGACGACCACCTCGTCCACCATTTTGAGATCCTCCTCCATCGCCACGTCGATCGTCGTGCGTTTGCCGACGGTCTCCTCGACGTTCTTATAGCCCAGATAGAGGAATTGCAGCACCGACGCCTCGCCGTCGACACGCAGCGCATAGCGTCCGTCGTTGTCGGTGGTAACGCCCTTGTAGGTTCCGGCCACCATGACCGTAACGCCCGCCAGCGGATTGCCCGACCCGTCGCGCACGACGCCCGAAACCGCGATCGTCGACGCGGAGGAGGGGGGGGGTACGGCCGCCTTGGAGATGCGCACCAGCCGCCCGTCGAACTCGAAGGCGACCTCCTGCCCGGCGAAAATCCGGTCGAGCACCGCACGGAGCGGTTCGTCGACCACGTCGATCGAAACGCGGGCGTTGGTATCGACGTTGGCCGTGCGGGTGATGAAGGCGTACTGGTAACGTTTGGTGATGTTTTCGAGGATGTCCGAAATCGCGGTGTCGCGCATCGACAGCGTGATGCGCTGTTCGGCGCCCTGCTGTTGGGCCGCCGCTCTCCCGATTCCGCAGCATGAGAAGAGGATCAGCAACAGCAGGCCTCCGAATATTCCCACGCTTCTTCGGTTCGTGTAGAGATAATTCATAGGTTTGTTCAGGTTTTGCAGATTTAATTTAGGTCTCAAAATTCCGAGTCGGAAAATGGGCAACGACATTTTCCGGCTTTTTCCATCAGTCCTTTCCCATAGGCATATATGCGTGTTTCAGATTCGTTTTCAACAGTCGGCTTCGGTGCGTCATACGGCCCCTACCGGCGGGCGCGCTCGATCTCGATGATGCGGCCGTCGCGCCGGATGCGCAGCGTGTGGTGGATATTCAGCGCGTCGAGCAGTTCGTCGATCTCCCAGCCGCTGGCGAACGTGGCGAAATACTCCTCGCCGAGCAGCGACGTATCGCGGATGACGATCTGCACGTCGAACATACGTTCCAGATCGCGGGCGATCTCACCGAGCGTCTTGTGACGGAAGACGTGGAAACCGTCGCGCCACGAGATGTAGTGCGCACAGTCGAACCGCTCGCGGACGACCGCGTTCGTGGCGTTGTCGACCAGAATCTTGTCGCCCGGACGCATCAGGATGGTCGCGCCGCCGTCGCGCTTCAATCCCAGCGCAACGCTTCCCTCCACGAGCGACGTCTCGACATACTTGTCCTCGTTGTACGAGCGGAGGTTGAAACGGGTTCCCAACACTCGGATACTGACGTTGCGCGTATCGACGCGGAAGGGCCGCTCGGGATCCTTGGTCACGTCCATGTAGACTTCGCCGCTGACGAAGAGCTGCCGCTCGCGGTCGAAACGGTCGGGGTAAAAGACATAGGTCCCCGAATTCAGCCATACGCGGCTCCCGTCGGGCAGCGTGATGCAGCGGGTCTGCCCGTAGGGCGCGTAGACCTCGACCCACTCCGGCTGCTCCGCGACCTGCCGCGACGCGAGCAGATAGGCGCAGACGACGAGCGGCACGAGCAGCACCGCCGCAGCCTGCGACAGCCTCCGCCACAGCCGTTGCAGGCGGAGTTTTCGGCCGAAGAGCCGCCCGGCCAGAGCACGGTAACGCTCATCGAGCGTCCGCTGCGGCACGGACCGTTGCAGCGAACGCTCCCAGAAGGCGTACAGCTCCCCGCTCACGGGATCGTCTTCCCGCAGGGTAAATTCCTCCTCGGCGTCGTGTTCGAGAAACCATTCGCGCAACCGTTCGCGCACGCCGGCATCGCCCCCGTGTTCGAGGTAACGCCTGAGCAGATTCTTATCTATTTTTTCCATCGGACTTCCGGCTTTTAATACTAATACGCAACAAGGCAGCAGGCACACCCGGTCGGACATGCGTTTTTTTTCGAAAAATTCGTTCTGCTGTAAAATACGGCCGTCGGTTTTCGCCGTCTTCGCAGTGCGATCCCGCAGGCCTACGGCCTGCTAAAACCGAGTAAAAGGAATCAAAATCATTGTTGCGCGAAGCGCACAATCGTTCCGCATTGCGAAAAAGCGGGAAGAAGAACGGGCGGCGGATGCGCCGTCGAAAACGCGGGCGCGAGCTTGTCCGCGTAGCGTTTTAGGCGCAAGCCGTCGGCCGTTCCCCGACTTTTTCGCCCT
>ERZ772865.2700-NODE-2700-length-14949-cov-6.602793_pt1 | contig 14949 bp, 10 predicted proteins | sample MGYA00512133_ERZ772865 | MGnify/ENA primary metagenome ERZ772865 (study PRJEB29015, sample SAMEA2737722) | human gut metagenome | biome: human gut; feature: human-associated habitat; material: faeces | place: China | collected 2012 ...
TAGTATTATCTATTGGCTTTCCAATAACTACCGGATTCTCATTTGCTTTTGTTTCATGATGCGTAACATCAACTGTTGCCTCAGTTGGTCCATATAAATTGACTAATTTGATATTATTAAATAAATTATAAAATTTATTAACATGATTAGGCTTTAATGCTTCTCCACTTGAAAAAACAACCTTTAATGATGATACTTCATCTATCTTATTTGCACTAATTACATAATCAATAAATGCATTTAGCATAGACGGAACAAAGTGCATTGTTGTAACTTTAGCAGACTTTATTACATTAATAACCGCCTCTGGATCCGCTTCTTTTCCTGTTGTAAGCAAAGCGACTGTTTGACCTACAATTGCCCACCAGAAAATTTCCCAAACAGATACATCAAAAGTTGCTGGGGTCTTATGAAGAATGACATCACCATTCATAAGAGGATATTCTTTATGCATCCATTCAATTCGATTAATAACACTGGTATGCTTTATAGCAACTCCTTTAGGAATTCCAGTGGATCCGGACGTAAAAATAATATATGCCAAGTCATCCGGATATATTTCTTGATTCACATACTCATAATTAGTAGAGGCAATTATATTAAAATCTACACAATTCTTGATTTCTGGAACTTTTTCTTCATATTCGTTACTATATATAATAGTATTTATTTCACTTTGAGCCACAATTAATTTGTTTCTTTCAATTGGCGCATTAGGATCAATTGGCATATATGCCTTTCCAGCAAAGAGAATACCATATATTCCCGCCAAATAATCTATACTCTTTCCTGACATTAATCCTATTATTTTTTCATCTTTATAATTATTCTGTATATATGCAGCCAGTTTTAGAACTTTCTTCTCGAAATCGCTGTATGTATAACTGTTTTCCCCATCATAAACAGCAATCTTATGTCCGTGTTTTTTAAATGACTTCTTTATTAGACTTACTAAGGTATCATTTTCTGAATATGCGCATTCTGTAGAATTGAATAAACTATACCAATTTTTATCTTCCTGTGTGAAAAGATCTATATCTAAGATGTTAATATCATTTCGTTCACATATCTTGTTAAGATATATTTCAAGCTTATCACCTAATGCATCAATAGTCTTTTCAGTATAGCTATTTGAATCGGCCTTTATTTCAAGTATTAACTCGTTATTATATTCATATAAACTAAATATAAGACTTTCGTTTTCAAATCCTGTTTTATCGGCACAACCAATTATTACTGCCATGTCGATTGAATCGTTTAAAATTTCTGTTGGAAAATCTTTATATTTTTGCGCCTTCTCTATAAAGGCTCTAATTTCATTTATCAGGTTAATTGGGGTATAATCCTCAGATGCAGATACCAAAAGTGGAATATCTAATTTTTCATTTAAGGAAACATATCTCAGCAAACAATCTGTTTTCATTTCCCCAGAATAAATGTTACAAACCCCTACAACTGCCGAAGCAATAATATTGCCTAATTCAGAGTTATCATATATTTTTAATAAGCATGTAATCATAGATTTCTCTAAAACTATTTTTTTAACAATTATTGGTGCAGTGTTTTCAACTTCGGAATAGTTATCCTTCAAGAAAATGCTAGGTTGTATACCGTCTAGCACTTCGATCCAGAACTTTTTTGCCTCAGGCATTCTTGCAGCAAGTAATTTTTTTTGACCAAGGGTCATTGTATTATTATCCATAATTCATCCCTTCTAAATTCACTAAAATAAATCTATTGTCTTAACTACCAATAAACAGAGTTATAGATTCCTTAAACACTTCTACCAAGGCAAGTATGGTTCCATAATCAAAAGCATCTGCCATGTACTCTATGTCAACTCTCACTCTATTATCTTCATCAAAAATCTGCATGTTTAGTAAAAACATAGCTTCATTTGGACTTATAGGTCTAATACAAATATTTGAATCCAAAAAGTCCACCGTCATTTCACGCTTTGTATGATAAGCAACAAGTGTATCTATTGTTTCAGCTTTTCTCAGGGCGAATATATCCTCAAGTGATATAAATCGGTGTTCTTTTAATTCTCTGAGTCCATTTACAAATTTATTGATATCCTCTGATTTTCCAACTACATTGTCGAAATAACTAGTGATCCACAAAGTATCTGTAAACATTCCAACTGTCTTATCTAAAATATCGTTTCCAAATAATCTACTTGGAGTTGCAAACGATACTTGTTTACTTCCAGTAATTAAATTTAAAAAACAGGAATAGATAAACATAAACCCTTCAAAAAAGGTTATGTTATGAGAATTACATTCACTTCTAAAACGTTCTAGAACATCCCCTACTAAATAAAATGTTTCACATTTGTTTTCATGAGATAATACGTTTTGTATATTATGGTCAAGAGGAAGTTCTTCCATTCCTGTATAATCTTGATAATATCTATTATAAAATGCACTATCGTTATTTATATGTTTCAAATAATGCATATTATATTCATTAATTGCTTCAGCATAGTTGTCCGTTTTGCAAATAGCCTCATCTTTTTTATAGATTTCATCAATTTCTTTTATCACTAACTGTAATGAATACCCATCCATTATGATGTGATGAAAATCCATAAGTAGCCATTTAGGTTCATCTTTATCAACTCCTATATAAACTCTATAAAGATGCCCGCTTTCAAGATTGAATGGGTTAATACAGGTATTAATATCTGTATCTGATGCTACAAATTTGATATTATAATCTGATTTTCGGACTTTTTCCTGATGGATATCTGTACCCCTCATAACAAAACGTATATTGAATGCTTCATGCCTAGATATTACTGTTTCAATAGACTTATTTAGTCTTTTCAAGTCTACTTTTGAATCTAATTCAATATAAATTGGAATATTATACTTTGTTGTATCTGAAAATCGGATATTATCAGCAAATAAAGCTTTTTGTGGGTTAGCTAAAGGGATACTATTCTCAAGACTTTCTTCCTTTATAATATTATCCTCTTCCTCTAAAGAAAGAGAGGTAATGTGCTTTGATAATTTCCCCATTGTAGCATTACTCAAAATATCTTTTGGAGAAATTTTAATATTCATTTTTTTTGTCAAATCTTTAGCAATATACCGCTGTTAGTGAATCTAAACCCAATTCAAAAAATGATACCTCATCAGAGGTTGGTGTTATTCCGATTCTCTTTTCAATTATAGAGAGCAAATCATTATTGTTTTCTTTTTTCTCATCAACATTCTTCGTATTGTCGTTAAATAATTCTTTTATTTTTTTATAGTCAACCTTGCCGTTATTGTTTAGTGGTGTAGTGTCAGAAACGATAATATTTGAAACAGAAATGTGACTAGGTGCAATCTTTACAAATTCATCTCGTAAAGAAGTACATGTATGGTTATTAGTCTTTATGAAAGCACACAAAGAGTTTTTATTTTGTCTATCCTTTACCGACAATACATACGCTTCGTCAACTCCAGCAATCTGTGAAAAAATAGATTCCACTTCTTCTAATTCAATTCTAAATCCATTGATTTTTACTTGCCTATCTTTTCTCCCTATAAATACTATATTTCCATTTTTATCTTTTTTAACAAGATCACCTGTCTTATATATTCGACCATTACCGAATGGATTATTTATAAATAATTCGTTGGTAAGCTGCTCGTTATTAAGATAACCCAAAGATACTCCTTGACCACCAATGTATAACTCGCCAATTTCTCCATCATTAACTAAGTGTAATGATTCATCGCATATATATGTATAGACATTTTTCAGTGCCACACCTATCGGAATATAATCTTCTTCCACCTTTTTATCTACTCTATATGTTGTAGAAAAAGTAGTGCACTCTGTAGGTCCATACCCATTAAAAACGACTATGTTATCACAGTTTTCAATAACATTATTTACAAATTTCGGCTGAACTACATCTCCACCTACTATCAGTTCTTTAATTCCGTTAAATGTTTGTGCACAATCTTCTGCGATTATGTTAAAAAGCGGTGCAGTTAACCACATAGTTGAAATATTATATTTAACTATGTTCTCACTTAAGCAATTCATATCAGTAACATTTTTCTTATCTAATAAAACTAATTTTCCACCATTCAATAAAACTCCCCATACTTCAAATGTAGAAGCATCAAATGTTGGAGCACCTGTCTGTAATAAAATAATATCAGGAGATAACGAAATATAGTTAGAATCTAATACAAGATTCATAATGTTTTCGTGAGTTACTCCGACACCTTTTGGTATTCCAGTTGTTCCCGAAGTAAACATTACATATGCTAGTTGTTTGTCAGCTTCAAACATCATGGCTGATTTCAACGCCGATAAATCGCTTTCTTCCTCGGCAGCCTCTTTAATACTGGTTTGTCTAATAGGAATATGAATTTCATCACCGTCTGTAATAAGCAAATCCGCGCCTACACTATCTAATACGGAATTAATATATTTTTCTGGCATTTGAGGGTCTACTGGAACATAAGCTGCTCCAGCTTTGATTATTGCAATGATGAGTATCACCCAGTCAAATTTACTATGTACTAATACACCTATGCGATTGCCAGGAACTATTCCTTTTTTTATCAAATGTGTTGCAACTCTATCTGTAATAATGTCTAATTCTCTATATGTCATTTCCTTGACATCTTCAGCATTAAGAATCGCTATACTATTTGGATATTGTTCCGAAATAGTCTTAAACCCTAAGATTAGATTTTCGCTCATACACATTCCTCGTATTCGTATTCTATATTTATTGTGTTCCTAATAGTATCAATAACATCCTTAAATTTTTTATATGAATCTGATTCTCCATATACAATTCCAATATTATTTTCTGTACCAAATCTATATGATAAGAAATCACCTGGATTTTTTCTTAATTCAACATACGTTACATCATCAAATTCAGATACCTCATCGATACCATTTAATTTTTTTATTGTGGCATCTTGTGCTAAATCAGCTTGAATAAAGATCTGGTAATACACCCCATCACTATACTCAATATCAAAATTAACACTATCCAATGATTCTCCTATAGACAATTTTAAAGCTATCTTTACCAGATCAATAGACATACCTCTTTTGATTATTTCCGAAACATATCCGCCAAGACGTCCATTAACCTCGATTATGCGCGGGCCATAATCGGTAAGCTTTATCTCCGTATGCGTTATTCCTTCTTTTACTCCTAAAGCATCTATTGCCTTCTTCTCTAACTCCAGAATCTTTAAATTTAGTTCATCAGAAAATGGGCTTGGAATAAACATACCTGTTTCAGCATATTTGTCCGTGAGAGGAGTTTTAGCTGTTATACATATCTGTTTAGAATCTCCATTTCGATGAATAGATTCTACTGATACATAATCTCCATAGTATTCATTCTGAAATGCTTTAGCCCCTTCAAGGTATTCCTCAAACACATACTCTATATTCTCAGGAAAAGAATTGATAAATGTATCTAATTCATTTATGTTACAAACTTTTTGAGTCCATTTACTTCCTGCACCTTCTCGAGGTTTTAAAATACTTGGAAAACCAATTTGTTCAGCAATCTGTTTATAGTTTTCCCGATTAATGACAGCATATTTAATGTTTTCGATATTATTGTTTTTAAATATTTCCCTTTGTCTTAATTTATCCGTCAAATCTAAAACTACATCATATGGATTTCCTATCAATCCGAGTTTTTCACTTAGAATGGATGTCATTCTAAGTTTATACTCGCTAAAAGTTAATATGCCCTGTACATCCTCGTTAATCAGTATAGATGTTACTTCATCTATACTTTTGTTGGATATATCATATACACTAATGTAATCTCTAATTAAATCCACTTGTTTTAAGTCATTTTCTGGGCAATCCTGATCATATAAAAACACTAAATCACATACATTGATAGATGCTGCTTTAATTGTTAACACTGAAGTTGCTCCTGGTGCATAAAGTACTGCAATCTTTGCCTTTTTCCCAGTATTCATCAACATGCGATTCCTTTCTCATCAAGAAAACGTTTCATCTTTCGTAGGGTAGAATTCAAGTACAAATCTCTTAATTTCAGAGTTCCCGCTATATTTCTTTTCATTTCTGATACTAATTCAACAGCTAATATAGAATTTCCACCTACTGTAAAGAAATCATCATCATCTGATAGCGCAACACCAAGAATCTTTTCCCAAATCTGTTTGATTGTATCCTGACTAGAAATATCTTCTTTAATTATTTTTTTGTTTTCATTAATATGCGATTCAAGGTATTTATAATCTACTTTTCCATTTATGGTCATAGGAATTGTATCAACAAAAATTATTTTAGATGGAATCATATATTCAGGAAGTTTTTTTCTTAGATATGCGACTGTCTCTGTATATGTATGAACACCATTAGCCTTTACATAAGCAACAATTTGCTTATGAGTTATATCATCGCCATTAATTACGTTGACAACAGCCTCATTTATGTAACTAACTGATTGCAAAACATTCCTGATTTCATCTAGCTCAATTCGATATCCTCTTATTTTGACTTGACTATCAATTCTTCCTAGATAATCAATGTTTCCATCAGCCCTATATCTTCCTAAATCACCACTTCGGTAGTATCTCTTTCCATTATCAGCTATGACAAATTTTTGTTTAGTTAATTCTTCACGGTTTACATATCCTATGGCTACGCCTTCTCCTGCTACCCATATTTCTCCTGGTTCACCAATTAAAGTTCTATGTCCATTTTTATTACGGATAGATATTTCCCATCCATCAAGAGGTTTACCAATTGATCTAGACATTACATTCTCTTCACGACAATGTACATATCTATATGTAGAGTGTACTGTTGTTTCAGTTATTCCGTACATATTTGCTAACTTACATTTAGCTGTAGGGTATCTTTGGAACCACATCTTCAGTTCACTTGTATCTAATGCCTCTCCTCCAAAAACAACTAGTCTAACAGCCTTCAATTTAGAATATTTTTCTTCCAAGTCAACTTTAACCACAGCATAGAAAGATGCTGGAGTTTGACTCAATATGGTTACTTTATTTTTTTCCAAAAGGTTTATAAAATCATAATGCGATTTTGTTACATCCCTGGGAACTACTATCAACTTTCCACCAGTTAACAGGCATCCCCACATTTCCCATACAGAAAAATCAAACGAATATGAATGAAACATTGTCCAAACATCATTTTTCCCCAAACTATATAATTCTTCTGTTGCTTCAATAAGCGACATAATATTTTTAGCCGGAACTATGACACCTTTAGGATTCCCCGTTGTCCCAGAGGTATATATTACATAACCGTTATCAGCAGGTGCATCATCCAAAGCGATAGTATCAACATCTTTCATATTAGATAAATCATTATATCCAATTATTTTTGTACCCAGATTTATGTCGAACTCTTTGTCGCTGATTATAAATTTAGCTTTTGAATCTTCTGCAATGAATAAAAGACGTTCTTCAGGATAATTAGGATCTACAGGTACATAAAAACCATTAGCTTTTAATATAGCAACTAATAGTACAACCAATCGCTCATCATGTGGAATGGAAACTATTACATAATCCCCCTTTTTTACACCTATAGAAATGAGTTTTCTTGCAATAATGTCACTTTGTTCATCAACTTCTTTATATGTTAATTGCTTCTGATCGTATACAATTGCTATTTGGGACTCATTGTTTCTAACAATATTTCTAAATCTTTCAATTGGGTTGATGGTTTCACTTGAAATGTTCCAATTACTCTCAAATTCAAACGTAATATCATCTGTAACAATATTATTAACTTTTTCTGAATCTATAGTATTGTTTTTCGCAAATTCTGTGCTACGAATAAAGAATTCTGCAAACTGCTGCAATACTTTTTTTGCAATAACTCCACTTCGTGATGCAAGTATTAATTCGGAAATATTATCACCCTGTTTAATAATATTAATTGTTAATGGATATTTTGGAGCCACATACTTAATAAAGCATGAATTGTTGTCATTTAGATCAACACAATTAATAAAAGCCACAAATTTTGTGTCATTCTCCTTACTGTCAGTTATCAATAAAGAATTACTCTCATAATTGTAGTACCCATATTTATTACTAGAATTGATAGAATCATGGAAAACAACATTTGTATTATTGGATTTATATTTCAGTAACGATGCAATTATACCTTTTATAATATCTTCATCGTCGTAGCAAGAACTTTCAAAATCCTCACCGTTTAACCTGATAACATATTCTTTCTCATATAACTCGCCATATTGCGTATCAGGTACACCAAAATCTAAATAAGCATCCTGAGTTATGTTTTCTAATTCTTTTTCAACAATATTAAGAAGATTTATCTCGTCAAATAAATATTTCTTAATCTGATCAAGGCAATCATACTCTACATATCTGTTATCAGCAGAAATTACTAAAACTGCTTCAAAGTCATTTTTTATTAGTACTAATCTGATGAGTTTTCCATTTGTAATAGTTCTAGTAAGTTCTTTTGCTAACGCAATAGATAATTCTGCTTTTGTCTCTTCTACGTAATACGAAATCCTATCATCAGAGATTTCCGATAATTTATTCTCTAATTTATTGATAGAATCTTCTTCATTTATATAGCTATAATAAACGCTAGTATTTTCTTCATTCTTTCTTATTGTTCTTTCTTCAACTGTACGATTCATATGTCCTCCTATTTTGCAGAATATCCAGCATCTACTGTTACCGTTGAACCTGTGACTTTTTTGGATTCATCACTTCCAAACCAGATCATATAATTTGCAACATCAAAAGGTGATACTACAGAATTCATGGCAACAGACTCTAAATCAACATCTTCTTGATCACCAATGTCTAATCCTAAGGAATCTGCTACTACTGTTGTCATATTTCCATCTAAGAATTCATCATCAAATACAGGCCCTGGACAGATAGCATTTACTCTAATGTTATTCTCTGCGTAATCTAAGGCCGCCGATTTTGTTAATCCGACAACGCCATGCTTTGTAGCAACATAACCAACGAAATACTTATAACCTAATAATCCTGCAGTAGAGGCTATATTTACAATGCTTCCACAATCTTCTTCTATCATATAAGGAACCACTTCTTTTATCATTCTCCATGGCCCCGATAGATTTATGTCAATCATTGTATTCCATTCCTCAGTAGAATATTTATGCGTTGGTAATCCTGCTGGAGCTCCAATCCCCGCATTATTTACTAATACATCTATTCTTCCAAAACGATCTATGGCTCCATTAACTAACTTATGTATTCCTTCTTCATCTCGTACATCCACAAAATCATAATATACGTTAGCATCATTTGCTTTACATATTTCTACAGTATTTATTAGCTGCCTTTCATTTGCCAGATTATACGGAACGCCATCAATTGAATGACCAATATCTGTTAGAATCAAATCCGCACCTTCTTGTGATGCTCGAATTGCACAGGCTCTGCCTATCCCTCTTCCGGCTCCAGTTATTAATACAATTTTTCCCTTTAATCTTTTCATCATTTTTACCTCGTCTTTTGCTCCCAATTAGTCAGCCTATCCTTTATAATATCTATAGCTTCCTCTTTATTTTCTACTATATATAAATGAACACCTTGAACCTTATGTAGCGAAAATTCATTTTGGGTATAATTCGCCCATTTCGCAACTTCTTCTTTAGGAACAAAAGTATCATTTTCCGCATAAATTGCGACAATTGGTGACTTTATTAGTGTAGTGTCTTTGTTACAATAATTTATGTCCATCTCGAAATCTGCTATCAAAGCAGGCAGTAACAGTTCTCTGAGTTCAGGGATTTCTAATGCATCATTCTTATAACCAGTCAATTTTTCTACACCATTAATAAACTCATCTTCGTTTGTTAAATCTAAACAATAATCTCTTTTGCTATTTGGAGTGAAGCCTGCACTAACAAATAACCCAATAATTTCAAGTCCATTCTTTTTTTCGAGAATCCTAATAACCTCATATGCCATTACTGAGCCCAAAAAACAATGTCCAAAAAATGCCATTTTCTTATCTGAATAATTCTCATTTATATATTCAGCAAAATCTTTAGCAGCTGTATGCAAATTGCGATATGGCTCATGATCAATCAAGCGTTCCCTTCCTGGCAACGGCATTGGTACAATTTCTACATTGTCATCAAATAATTCATTCCATCCGTTATACATACTCACACCTGCACCACCAAACGGAAAGCAAAACAAATATATTTTTTCAGTCATTTTTCATTTTCCCTTCTAATACAGTGTTCAATTATATTTCGTTAGACTTAAGCGGTCTTGTTAGCAATTCTTCTCCATATGCAAATTTACGGCTCAATATTATTGCCAAAACTCCATATATCAACAATATTCCAGAAGAACCAAGCAATCCAAATCGAATTGACTTATCATACATTTGAGAAACTATTGGAACTAAAACAATAGTAAGTACTGAAACTATAAGACATTTAATTGAATTTACTTTTCCAACAATATTTTCTTCACATCTACTTTGTAAATTACTACTATAAATAGTGATGGACAGCGCATTTGATGTTGTTGACTCCCTAAATTAGCATAATACTGATCTGCTTGCCTGTCTCTGGAATGATCTGTATACTGTCATTAGTTTACAGAAAGAAAAAGGTCCCCGAGCACCCTCCGTGACAAGTCGTGTACTCTGAGACCATGGTTAAAAACCATGATTATTATATCAGACTACACACTGGTCCTCAAGGAGGATTTTGGTGTTTTTTGTTGAGAGCAGTGAGAACTCCCATATTTGTCCCGTATGTCAGGGAACGCTCCACTACAGAGATTCCAGACCACGTATCCGCAAAAAGGAAGGCGGCACTAAGGAGCAGCTGATGATTCGCAGGTTCCGCTGTCAGAACTGCCATGCTTATCACAATGAACTTCCTGACTGCCTTGTTCCCTATAAACACTATGAGGCAGAGGTGATCGCCGGTGTCCTGGACGAAGTAATTCTTCCAGATGACCTGGATTCTGAGGATTATCCATCTTTCAGTACCATGCTCCGCTGGCTTCAATGGTTCCGTGAAAACCTGCAGCGTATGGAAGGATACCTGCGGACAGCCGGATATCAGATACTGAATCTGGGAGAGGGCTTCCTGTTTTCCTCTGACTCGCTGCTCGACAAGATCAGAAACAGATATCAGAACTGGCTGGAACAGCTTCTCCGGCTGATCTATAACAGCGGCGGATTTCTGGTGCCGGTCCGCTGGTAGACCTGTGCACCTGCTTTGGTTCGTCTGTCATGCTGGCCGATAGTATAGTGGCCTTAGAAGGAGGTAGCTATACCATGAGTACAGATGACACATTTATAAAACAGCAGTGGCAGGATCAGGAAGCCCTTCACCGTTTCCAGCTGATCTCACCACTTCTCCAGACCGGTCTGGATGATGCCAGACGCCTGCAGCTGCGCAGAACGATCGCTGATGAGAACAACATTTCTGTCCGCACGCTCTACCGGTATGAAAAAGCCTTTGCAGAAAAACAGTTCGCAGGTCTCAGACCGGCTGACCGTGAAAAGCATCGTTCCCAGAGTCTTCCGGAAAACTTTGAGTTTCTCCTGGAACAGGCTGTCCAGCTCCGCAGGGAAGTTCCGGAACGGTCAGTTGCCCAGATCATTTACATTCTGGAAGCAGAAGGTCTTGTGGCTCCCGGCATTCTGAAGCGCTCAACCCTTGAACGCCACATATACCGGGCTGGATACGGTCGGAACCAGATGCAGATGTATAAAGAGGCCAGGAACAGTTCGTCCAGACGTTTCTGCAAGCCTCACCGTATGATGCTGGTCCAGGGTGATATCAAGTATGGACCGAAACTTCCCATTGGGAAAAATGGTGCAAAGGTACAGACCTATCTGTCCTCCGCCATTGATGACCATTCCAGATATCTGCTGTCCTCACGATTTTACGATAATCAGGAAGAAGCTATCATTGAGGATACCTTCCATCAGACCATCTCCAGATATGGAGTCTTTGATGCCTGCTACTTTGACAACGGAAGCCAGTACATTGCAAAGCAAATCCGGTTCTCACTTGCAAGACTTGGGATCCGTGTCATGCATGCAAAACCACGTTCCGGGAAAAGCAAGGGCAAGATTGAAAAGTTCCATCAGGTGGTGGATGACTTTATCCGTGAATCGAAGCTTAAAAATATCAGGACACTGGAAGAACTGAACCGTCTCTGGGCTGTCTATCTGGAGGAATACTATCATAAGCAGAAGCATGCCGGTATCGCAGAATACTACGAAAGCCTTGGAGCCGCTGTTCCGGAAGAAGGGATCTCCCCACTTCAGGAGTGGAACCGGGACAGCCGTCCGCTGACCTTTCTGGATGCAGCGGTGGTATCGGAAGCTTTTCTCCATCATGAGCAGAGGAAAGTCGACCGGGGAGCCTGCATCAGCTTCCGTGGAAAACGGTATGAAACGAAACCTTCCCTGATAGGACACACGGTAGAGATCTCTTATGATCCGGCAGCCCCGGAGCAGATCACTGTCTCCTATCAGGGAATGGAACTTTTTACCGCAATGCCGGTTGTGATCGGTCCGTATTGTGATAAGAGTCCGGCCCTGCCTGCTTCCATGCAGGAACAGACCCCTACGACTTCCCGCTTTCTGGATGCACTGGAAAAACGTCATGAACAGAACCGGCGGCAGATGGCAGATGCCATTTCCTTTGCCGCGTACCGGAAGGAGGCGGATGACTGATGTATGAAGCATTCTTTGGCATGGAGCACACGCCATTTGTCCGTGATGTCCCACCGGAAAAGCTGTATGAATCCAATGCATTCCGTGAGACCCTCGGACGGCTGTCCTATGTGGCAGACCGTCAGATGTTTGCCGTTGTAACTGCGGACCCCGGATGCGGGAAATCAACCCTGATCCGCCGTTTTTACTCGGAACTTCCCAAAGAGGATTACATTGTCCTGTATCTGTCTGACTCAAAGCTGACACCACGGTGGTTTTATAAAGGGCTGCTGGACCAGCTGGGACTGGAATCCCGGTTTTACCGTGGTGATTCCAAACGCCAGCTGCAACAGGAGATCGAGATCATCCGGGGAGTGCAGCACAAAAAGGTCGTCTGCATCCTTGATGAAGCTCATCTGCTTGAAAAGGAAACACTGGAAGAATTCCGTTTTCTGCTCAACTACAGATTTGATTCCATGAGTCCGATGGCTGTCGTGCTGGTCGGTCAGACTGAGCTCTGGGACAACAAACTGAAACTGCAGCGATATGCGGCTATTCGCCAGCGTATCGATATGTACTGTATCCTGCCCCATCTGGACAGGTCCGAAACGGAACAGTATATCGCAAGCCATATGGAATACTCCGGATGTGCCCGGGAAGTATTTACAGCCAAGGCATTGGACGAGATCCATAAAGCGTCGGCCGGAATTCCACGTATGGTCAACCGGATCTGCGAAAAGGCTCTTATGTATGCCTTCCAAAACCAGAAAAGCCTGATCGATGACTACATGATCAAGTATGTCGTAGAGCATGAAATGCTTGGAACTATAACAACATAAATCTTATTGCCGCCTGAATTCAGGCGGCAGCCCTGCAAGGGCTGATGACAGAAAGTTAAGCAATCCGGTGACAGTTCATGTGAGCAAGTCCGGGACAACTCATGAGGTCAGTAACAATCTGAATACTATGTATATTTAATTCACAGGATATGTGAATAATATTCACAAACAAAATGAACAATATTAACGGAGGTAAAATATGGTTGTAGACATGGAGCTAATGGCATTAAGTGATGTTGCTAAGTTATGTGGTACAAGCAATAGCAATGTTTCAAATTGGAGAGCAAGAGATTCAAAGTTTCCGGTTCCGTATACTGAAACATCAGCTGGACCAATTTGGAAATCAGAAGATATAGGGGACTTGGTGTTGGAAGTCATCCATGGGAGGAAAGACCGGCACGAACAATGCTCGTAGAGGAGTCGTTGATTGCTGATAAGATTCTTTCTAAGGTACTAGCAGAAGAGGATTGGAAGCAAAATGAACCTTACAGAAAAGCATTTCGTGAAAATAATATAACTAGTGCAACTTGGAATTGTGTTGGATGTGTGAGCGATTCAGAGGCAATAAAGAAGTTGCAGATTATTGAGGCTTGCTTGCTAGATGTCCCAGTTACCACTAGAAAGGGAATGATACTTTGTAGGTATATTGGAGGATTGAGAAAAACAGCTCAGTATAGAATCTTAAGTCTTATGGGATATAGTGAAAAAGAATGCATGGAACAAGTAAAGAGGTTCCCGTTTTAGTTTGGGAGGTGTTCTGATTGGCAGGAGTGCCAGATTATTCTAAGCATGCAAATGAAATAGAGGAAGAAGTTGTCAAGGTTAAACCTGATTTAAAATCCGTTAGGAATAAGTTTAGGGAAAAAGAGCCTATGACAGCAGAAAAATTTGGAATATATCTTGGTGGGTGTTCTATACCCATCAAGGAAATTTCCGAAAAGACCATTAAGCGTTATATAAGGTTTATCAAAATGACAAATTCTCGAATAGGAGTAGTGGCAATCCCGACAATGAAGAGCATCGGTGGCGTAAAGGCTGAAAATGGCGTAAGTTCTAAGCCTTCAGAAGAGGTAAATGCTGAGCCAGAGAAGATTGATTTCTCTAATGTAAAGATTGAGCCAATCTTTGAGGAAATGGTTGACTTTGATACATTCAGCAAGTCAGATTTCCGTGCAGTGAAGATTTTAGCTTGTGAGGCTGTACCAAAATCTAAGAAGCTTTTGAAGTTCACATTAGATGACGGAGAACGTAAAGACCGTGTTATTTTAAGCGGTATTCACGAGTATTATGAGCCGGAGGAGCTTATTGGTAAGACAGCAATCGCTATCGTGAATCTGCCACCAAGAAAGATGATGGGAATTGATTCCGAGGGTATGCTGATTTCAGCAGTACATGAGGAAGA
>ERZ772865.2704-NODE-2704-length-14927-cov-6.359669_pt1 | contig 14927 bp, 11 predicted proteins | sample MGYA00512133_ERZ772865 | MGnify/ENA primary metagenome ERZ772865 (study PRJEB29015, sample SAMEA2737722) | human gut metagenome | biome: human gut; feature: human-associated habitat; material: faeces | place: China | collected 2012 ...
CCGTCTGGTACCCGTTTACGTTTCGTCCGCTTCCAGCCTCCGGGTAAAGCGCCTGGCCGCGAAGGTCAGGGCCTCTTCGGCATCCACACCGGCCAGACGCATGGCATCGGCGGCGGCCAGCAGCAGCTCACCAGCGTTCTCTGCCGTCTGCTGTGCGTCCCACGCGGCCTTGGCGCTGTCCAGAACCCTGGCCGCACCGGCGGCATCCTCCGGCCCGCAGCCGAACCGCGCGGCCCGCTTCTGGAGCTTCTGGGCGCGCATCAGGGCGGGCAGGGTGGCCGGGACGGTGTCCAGCTCATCGGCCAGGGTCGTGCGGCCCTTTTCCTTATTTTTGAGCGCATCCCAGCTGTTTATACCAGCATTTTCCGCCGCTGAGGAAGCAAAGATGTTCGGGTGGCGGAAGACCAGCTTCTCGCACACCTCGCGGCAGACCTTTTCCATGTCGAAACGGCCCCGCTCCTCCTCGATGACGGTGTGGAACACCACCTGCATCAGGACGTCGCCCAGCTCTTCCTGCATCATGACAGGGTCGTCAGCGTCGATGGCTTCCAGCGCCTCGCACGTTTCTTCCAGAAAGTTTTTCCGGATGGAAGCGTGGGTCTGGACTTTGTCCCACGGACAGCCGTTCTCCCCGTCTCTCAGGATGCGGATGATCTCCACGAGGTCTTCCGCCGTATAGTGTTCACGCGGCGTCCAGTCCTGCATGGGGCGTCTCCTTTCCGCATTCCGAAAACATCTGCGAACAGATTCAAATTGTACCGCAGAATCTGCCGAAATGCAAGGGTACAAGCGCATTTTCCGGCTTTTTGCGGCAAAATTTTCATTTCATTCACAACAAAAGGCGGCATCCCCCGGGGGACACCGCCCTGCGTGGGCTTTTTCGCTTACAGCTGTGCGCCGCACTTGTTGCAGAACAGCGCGTCGTCCGAGACGGGCGCGCCGCACTGGGGGCAGGTCTTGGCCTCGTTGTCCTCGGGCTTTGCCTCGGCGGGCTCTGCGGCAGCGTCAGCCGTCACATCGGCGGCGGCCTCTTCCGTATCCTCGAACGTCGTCTCAATGACGGTATCCGGCTCGAGAGAGGCTTTCAGGTCGGAGAGCTCCTGCTCGATGTTGGCGATCATCTCGATGTATTTGTCCACAAGGGGCTGATTCTCCTCGTTGCCCTTGGCCAGACTATACACCAGAGCGCCCAGCTGGCGCTGCGCCTTGTACAGCTTGCTCTGCGCGTTCACGATCTTTGCCTGGGTGCGGCCCTTTTCGGCCAGATCCAGCGCGGCATTCTTGCCTTTCTCGGCATACTCGAGGCCCATTTCCTTGATCTTATTGAAGTCCATAAAAGACACCTCACTTGTCTATGCCCGGGGTGGGCAGCACTCCTCTGCGTTTTCTGCTCAGGCTGTCCCTGTGCCGCCGGAGATTATTTTCATTATAGCGCACTCCCGGGGGGAATGCAACGAATCCCACCCAAGTTTTACAGAATCGTGCGGATTTGGAAACAGTTTTTTCGCAATTTGCACACGTTCCGCGTTCTGATGTCGTTTAGAAGCTGTTTTCGTAAGCAGGGTGCGCCGAACGGCGAGGATTTTTGCCCGCAGACAAGGCGATTTTTCGCAGCAATCCTGACGGATTGCAAGGGAAAGCAACGCAGTATGCGGGCAAAAAGACCGTTTCGGGCGGTGTGCAATGCTTAGGAAAACGGCTTCTCAAACCTCACCTGCGTAGAACTCGCGCAGCATGCTGTCGGCGGGCAGAAGCTCCAGCTCCACCGGGGCCACATGCTCGAAGCGGCGGGCCGTCTCGTCCCAGAGCTCCGCGTTGTGGCCTTCCAGCGTGAAGCGCTGGCTCACCGGGCGCAGGAGCTTTGCGATGAGGCCCAGCTCGTAGGTGAAGGAAGTGTCCAGCAAAAAGTCTGCCGTGGTCTTGAAGCCCTTGATATACCGGGTCTCGCCGTCAAGGACTCTGTCCCACATGGCGAGGGTCTTGGCGGGGCTGCGGCCCCGGGCTGCGGCATCCCGCAGGGTGCGGCGGCAGAGGCGGATGTCCTGGGTGTTGATGACACGGCGGCCATCAATGCAGTATTCCTCCCGCAGGCCGGCGTAAATGCGGTAGACGTCGTCGCCCTTCACGAGGCCCGTCAGCTCGGGGTTCAGGGCGTGGATGCCCTCCACGATGCAGACGCCGCCCTTAAGGTCCAGCGTCTCCGTCTCGGAGGAGCGGGACTCGGTGGTGAAGTCGTAGATGGGCAGCACAGTCTTTCCGGTGGTGCTCAAATCGCTGAGGCACTGGCGGATGAGGGGCATATCCAGCGTGTCGGGGTTCTCGTAGTCCAGCGTACCGTCGGGCAGGCGGGGGTAATACTGAGCGCCCTTGAAGAAGTTATCCAGACTGATGACATGGGCCGGGGTGCCGGAGGCTTCCAGAGCCTCGGCCACCTTATGAGCCGAAGTCGTCTTGCCGCTGGCCGACGGGCCGGTGAGCATGACGATCTTGGCGCGGGAGTCCCTGATTTTCTGGGCAGCATAGGCCACCCGCTGGCGGTAGCTCTTCTCGCTCATCTCCGCCAGCGCCGCCGGGCTCTGGGCGGCGACGTTGTACAGGTCTATCTCAACCAGACGTTTCGGTACCCAAATCGTGATCATAAAAATCAGCCACTCCTTTTTTCCGTTCCAGCACTTCGTCGAAACGCTGGATGTATTCTGTCGGATACTTGAAATTGAAGATGCGCTGCATCCGCTTGCCGCCGTCGGCCACCAGCTTGGTGCTGCCGCCTGCGCCGGCCGAGAGGATGGTCTGGACTTCTTCCATGATATAGATATTATAATACCCCTCGTGGCCCGGCTTGCACCAGCCCACGTTTTCCAGGTTTTGGAGGGTATTTTTCTGACGATAGAGGTAGTAGGGCCGATAGCCCGCCTCGGCCAGCAGATGGCACTTTTCCAGCATGGCGGCCACATCGGCGTAGTCGTTCTCCTTCTGGTCCTCGATGACGATGCGGGAGGCCCGCTTGAGGGTCAGGGTGTGGACGGTGATGTTCTCAGGGTCGAGGGCGATGGCCTGACGCAGGCTCTTCTCAAACCCTTCCACCGTGTCGCCGGGCAGGCCGGCGATGAGGTCCATGTTGATGTCGTCGTGGCCTGCGGCCCGGGCCTCGGCATAGCAGTCGAGGATGTCCTGAGCCGAGTGCTTGCGGCCAATGTTCGCCAATACTTCATCCGAGAAGGTCTGCGGATTGATGGAGATGCGGGTCGCGCCGTATTCTCGGATGACGGCCAGCTTTTCGGCGTCGGTGCAGTCGGGGCGTCCGGCTTCCACCGTGTATTCCACGATGGTGGAAAGGTCGAAGCAGTCCCGCACCGTCCCCATGAGCTGGCGCAGCTGCGCTGCCGAGAGGCTGGTGGGGGTGCCGCCGCCGATGTAGATGCTGCAGAGCTTCAGCCCGGCCTTGTCAGCCTCGTCCCGGATGGCCTCGACCTCTTTGCACAGGCAGTCCACATAGGGCTGCACCAGCTTGCGGTCACGGTCGAGGTTGCAGCTGACGAAGCTGCAATAGCTGCACCGGGAGGGGCAGAACGGGATGCCGATATAGAGGCTGTAGGTCTTGGGCGCGCTGCCTGCTTTCAGGATAGGCTCCTGCAAGTCCGCGATGGCCTTGGCCATGCCGTATTTTTCGGGCGAGCAGTCGAAGCGCTTCAAAAAGAAATCGTCGATCTCCTCTTCCGTCCAGCCTGCGGCCCGCTTGTCGTGGACGAGGCGCACCGGGCGGACGCCGGTCATCTTGCCCCAGGGCGGGCGGATGCCCGTCCAGCTGCGCAGCAGGTCATAGGTCAGGCTGGCCAGCGCAAATTCCGGCGTCTCGCCGCCCTCTTCCACGGGAATGGGCAGAGGTGCTTCGACGGTCCGGCTCTTGCCGCCCTGCCGCACCATGGCCCAGAGCTTGTCAGGCCGCTTCTCGGCCCAGACGCAGTCTGCGCCGTCCTCGGGCGGGGTGAGGGTGAGCGGGGCCATTGGGTAGAACAGGCGGACGAGGTGCTCCACCTCGTAGCCCGAGCCGAGGCCCGTGATATAGATATTCATGTGAAATCCCGCCTTTTTATGCGTTTCTCAGCGCATTTTTGATATAGAAGTTGGTGGCGGCCTCCTGCCCGAAGGTGGAGAAATCGCCGTGGCCGGGCAGCACCTGTGCCTCAGCCGGGACGGGCAGGGCCGCGAACTTGCGCAGGCTCTCGTCCATCTTCCGGCTGTCGCCGCCCTCGAGGTCGGTGCGGCCGATGCTGCCCTGAAAGACCGTGTCGCCCACGAAGAGATAGTTTTCGCACAGCAGCACTACGCTGCCCTCGGTGTGGCCGGGGGTGTGCCAGACGGTGAAGCGCAGCTCGTCGAGGGGGATGACCTCGCCCTCTTCGTAGCCGCTGTCCGAGCCTTTGAGGGGCAGCAGCTGGGTCCCCCGACAGTCGGCGGGCTCACAGTAGAGCTTTGCACCCCACTCGCGGCTCAGGACCCCCGCACTGCCCACATGGTCGTAGTGGCCGTGGGTGCAGAGGATGAGGCTCAGCCTGCCGCCGTGCTCCTTTAAGATCTTATCGTACTCCTGCACCTCGGCGGCGGGGTCGATGACCACCGCGTTGCCTGCGTCCGAGATGAGCAGGAAGCTGTTGGTGTAAAACGGCGCAGAGCCGACCAGATGAAATGCCTTCATGGTTTATTTTTCTCCTTTATGCCACTCGTCGGTGTCGATGACGATGGTGCAGGGGCCTTCGTTGACCAGCGACACCTGCATATCCGCGCCGAACTCGCCGTGCTGGACATCCTTGAGGCCCTGCCTGTTCATCTCGGCGAGGAACAGCTCGTAGGCATCCACAGCCAGCGGCGGTCTTGCCGCCTTGATGAAGCTGGGGCGGAAGCCCTTCTTCGTGTCGCCGTAGAGGGTGAACTGACTCACCACCAGTGCAGAGTACCCGAGGTCCTTTGCACTGAGGTTCAGCTTGTCGTTTTCGTCCTTGAAAATGCGCAGGCCCGCGCATTTTTCAGCCAGTTTCGGCACGATGTCGAGAGTATCGGTGTCCTTGACGCCCAGCAGGATGACGAGGCCGGGACCGATGGGGCGCGGCTCGCCGCCGTTGACCCGGACGCTGGCCGAGGATACGGCCTGAATGACTGCACGCATATTAGCTCCTTGTTACCTTGAGCACGTCCTTGACTTTGGACAGACGGGCCACGACCCGGTTGAGGTGCTCTGTATTGTTGATGCCGATGGTCAGGCTGATGACGGCACAGTTGTTCTCCACCTGACGGGCGTTCATGGCGTAGATGGGGACGCGGATGTCAGCCAGTGCGGCCAGCACATCGGACAGCAGCTCGTTGCGGTTGAGGGCGATGATCTCCAGACCGGCCTTGTAGCTGTCCTTGACGCTGTCGGCCCAGTAGGCTTTGACCCAGCGGGGCGCGTTGGTGGGGTCCTTCATGCTGGAAATGGCGTTGGCACAGCTCTGCTTGTGGATGGACACGCCAAAGCCGCGGGTGATGAAGCCCACGATGGGGTCCCCGGGCAGGGGGCTGCAGCACTTGGCAAACTTGATGGGGGTGTTGTCGAAGCCCTCCACCACCACACCGTCGGTGGCGTGCACCTTGCTCAGGTCCACCTTGGGCAGGTCCTCCTCAGACCGCTCCTCCGTGGCCTTCAGCTTGGTCCACTCCTCCTTGAGCTTGGGCAGGCAGTTGGCAATGGTCATGCCTCCGTAGCCAATGGCGGCATACAGCTCCTCGGCGTTGTTCTGGCGCAGGCGGCGGCAGCAGCTGTTGATGAACTCGTCCAGCTGGTCGTCCGGAATGATGATCATCTCGCGCCGCAGTTCACGGGCCAGCGCATCGCGGCCCTGCTGGATGTTCTCCTCCCGGCGCATCTTCTTGAACCAGTTGCGGATCTTGCTCTTGGCCTCGCTGGTGCGCACGATCTTGAGCCAGTCGCGGCTGGGGCCTTTGTCCGCCGGGCCAAGGATCACTTCGATGATCTCGCCGGTGGAAACGATGTGGTCGATGGGCACCATGCGGTTGTTCACCTTGCAGCCCACCATGCGGTTGCCCACCGCCGAATGGATCGCATAGGCAAAATCGATGCAGGTAGCGCCGGTGGGCAGGTTGATGACATCGCCCTTGGGGGTAAAGGCAAACACTTCCTCCGGCAGCAGGTCGCTCTTGAGGTCGTGCAGCAGATTGCCGGAATCCTCGCTGACGCGCTGGTTTTCCAACAGCTGGCTCACCCATGCCAGACGTTCGTCCAGCTTGTCGTGGCCATCCAGACCTTCTTTATACTTCCAGTGGGCCGCAACGCCGTACTCGGCCTGCTCGTCCATCTTGCGGGTGCGGATCTGCACCTCAAAGGGGATGCCCTCGTGGCCGATGACGGTGGTGTGCAGGCTCTGGTAGCCATTGGGCTTGGGAGTGGAGATATAGTCCTTGAAGCGGTTGGGCAGCGGATGGTACATATCGTGGATGAGGCCCAGAGTGCTGTAGCACTCGGCCAGCGTATCCAGAATGACACGCACCGCATAGATATCGTAGATTTCATCAAAGGACTTGTTCTGCATGATGGTCTTGCGATAGATGCCGTAAATGCTCTTGACGCGGCGCTTGATGGTAGCGCCCTCAATGCCGCTTTCGGCCAGCCGCCGCTCGATCACACCGGACACCTTTGCAAGGAACTCCTCGCCTGCACGCTCACTGAGCATCCGGCTGATCTCCTCGTAGCCCACAGGGTCAAGGTAATGCAGGCTGCGGTCTTCCAGCTCTTCCTTCACATTCAGGATGCCCAGACGGTTGGCAATAGGGGCATACACCTCCATGGTCTCGCGGGCTTTATCGCGGCGCTTCTGTTCCGGCCATGCATCACCGGTGCGCATGTTGTGCAGCCGGTCGCACAGCTTAATGATCATCACGCGCACATCGCGGCTCATGGCCAGCAGCATCTTGCGCAGGTTTTCAGCCTGCAGTTCCTCAATGTTAGAGAACTGGATCTTGGTCAGCTTGGTCACGCCGTCCACCAGCAGGGCAACTTCCTCGCCAAAGGCGGCTTTCAGGTCGTCCAGTGTAGTGGGAGTGTCCTCCACCACATCGTGCAGCAGGGCCGCAGCAATGCTCTCGGAGTCCATGCCAAGATCCAGCACCAGTCGTGCCACAGCCAGCGGATGGCAGATATACGGCTCGCCGCTGCGGCGGCACACCCCCTTGTGGGCAGTGTTGGCAAGGTCATATGCCTTTTCGATCATCTCCATATTGTAGGAGCGGCCGCTGGCCTTGATGGCCTCACACAGCTTTTCCCAGGTAACGATCTCCGGCCGCACCTCCGAAGGCAGCGCGCCTTCCGGGGCATCGGCCAGCTGTGCTGTTGCAGAAACGGTAGCCGTTTCCTGCACCGGTACCGGCTGATGCAGGTGGGTCTTTGCGGAGTAGAGATCCTCTTCCCGCACCGGCTTGGGTGCCGGGACCGCAGCTTTCTTTCCCTCTGGCATTTTACATTCCCTCCAAACATTTCAGGATCGGGGCATCCGCAAGGTTCTTTTTGCCCTGCGCAGGCACAAGCTCCAGATACTTTGCTCCGCCCTTTTCCACCGTGGCGATCAGGCCCACCTGTTCCAGAGCCGTCACTGCCACCAGTGTTTTGCCTGTATTTTCCTCGCCCAGTTTTGCGCACAGCGGCTGCAGATCTTCTGCGTGCCAGCGGCGCGCCTGCAGCTCACGGTACACTGTGACGATATCACTGCGCTCAGGCGTAATAAGCTTTTTCTGTTCCTCAGTCAGGGGCGTGCCGCGGCGCAGCGCCACCACAAAAGCAGCCTGCTCCGCAAGCTTTGTGCCCAGCCCTGCCGGATGCAGGTCCAGAATGCGGCCCGAAAGCTGTGCGCCCCGGGGCGAATCGTAGACCGAAAGGTTCAGCGCAGCATCCACCACATCGCCCATGGCATAGGGCAGCTGTTCCGGCGGCATACCGAACCACACGGCATACACGCTGGCATTGCCCTGCCGCAGGCGCAGGCGGCTGTGCCTGCCCTCCGATACCGGGTATACCCCATCCAGCACGGCGTTCTGCAAAAGGAACACCGGGGTCGGGTTCTCGGCCCCATAGGGAGCCAGCTGGTCGAGCTTCCGCACACTTTCCACGGTCACACGGTCCAGATGGATGGGCAGGTCGCACTCCAGCGGGGTGGTATGCAGCACCGGGCATTCCCGTGCTGCCCAGTCGTTCAGGCGGCGGCGCAGAGCGGGCAGATTTTCTTCCCGCACCGAAAGGCCCGCAGCCATGGCATGGCCGCCGTAGCGGATGAGCAGATCTGCACAGGCACCAATGCAGGCATGCAAATTGAAGCCCTGCACGCTGCGTCCGCTGCCCTTGCATTCGCCGTGCTCGTCGATCGTCACCACGATCACAGGCCGGCCGGTGCGTTCCACCAGCCGGGATGCCACGATGCCAATGACACCGGGGTGCCAATCGCGGCCCCACAGCAGCATCACGCGGTCTTCCAGCCGCTCCGGTTCCTGTTCCAGCAGTTCCTGCGCGGCCTTGAAGATCTGCAGCTCTGTCTCCTGACGCTTTGTATTGATCTCGTTCAGTTTATGGGCCAGCTCTGCGGCGCGGTCCGGGTCCTCACACATCACCAGCTGCAAAGCCGTAACAGCGTTGTCCATGCGGCCAGCCGCATTGATGCGGGGCGCAATGGCGTAGCTGACATTTTCTGCGGTGACCGGTTTACCCGCAAGGCCCACCTCTTCCAGCAACGCTTCCAGACCCGGACGGTCCGTGTTCTGCAGCTGGCGCAGGCCCGCCTTGACAAGGGTGCGGTTTTCGCCGGTAAGCGGCATCACGTCCGCCACAGTACCCACAGCGGCAAGGTCGCCGCAGTAGTCCAGCATTTCTTCCGGCGGGCAGCCATCCAGTGCGGCACACAGCTTGAACGCCACGCCCGCACCGCACAGGCCCTTGAAGGGACTGGTGTCGTCCTCACGACGGGGGTCTACCACGGCAATGGCCTTGGGCAGAGTTTCCGGCGGCAGATGATGGTCGGTAATGATCAGGTCAATGCCCAGTTCAGCGGCATAATCGGCTTCTTCCACAGCAGAAATGCCGTTATCCACCGTCACGATCAGCTTGCAGCCCTTATCATGGATGGAACGGATGGCATTGCGCGAAAGGCCGTAGCCGTCGCCCTCGCGGCTGGGCAGCATACATTTTACGGTAGCCCCCATGCCCTTGAGATGCTGGTACAGCAGGGCCGTGGCCGTCACGCCGTCCACGTCATAATCGCCGAACACCACAATGGTCTCGCCCTCGTCAATGGCCCGCCAGATGCGCTCGCAGGCCTTGTCCATATCGGTGAGCAGCGAAGGGTCGCTCAATTCTTCCTCACCGGCAAGCAGGGTCAGTGCTTCGGTAGGGTCGGTAATGCCGCGGGCCGTCAGCACGCCCGCCAACAGGGCATTTTCCTTCTGCTGGGCGGCAAGGGCGGCCGCATATTTTTGCTCGCTCCACGGCTCGTCGTTCTGTGCGTTATATTCCAGTTCTTCGGTGGCCTGCTCCGCAATCGCCTGCGTCAGCTCCCGCAGCGCGGCACGGTCCAGCGGCTTCAGATTCCATGCACGGTAGGTCATTCAAAATTTCCTCCCGTCAGGCCGTCGTTGGCCAGCATTCCCTGCAGGGCAGCGATCTCAGAAGAGACATCCATCGCTACATCCGAGAGCAGCGTATCATACAGGGTGTCGTAGGCCTGATTCAGCGTGTGAAGGATGCCCGCGATATCGCGGCGGATGGTCTCGGCGTTTTCGCCCTGCTGGCCCTGCACATCGTTGTAGGTGTGCAGCAGCTTGAGGGTGGTGGGGATATAGTATTCCGCAAAGCGGCGGGCCTTGGGCAGGCTTTCCGGGTGTGCTTCCAGCCAGTCACAGATGGCAGTGGTGGTGGTCTGCATATGGTCCAGCTCTTCGCGGCCCTGCGCATCCTGCATCAGCTGTTTTTCCTGCTGCAGCACGGCGGCAAAGCGGCGCGCCGTCTCAAGATTGAGCGGCACATCGTCTGTTTTTTCTGCCGCCGGTTCCGGCTGCGGCGGTGCCTTGGAGGCTGCGGCAGCTTCCTGCGCGGCACGGTAATCCTCAGCAGTCAGGTAAAGCTTTTCCGCTTTTTCGTCCACCCATGCACTCAGCCAGCCATTGCGGATGAATCTGCGCACCCGCTTGAGGGCACGGGCCTTTTTCTCGTCCACGGCTTCCAGCGGCAGGCCCTTTTTGCAGTCAAAGCCTTCTGCTGCCTCGGCCAGACGGAGCAGCGTCTTGCTGGCCTTCAGGCGGGATGCACCGGCAGTGATCATCCACACGAACACGGCGGTGACAGCCGCAAAGCACCAGCCGGTGATCCGCACCGCCCCCAGCGCAAAGCTGCCCATGGCTGCAGCATTTTCAGCCATAAAGCTGTCCTGCAGAAGAGCCTGCAGAACCGCCGCATTGGGCGTAAACAGGCCCGCCGCACCCAGACAGGAAACCGCCGTGATGCCAAAGATCACCGTAAACGTGATGCCGACTGCCAGCAATGCGCAGCCTGCGCTGTAGCGCTTTTTGGCACTGGCGCGGATCTCGTCTGCCGGGGTCGTCTCTGCCTTGCCGAACATCTGCCGGAACCAGCCGGAAACACCTGCGGCCTGCGCGTTGATACAGTCCTCATTCAAGCCCTGTTTTTTCGTATTCTGCGCATTCTGACGGCTGCGGTAGTATTCCTCCCGGCTGCTACGGAACGCCTTTGCCGCTTCGCCAAGGCCAAAGTTTGCAGCATTCACCGCCGCACGGCCCACACCATAGGCGCGGTCGCCAATGTCCTCCCCTTTGCCCTCAAAGCCATGGGCAAAGGCATCCGACACGGTATCGCCAAAGGCGCGCAGCTGGTTTTCCAGCTCCTGCTGCACCTGACGGCCCTCATTTTCTCTCATTGTATCGTTTTCACGATCGTTCATCAAATTCTTCTCACCCTTCTGCCGGTGCATACCGGCTGATGATGGCGCGGGCCACCCGCAGGCCATCCACGGCGGCGCTCATGATGCCGCCCGCATATCCCGCGCCCTCGCCGCAGGGGTAAAGCCCTGCCAGCTGGGTGCACTCGAAGTTTTCTTCCCGCTTCAGCCGCACCGGGCTGCTGGTGCGGGTCTCTAGGCCGGTGAGGATGGCATCCGGTGCGGTGTAGCCCGCGATCTTGTGCTCATAGGCACGCAGACCGGCCCGCAGGGTGTCGGCCAGCTCCGCAGGCAGCAGGCTGCCCAGGTCGGCTGCGGTCACGCCGCGGTCGTAGGTCGGTTCCACGCTGCCGATGTGCAGCTGCCCCTGCCCTTCCAGAAAGCTCCGGATGTTCTCGGCCGGGGCGGCGTAAGGCCCGGCCATACGGCCTGCCGCGTAGGCCTTTGCTTCCAGCTCCCGCTGGAACGCGATGGCCTGCCGGGGGTCGTTTGCAAAGTCGGTGCCGTTCACGCTCACCACCACGGCGGCGTTTGCATTTTTGCCGCTGCGGGCATGGTAGCTCATGCCGTTGGTCACCACACGGCCTTCCTCACTGGCCGAGGCCACCACCTGCCCGCCGGGGCACATGCAGAAGGTATACACGCACCGCTCCCCCACATGCTGGGACAGCTGGTATTCGCCGCGGGGCAGGGCCGGGTGGCCTGCCGCCTCGTGATACAGGCTCTTTTCGATCTCGCTCTGCAGATGCTCTGCGCGGAAGCCCACGCTGAAGGGCTTGCACTCCAGCACAAGGCCGCTGTCCATGAGCATGGCAAAGGTATCGCGGGCCGAGTGGCCCACCGCAAACACCAGTGCTTCGCAGGCAAAGGAACCATCCGTTGTGAAAATTCCGGTAATGTGTCCGTTTTTCTGTTCCAGACCGGTGAGGGCCGTGTTGAAATGCACCTCACCGCCCAGGGATTCGATCTCTTTGCGGATGGAGGTGATGACCCCCCGCAGCAGGTCGGTGCCCACATGGGGCTTCTGCTTCCAGGCGATCTCCGCCGGGGCACCGTGCTGCAAAAACACTTCCGTGACAAGGCCGCACAGCTCGTCACCGATGCGGGTGGTCAGCTTGCCGTCCGAGAAGGTGCCTGCGCCGCCCTCACCGAACTGGATGTTCGCGTTGGGGTCCAGCTCACCGGTGGCGGAAAAGTGTTCCACCGCCTGCACCCGCTCGTCCAGCGCCGGGCCGCGCTCCAGCACGATGGGCCGGTAGCCCTGCCGGGCCAGCAGCAGCGCCGCAAACAAACCGGCAGGCCCCAGGCCGCACACCACCGGGCGGTGGGGCAGCTTCTGCGTGCCCCGTTGCACCCGGAAGTCAGTCCTGCTGTGCAGGGACACGTTGGACGATGCCCCGGCGAAGGCGGGTTCTTCGGCTTCGTTTTTCAGGGTGACAGCCACGGTGTACACCAGCTTGGGCTGGCCGCGGCGGGCGTCCACCGACAGCTTTGCCACGCCCAGATGCTGCACCTTTGCGCGGGGGATGCGTGCCTCCCGCAGGGCCTTTTCAAATGCCTGCGGTTCCCCGGCGGAGAGCGGCAGACGGATGTTGCGAACGAGAATCATAGTACAGTGTGTTCCTTTTTATCAGTTGCTTTCAATGCGGCACTGCAGCACATAGCTGCCCAGTGCAAAGATCTTGCCGTTGGAGGGCACATACAGGCGGCAGGCGATGTTCTGCTGGCCGGTGGCCACCGAGAAGTCCTCCGCGTCGATCTCCACGACCACCTGTTCCGGGGTCAGGGTCTCCAATGCAGCCTTCGGGCCGCAGAGGGTCACGTTCATCAGCCGTTCGGTCTCCACCGTGAGCTGATAGGTGGACGGCAGATTCACCACCTGCACGCAGCTGGAAGGCAGGTTCATGGTCTTGGTCTCCAGACCGGAGCAGTCAAAGCTGAGGGTGATGGTGGAAATGTTGTCCAGCAGGTAGATGTCGCTGGGCAGCTCAATGGGCAGCTCATAGACCTTGTTCAGTGTGAAGGTGGACAGGTCGATGGTGCCGATGGACAGGGTGGACAACGCGTCGATTTTTTCCGCCGGGCCGGCCACCTTGAGCTGCTTGCGGCTGAGCTCATACACCAGCACCGACTCGTCAAAGTCGCGGGGCGCGTTGATGAAGCTCACGTTCACCGGCAGGGTGGCCATCTTGTACACCTGCAAGGTCACGTCCACGCTGCTTTCTTCCAGCTCGGTGTACTCAAAGTTCACTTCCGTGCCGCCGGAGGTGTAGAACCGCAGCGGCGTTGCCAGGGTGACCGAGCTGTCCAGCTCGCCGGAGTAGGTCACCTCGGCGGTGCAGGTGGCCACCTTGTCCAGCTCACTGCTGGGGCCGGACAGAGTGACCATATCCTTGGACACCTCGGTGCTGTAGAGGATATACCCGTCCGAGATGGTCAGGTAATTGGTGGTCACGGTGACGGGAAGGGTCTTTTCCTCCACCACATCGAACATCACGTCCACCATGTTGTCGGAGCCGTCGATGGTCACGGTGACGCCATTGAGCATGCCGTTGGCCCCCCGCACCAGCAGGCGCAGGGTCTTTTGGCCGCTGTCCCGCACGCTGGACCAGTCCGGGTAGACCACAAAATCGGAGGCCGTCAAGCTGCCGATGGTGTAGCCGTCGCCGGAGATCTTCAGGTTCACCGTCTTGTCCTCGGCGCTGACGATGCTCAGTCCACGGGAGGTATAAACGGAGGAATCGTAGGTATAGTCCACCGGCACATTGTAGATGGTGTTGGTGGTGCCGGGCTGCACGATGATGGTCACGATCATCCAGGCCACAATGGCACCCAGAATGGACAGTGCCAGCCGGATGCGGCGGTCGTCCAGAATGTTCCGGCTGTGGCTGTCCACCGCAGGCTTTGTGCCGTTCGGCTTGTTCGGTTTGCTGTTCATTGCTGCTCGTCCTCCCCTTTCTGGCTGACCCACTTCATCAGGCTCTTTGCGCGGTCCTTCCAGGTGTCGGCCGTGCTCTTTTCCACCACAGGCTCCTTGGGGATCATCTCGTCGATCAGGCGGGTGTACAGGGTCTGGCGGTCAAAATGACGGATCAGCACGCCATTTTTTGCCATGGAGATGATGCCCGTCTCCTCGCTGACCACGATGGCGATGGCGTCCGAGTTTTCGGCAATGCCCAGGCAGGCGCGGTGGCGGGTGCCCATGTCCTTGCCCAGATCCAGATTATTGGAAAGCGGCAGCACGCAGCCTGCGGCCTTGATGCGGCCGTTCTCAATGATGGCGGCACCGTCGTGCAGGGGGGTGCCCTCGTAGAAGATGGTGCCCAGCACTTCCAGATTCACCGCGCTGTTCACCGGGGTGCCGGTGCGCACGATCTCAGACAGGTTGGTGTGGCGTTCCAGCACGATGAGCGCACCGGTCTTGGTCGTCGACAGCTGCGTGCAGGCAGCGATGGTCTGCGAAATGACATTGTCCATGCCCAGCGTCTCAAGCGGTTTTGCCCCGAAGCTCGGTAGTGCCTTGCTGCCCATGCGCTCGAGCAGACGGCGCAGCTCCGGCTGAAAGATGATGACCAGCGCAATCAGACCGAGCTCGACCGTTTTTTGCAGGATACGGTTGAACATCGTCAGCTTCAGCACACCCGACAGCCACAGCGCGATCAGGATCAGCAGAACCCCCTGCGCCAGACGATACGAATTCGTCTTGCGGATGAGCATGATGACATTGTAAATCAGATAAGCGACGATCAGGATATCCACGATGTCCGAAAACCGGATCGTGGATACCAGCATCGTCAGTTTTGCCCAGAAGGCTGCAAGTTGTGCCATAAGCATATCCTCGGCTGTTGGTTTCCGTTTTGCAGGCGCAAAACGCCAATCTTATGAATTATAATATTATACCCTACAACCCGGCGGATTTCAATACAAAAATCTGCGTCAGCC
>ERZ772865.2713-NODE-2713-length-14898-cov-4.200431_pt1 | contig 14898 bp, 17 predicted proteins | sample MGYA00512133_ERZ772865 | MGnify/ENA primary metagenome ERZ772865 (study PRJEB29015, sample SAMEA2737722) | human gut metagenome | biome: human gut; feature: human-associated habitat; material: faeces | place: China | collected 2012 ...
TAGGGGTTGGCCGAAATCGCCTGCATGGCCCCTGTGCCAAAGGCCCGGAACACCTCCATGGCCTTGCGTCATGGATCCGGAAGGAAACCACACCCTCATCGGCAATGGAATATAAAACCTTACCATCCGGTGATGCCACTACATAAGAAGAGTTGTCCACCTCAACTTCACATCTCTCCTTAAAAACGCCCTTTTCCACATCCACATCGTAGACCGTAATTCCCTTTGCGTTACCCGTATAAGAATAAGATCCCACATAAGCCATGTACATCTCTTTCATGTCACATTCCTCCTACCAAACTGAATGTCTAAATTGTACCATAGATTTAACAAAAAATCTATTGACACTCATATATTTTTCTGTATAATGGAGTTTGCGTCTGGTTTATTATTACTAAACTTTTTGATTATTTTTAGTGTCAGTTAGTATTTGTAAACTTTTCGATTACTATTATAATGAGGATGTGACTGTAAAGGTACTGGACAGTTACATAAGTATCATATGAGCACGGAGGAGGCAACTAATGGATATTGGGCTGAAATTAAAAGAGCTGCGTATCTTAAAGGGGCTGACGCAGGAGGAGCTGGCAGAGCAGCTTCACGTTACCCGGCAGGCGGTGTCCGCGTGGGAAACGGGGAAGGCCCTGCCGGACGTGGAGATGCTGGAGCGCATCGCCGCGGCGCTGGATGCCGATGTGTATGAAAACTGGACGGATGTTTCCGGCGTTCTGTCCGCCGACCCGCGCATCATCGAGCATCCGCACGTGATCGACTACATTACCTATCGTGAGCTGCGTGAGCTTTCGTACATGGGCGCGTCCGTCCTGCATGAGGATGCGGTCTTCCCCGTCCGCCGGGCGAACATCCCCATCAACATCCGCAACACCAACCGCCCGTCTGACCCCGGCACGTTCATCGTCCCCTCGCTCCCGTCCAACGCGCACAAGCGCGTCGTGACCGGCATCGCAGGCCACAAGGGCTTCAGCAGCGTGTACGTGGAAAAGTCCATGATGAACGGCGAGATCGGCTTCGTGGCGAAGCTGCTGGAGATTTTCGCCGAGCATGGCATTTCCTTTGAGCACTGCCCGTCCGGCATCGACACCGTCTCCATCCTCGTCTCGACCGAGGCGCTGGCTCCCGCGCGTGAGGAGATCCTGCAGCAGATCCAGGAGCGGCTGCAGCCCGACCACGTGAGCGTGGAGGACGGACTGGCCCTCATCGCCGTCGTCGGCCAGGGCATGATCTACGCCAAGGGCACCGCCGCGCGCATCTTCCGCGTGATTGCCGACGCGAACATCAATATCCGCATGATCGACCAGGGATCGAGTGAGCTGAACATCATCATCGCCGTCAAGGAGACGGACTACGAGCTTGCCATCCGCAGCCTGTACCACGCGGTCGAGCGCGTGCTGTAACCAGAAAAACCGGGCCACCACGGCCCGGTTTTTGTGAAACATATTAAAATTTGCAGAAACCCTGCAGCGGCGGGCGTTTACAGCTTCCTCTTATAATTCCCATAGACGACCGCGCCGTCCTTGGCGACGATGAAGGCGTGGGGGTCGTGTTTGCAGACGATGGCGCGCAGGCGGCTGATCTCGTATTTCGTGACGAGAATATAGAAGATATGGACCGGCTCACCGGTGTACTCGCCGATGCCCTCATAGCGCGTAATGCCGCGGTGGAGGTCGACGAGAATTTCGTGTTCCATCTCCGGGCTCAGGATCTTGGTCACGACCGTGACCTCGACGTTGATGTTCTGCATATGCAGCTTGTCCATTGCCGTCGTGGAGATGAACGAGAACAGGATCGAATAGATCGCCGTGGACAGGTTGAACGCGGCGGCGCAGATCGCATAGAGCGCCATGTTCCAAAACAGGTTCACATGGCCGATGGACGTATGCGAGCCCTTTTTGATGAGCATCATGCCGATCACGTCCATGCCGCCCGTCGTGCCGCCCATCCAGAGCGTGATGCCGATGCCGCAGCCGCAGAGAATGCCGCCGATGAGACATTCGGCCAGCTGATCGCCGTGCAGAATGTCCGTGCGCGGGATCAGGGACATAAAAACAGTCGTCGACGTGACGGACAGCAGCGTTTTGAACACCACGCGATGGTCGAGCCGTTTCCACGCGATGCATAAAATCGGAAGGTTGATTGCATAGTTGATGATACCTGCAATGTCGATCTTCAGCTCCAGCCCTGTCAGATGCAGGAACAGCGTGCGCAGCAGCTGCGCAAAGCCCATAATTCCGCCCGTATACAGCCCGGTCGGGACAACGAACAGGTTGATGCCCAGTGAATACAGCAGCCCCGCGCCGACAATGCCCGCGCAGTGCAGCAGCGCCTGCTTTGAAAATGCAGGTTTTTGCAGCGGCTCTTGCATTTTTATTTTTCCTCCCGCTTTGAATGCACGATCTCATGCAAATTGCATACAGAACATAGCACGGAAGCTCAAAAAAATCAACCCAAATTCACGCAACCAACGCGGAAAAATCCGGTCTTGACAGACAGAGGAGGATTCGACATGGAAGACGAAACGATCATTGATCTGTACTTCGCCCGCGAGGAGCGGGCCATTGCCGAGACAGGGAAGAAATACGGCGGCTACTGCCGCTCCATTGCCTTCAACATCCTGCACAGCTATGAGGACACGGAGGAATGCGTCAGCGACACGTGGCTGCATACGTGGAACGCCATTCCGCCCACGCGGCCCGGCTGTCTGCGGGCGTTTCTGGGCCGTATCACGCGCAATCTGTCCTTTACGCGCTGGGAGGCGGCCCGCGCGCAGAAGCGCGGCGGCGGGCAGACGGAGCTGCTGCTTTCCGAACTTTCCGACTGTCTGCCGGGCGGCGAACGGCCCGAGGCGCAGCTGGACGCACAGGCCGTCACGCTGACGATTGAGTTGTTCCTGCAGGCGCAGACGCGCGAGAACCGGCAGCTGTTTCTCCGCCGGTATTATTACGGCGACTCTGTCCGGCGCCTGTCTGGCCTGTTCGGCCTGACGGAAAACACGGTCAAGTCCCGGCTGTTCCGCCTGCGCGCGGGATTGCGGGACGCGCTTTTGAAGGAGGGGATCGCAGTATGACGACACAGGATCTGTTCCGCTGCATCGGGGATTTGAGCGACACCATGATCGAGGAAGCTGCCGATATCCGGCGGAAAAAGCGCTGGCTGCCCATCGCGGCGCTGGCCGCCTGCGCGGTGCTGGCCATCTCCATCCCGCTGGCCGTGCGGAACCTGGGCTACAAGAACGCAGACAATGCCAGTCAGGCCGCCGGCATCGAAACACCCACCACAGAGTCGCCTGCGAGCGATGAAAAACCTGCGGAGGACGGCATCGCCGGTGCGGAAGAACCGACGCGCGGCGGAGAATCCGCGGCAGACGGCGGCTGGGAGGACGAGAATTCCGTATCTGCGCGCATTCTGGCGACGGAGCTCGGCGGACTGCGGCTGGGGATGAAGCGTGAGGACGTGCAGGCCATGCTCGGCGAGCCGGACAGCGTCAGCAACACGGGAGAGATCCAGCGTGAGGACGGCGTGTGGGAAGTCTGCTGGTTCTATAATACCTCCGGCAGCGCGGATGTGCAGTATGATCTGCGTCTGCGATTCACGAACACCGGCATGCGCGACGGCAGCGGCTCGGTGCTGAGCGAGGTCTGGACGCAAAGCCCCTGCGATTGGGCGCTGGATACCGGCATCGGCATTGGAAGCCCGCAGGAGGCCGTCGAGGCTGCATACCCGGACGCCGTGTGGACGCATGAAACAATGATCGAGAACGATCAGGAGATTCCGTATGACTTGTACGAGCTCACGTCCGGCGACCTGTTCATGCTGATCCGCGTCGAAGCGGGTGAAGTCTCACACATCAGCTTCGGCGGTCTGAACGCCGAGCACTTCTTGGATGAGGACGAACCCGCTCCCACCGACCCGTACACCTTCACCCCCTACGACACCCTCTCCGGCGGGACAGTCACGGCCTATACCCGCACGGAAAGCGGCTGGGAGAAGCAGATTCTGACAGAGAAGCGGGCAAAGCTGCTCGTGATTGCGCTCAACATCATGGACCCGGAGCCGAGTGCTGTACAGGGTGAGCCCGTGATCTGGCTGGAATTTGAATCCGGCGGCGTCGCGGCCCTGTACGACGAAAGCGGCGCGGGCGCGATCTACCGTCTGGAAGACCAGTCTGCGTTCGAAGCTGCGCTCTCGTCCGGCGAAGACCCGACAGACGCGCTGACGCTGATCGAATATTGCATCTTCCCGGGCGTCTGGGACGATGTCCTGTCCGCGCTCGAAGCATAAAAACCGGCGCTCCGGCGTGAAAAAGGCGTTTGGGCTGCCGGAGGATGATCGCGCTGTACGGCGGCGGGAACGTCAGCACGTGCGGCTTTTCCTCCGGCGGCGCGCTGCCCGATTTTGAAGCGGCGTGCAAACGCGCGAACGTCCCCTATACGGCGTTTGCCCGCCCCAAAATGGTGCACCGCTACTGTATGCTGCCGGTTTTCCGGGAGGCGAAGGAGGATTTCGCGAAAATCGCGGAGATTCTGAAGCAATAAGGGAGAAAACACGATGAAAGACAGCGAATTACAATTTGACCACACCTGCCACGTGCTGTATTCCAGGCCGTGCAAAAAGGAAATTCTCGCAAAAATCGCGCTGCACTATCCGGAAGCGGAGCGGGAGGCGGTGTGGGAGAAGGTGCAGCGGCAGTATGTGGAGTTCCTTTCCGACTGGCGCACCGGCCTCGGCGGCAAAAAGAATTTTCACAACGGCGCAGGCGGCACCTATGACTGCATTGCGATCCTGAGCTACTATGCCGCGTGCCGGACCGTCACATCGTTCCGGGAGATCGAGGAGATGGAGGAAAATCTGATTCTCCCCTCCTTCCGCAATCTGAAATTTGTGGACTGCAACAAGCCGTTTTTCAGGAAGCTCATGTATAAGGCGTTTTCGCGGGCGAAGTCCCTCTGCGACCAGTGGCACGACTATGAAATGGACGTCGCGCCCTTCGACCCGGACAAGCCGATCTATTATGAATTCACGGCCTGCCCGGCGGCGGAGTTCGCCATCAAGCACGGCCTCACGGACATCATGCCCGCTCTTTGCAACGTGGATTTTGCATCCATGGAGCTGATCCACGCAAGGCTGGTGCGCACCACCACCTGCGCGAACGGCTGCAAATGCGACTACACCATCTGCGGTGACAAGGACCCGTATCTGAAAAATCACCCCGAATACCGCGATGAGGCGGGCTACAGAAGGAACAAATAGCCCCCGGAGGCAGCGATATGCAGACAGTTCTCGGGATTCTGATCCCGTTTCTCGGCACGACGGCCGGTGCGGCCTGTGTGTTCTTTATGAAAAAATCGCTCGGCGATCTGGTCCAGCGTTCGCTTGCGGGCTTTGCCGCAGGCGTGATGGTGGCCGCGTCGATCTGGAGCCTTCTCATCCCGGCCATCGAGCAGTCGGCAGCATTGGGAAAGCTCGCGTTCTTCCCGGCGTTTGCGGGCTTCTGGCTCGGCGTGCTGTTCCTGCTTGCGCTCGACCATCTGATCCCCCACCTGCACGTCGGCAGCGAACAGGCCGAAGGCCCCAAAAGCAGGCTTGCCCGCACGACCATGATGGTGCTGGCCGTCACGCTGCACAACATTCCGGAGGGCATGGCCGTCGGCGTGATGTACGCGGGCTTCCTTGCCGGCGGCACACAGATTACGGCGGCAAGCGCGCTGGCCCTGTCCATCGGCATCGCCATTCAGAACTTCCCGGAGGGCGCGATCATCTCCATGCCGCTTCGCGCCGAGGGTCAAAGGAAGGGTAACGCCTTTCTCGGCGGCGTGCTTTCCGGCGTTGTAGAGCCGATTGGTGCCGTACTGACAATCATTGCTACCCAGTTCATTGTTCCCGCGCTGCCATATCTGCTGAGTTTTGCTGCCGGCGCCATGCTTTATGTGGTCGTAGAAGAATTGATTCCCGAAATGTCACAGGGGCAGCATTCCAATCTCGGCACGGTATTCTTTGCCGCCGGGTTCAGCATTATGATGGTTTTAGACGTGGCCTTGGGATAACAACATGGGAAAAGAGAGGTTTTTGACATGAAAAGAGTTTATGCAAACTCCCAATACGCAAAGCCGTGTGAGCGGTATTGCCGGGAGGTTTACCCGGATGAAGCCGAACAGATCTTCAAAAAAGCCGAGGCGTATTATCTCAAGTTCATGAAAGATATGCCCGACCTCGGCGAAAACATGATGGCGAAGAATATGCTGGACTGGTTTACGATCCTCGCCTTTTATGAGGCAAGTGACCATCGCATGGATGGTGAAACGCTGCTTGAAATCAAGCGCCGTTCGGTTGAAAAGATGAAGTTCCTTGGAAAGCTTATAGACGGGAATAAACAGAAATGGCCGTACTGTGACTATTTTATTACAGGAAATAACGAGTGATAGATTGATGCCATCGATGAGACTTATGTATTCTGCATAAGCGGATGAAGTAGGAAATGGTGCTGCGATTGCTGCACCGCTATCAAGAAACAAAATTAGAATTTATGAGGGTTTGGTATGAAGCGGCTATACTTACTCGGCGGAACAATGGGAGTCGGCAAAACAACGGTAAGCCAGCAGCTGAAACAGGATTTGCCAAACAGCGTTTTTCTCGACGGCGATTGGTGTTGGGATGCCGACCCGTTCCAGGTTACAGAAGAAACAAAATCCATGGTCATACGCAACATCTGTTATTTACTGAACAGTTTTCTCCACTGTACCGCCTATGAGAATATCATCTTCTGTTGGGTCATGCACGAGCAATCCATTCTTGATGCAATCACCAATCGTCTGGACACAGATAATTGCAAAGTCACGAAAATTTCTCTGACAGCTGACGAGATAAATTTGAGAAATCGGTTAGCCTCCGATATCACCCGCGGAATCCGCACTGCCGATATTATCGACAGAAGCGTCGCAAGAATCAACCTGTATTCTCTGCTTGACACCGTAAAGATCGACACAAGCAATAAGACCGTCTGTGAAATTGCAAATGAAATCATAGCGCTTTGAGCCTGACAATTTTTCAGCAACTATGCAATTCAAATTCTGTTTTTTCCGGAAGAAACTCTGCGCGGCTGCGATTGTGTTTTGGCGCCTGTTTTGTTATTATGAAACAAATCAGAGTTTGTGAGGATGATGGGAATGAAATGCGCGCTTGCAGCTGCCGGTTTTATCAATGGAGACATCGAATATAACAAGGCGGTTCTTGCCGATACACTTGGAAAATGTGCAGGCAAGGCAGATGCCGTGATCTTTGGAGAAGCCTTTCTTCAGGGCTTTGACAGTCTCAATTTTACAGCCGGACATGACATGGCGGTTGCTGTTTCCCGTGAGGGCCGTGTGATACACGAACTGTGCCAGCTGGCAAAAGAGCACGCCATTGCGATATCCTTCGGCTTCCTCGAGCAGGACTGCGGCGCGTTTTTCAGTTCCCAGCTGACCATCGATCAAACCGGCCGGATACTCGATTTATACCGCAGAGTATCTCCGGGCTGGAAGGAGCCGTCTGCGGGGAAGGAATACCGGGAGGGCAGCGGATTTCACACGTTTGACTTTCTCGGCAAAAAGGCCGCTGTCGGGTTGTGCGGCGACTTCTGGTATGAAGAAACTATGAGTTCTGTTTTATGAAATCTGCAATTCAAATTTCAAACCGCTTTCATCAGGAAACGAAGTCAATCACATGACAGATAAAATACAAACCGCTTACGAAGCGTCCAAAAACATCTATGACGATGTTCTCACGCAGGGGAATTTATTCAGCAGATTATACATCCGGCTGTTCTGGAGCGGCACGGACGACCGGAAGATTGCGCGAAGGGTCCTGTCCTATATTCCAGGCGATTTTTCGGGCACGCTTCTCGATGTTCCGGTCGGAACAGCTGTGTTCACGGAACGCAAATGGGCGCGGCTGAAAAACGCGCGCATTACCTGTCTGGATTACAGCATAGATATGCTGGCGCAGGCCGAGAAGCGGCTGCGCGGCTATTCGCATATTCAGTGCGTACAGGGCGATGTGGGGAAGATGCAAATGGCCGGCGAAGCCTTTGATCTCGTCGTCAGCATGAACGGCTTCCACGCGTTCCCCGACAAGCAGAAAGCGTTTGGCGAAACATGGCGCGTTCTGAAGCCCGGCGGCACGTTCATCGCCTGCTTCTATATCTGGGGAAAGTCCAGACGGACGGACTGGCTGGTAAAAACATTCTCGCAAAAAAGGGCTGGTTCTCCCCGCCGTTCCAGACGGAGGACGAACTGCGGGCAATTTTGCAGAGCCTGTACCGGGAAACCGACGTTCACACTGACGGGTCGATGGTGTATTTTCGCTGCATGAAGTGATGCTTGCCACCACGGGACAAATCTAGATTTACAGGTATGTAAAATGAAGAAAATCATCGTGATTGGCTGCGGCGGATTAGCGGTCTATCGGCTTCCGTAAAACGGATTTAATTGTAATACAGCCGTCCGAAGCGATTCGGACGAAACCAGAAATAATCTATGAGGCCATGTATGATTGATAAAATGCTGATTCGTGGCGCAAAAGTCCACAACCTTAAAAACATTGATGTAGATATTCCGCTGGGTAAAATTGTGGGAATTGCGGGTGTGTCCGGCTCCGGCAAATCCTCGCTGGCGCTGGGCGTGCTGTATGCGGAAGGGTCGCGCCGGTATCTCGAAGCGCTCTCCACCTATACCCGCCGCAGAATGACGCAGGCGTCCAAAGCCAGCGTGGACGAGGTGCTGTATGTCCCCGCCGCACTGGCGCTGCATCAGCGTCCCAGCGTGCCGGGTATCCGCAGCACGTTCGGCACGGGCACAGAGTTACTCAACAGTCTGCGGCTGATGTTCTCGCGTCTATCCAGCCACCGCTGCCCGAACGGGCATTATCTCGCCCCTTCCCTTCTGGTCGCAGCCGGAAAAGAGTTGGTCTGCCCGGCGTGCGGCGCACATTTTTATGCACCGTCGGCTGAGGAGTTGGCGTTCAATTCGCAGGGCGCGTGCGCAAAATGTGGCGGAACGGGAATGGTACATACCGTGGATATGGCGTCGCTGGTGCCGGATGATACGCTGACCATCGACGAGGGAGCCGTCGCCCCGTGGAACAGCCTGATGTGGTCGCTCATGACGGACATCTGCCGTGAAATGGGCGTGCGGACAAATATCCCGTTCCGGGATTTGACCGAGCAGGAAAAGGACATCGTATTCCACGGTCCGGCGGAGAAAAAGCACATTTTCTATCACAATCAAAATACCGGTCAGGCCGGAGATCTGGATTTTACCTATTTTAACGCCGTTTACACCGTCGAAAACGCGCTTTCCAAAGTCAAGGATGAGAAGGGCATGAAGCGCGTGGAAAAATTTCTGAAAGAGGATATCTGCCCGGATTGCCACGGTACGCGGCTGTCCAGCGCTGCCCGTGCGCCGAAGCTGCGAGGGATTTCGCTGGATGAAGCCTGCACGATGACACTGTCACAGCTGGTAGAGTGGGTACGGGGTGTTCCCGGCAGTCTGCCAGAGGAAATGCGCCCGATGGCCGAAAGCATCTGCGAGGCATTCCAGAGCCCCGCCAAACGGCTGATGGATCTGGGACTGGGCTACCTGACGCTTGACCGCTCCGCGTCCACGCTCTCCACCGGCGAGCGCCAGCGGATGCAGCTGGCCCGCGCTGTCCGCAATCGGACAACCGGCGTTCTGTATGTGCTGGACGAGCCGTCCATCGGTCTGCACCCGTCCAATATTGTAGGCCTGACCGGGGTAATGCACGATTTAGTTGCAGACGGCAATTCCGTGATTCTGGTTGACCACGACACGCAGATTTTGAAGGAAGCCGACTGGATTATCGAAATGGGGCCGGAGGCGGGCGCAAAGGGCGGGCATGTGATTGCCGAGGGGACAATTCCCACCATAGAAGAAACCCCGGCCTCGCAGATCGGGCCGTTTCTTTCCGGCAAAGCCGAAACGAGGCTGCGCACCTGTGCCGCAAAGGACGCGCTGTTTGCAAGCGGCACGATTCATCTGTCCACCTCCCAAATTCACACGGTCAAACCGCTTGAGGTCAATATTCCGAAAGGACGGCTGACGGTTGTAACAGGCGTATCGGGTTCTGGCAAGACCACGATGATATTGGAAAGCCTCGTTCCCGCACTGGACGCTAATATCAACGGCAGTTCCCTGCCCGCACATATCCGTGCAATCAAAGCTGATGGTATCGCGCACGTCAAACTCATTGACGCAACACCCATTGGTATCAACGTCCGTTCAACGGTCGCCACCTACGCGGGTGTGCATGATGAACTGCGCAAACTCTATGCAAAATCCACTGACGCAAAAGAAAAGCGTTATAAGGCAAGCGATTTTTCCTACAATACCGGCTCACTCCGCTGCCCCGGCTGCGACGGAACGGGCGTAGTAAGCCTCGACGTGCAGTTCCTGCCGGACGTTGACATTCCCTGCCCGGACTGCCGTGGCTCGCGCTATACAAGGGCCGCCTATGATATAAGGCTCACAAACAAGGCAGGCGTATCCGCGTCTCTGCCGGAGTTGATGGATATGGATGTGAATTCTGCCATCGATTTCTGTAAGGACATGAAAACCGTCAGCCAAAGGCTGAACATTCTCAGGCAGCTTGGCCTTGGCTATCTCACGCTCGGCGAGGAAACACCGAGCCTGTCCGGCGGCGAAGCGCAGCGGCTCAAGCTGGCAAGCGAGATCGGCAAAACGCAGACCGATTCTGTTTTCGTCTTCGACGAACCCTCCATCGGGCTGCACCCGCTGGACGTGCGGGTGCTGCTCGGCGTCTTTCAGGCGCTTCTGGACAATGGCGCGACGGTCATTGTCATTGAACATGATCTGGATGTAATCCGAAACGCCGACTATGTGATCGACATGGGGCCGGGCGGCGGCGACGCGGGCGGGCAGATCGTCGCCAGCGGCACGCCGCAGGAGATCCGGGAAAACGAAAACAGTATCACCGGCAGATATCTATGACGACGCAAACCGGCGGAGAAGGAAGTCCTTCTCCGCCGGTTGTTATTTCTTTGCGAGATAGAATATCACATGGGCTTCTTCATCCGCCAGCGGGATATTGACCCGCTCCGGATAGCCGTCCTGAAGATTTCCATAATCCGTGCTAAAGCACGGCAGCGAGGAAGCCCGAACCAGTTCGTCAAACACAGCATTATCTGTCTGCACCAAAAACTTGGATGCTGGCATTTTTTCGCGGCAGAGGGCATCCCAGAAGCCAAGCTCCGTGCGCAGCAGAAAATTGAAACCGTTGATGTCTGCAAATGTCAGGGATTTGTGCGTCGCAAGTTCATGATCTTTCGGGACGCAGACGAACAGGTTTTCCTGCATAAAAGGGCTCCCACCGTCAATCGGAAACGGCAGAACGACAATGTCGCACGAGCCGTCCTGCCATGCGCGCAGGACCTCGTCATTCTGGCAGATGGCGGAAGCAACCATTTTTTCCGGCTGTGCGGCGTTGAGTGCTTTCAAAAGTTCCCAAAGCGGCGCAGGCGCGCAGGATTTCACAAGGATCGTCCGCTGCCGCTGATCGAAGGCGCGTACCTGCGCAACGGCCTGCTCCGCTTCAGCGAGGAGTTTTCGGGCATACTCCACCGCCGTGTTTCCCGTGTCATTCAGTTCAATTCTATTTTTCCCTCTGATAAACAGCGGCACGCCAAAAGCATCCTCCAGATGCTGCATGGAGCGCGTTACAGACGGTGTAGAAATGTGAAATTCTTCGGCGACCTTGCTCAATGTACCGAGATCAGCAAAGGCTGTAAGCTGCCGCAGTTCATACAGGTCAATCATCGTGTTACCTCTTGCATTTCATATTCTGAAACGTTCTTTGCAATATCGATAGTGTACAACATCTGAATTTCGGTGTAAAGTATCTAATCAGAAGGAAATCAGCTTTTCAGAAAAATGGAGGTATGATCATGGAATATGTAACTTTGAATAATGGAATCAAGATGCCCAAACTGGGCTATGGCGTGTATCAGACCCCGGCGGAGGATACCAGGCGCTGCGTGCTGGACGCCATCGACGTGGGCTATCGCAGCATTGATACGGCGCAGGCGTATTACAACGAGGAGGGTGTTGGCGAAGCGCTGGCAGAGTCCGGTCTGCCCCGCGAGGAATTTTTCCTGACCACCAAGGTCTGGATCACAAACGCAGGCTATGAAAAAGCGAAGGCTTCCATTGAGGAATCCATGCGCAAGCTGCGCACCGATTATCTCGATCTGCTGCTCATCCACCAGCCGTTTGGTGATTATTACGGTACCTATCGCGCAATGGAAGAATTGTACAAGGCTGGCAGGCTCCGCGCGATCGGCGTTTCCAACTTTGGCCCTGACCGGTATCTGGACATCCAGCACTTCGCGGAGGTCAAGCCGGCCGTCAACCAGATCGAAACACATGTGTTTCAGCAGCAGAAGACGGCCAAAGAATATCTCAAGAAATACGGCTGCCAGATCGAATCCTGGGGCCCGTTTGCGGAAGGCCGCAAGGATATGTTCACCAACCCCGTTCTGACCCAGATCGGCGAGAAGTACGGCAAAACCGCCGCACAGACCGCCCTGCGCTTCCTGCTCCAGAGTGATGTTGTCGTGATCCCCAAGTCCACGCACAAGGACCGGATGCAGCAGAACTTTGACCTCTTTGACTTCACACTGACGGCAGAGGATATGACGGCGATCGAAGCCCTCGATGGCGGCGAGAGCCTGTTCTTCTCCCACTATGATCCGAAAACCGTGGAGTGGTTCATGTCTATCCTGTAACGCATAGAGTGGCAGAACTGTCATAAAGACAGTTCTGCCGCTTCTTCTATCAGTTTTCCTTATCCGAAAGGCGCAAAAGCGAAATTGATTACAGAAGCCGAACCGGCTACAATAAGCCCATAACATGAAGTGAAAAGGAGTTTTGACATGGCAGCAATGATCGCATACTATTCCCGTGCGGGAGAAAATTACTTTGGCGGTGCGTACCGCCGCATTGCCGTCGGCAATACAGAAAAAGCAGCCAACATGCTGGCCGAACTGACCGGCGGCGAACTTTATAAAATCGAACAGGAGCAGCCCTATTCCGAGGACTACAAGACCTGCATTGCAGAGGCAAAGGCCGACCTGCAGAAGAAAGCCCGCCCGGAGGTTTTAAATCTGCCCGATGATCTGGATGCCTACGATGAGATTTATCTGGGTTACCCCAACTATTGGGGAACAATGCCGATGGCGGTCTACACCTTCCTCGAGCACTATGATTTCACCGGCAAGACGATTCACCCCTTCTGCACGCACGAAGGAAGCGGCCTTTCCCATACCGTACAGGACATTCAGAAAGCCGCGCCGCAAGCCCGCGTCACCAAGGGTCTTGCCATTCATGGAAGCAGCGTGGACGGAGCGAAAGCAGCGCTTGAAAACTGGATTCAGGAGGTTCACTGAATGGAATGTGAAGAAATTCGGGTCGATCTGCGTACCATCCCGCACAGCGCCGACCGGCAGCGTTCGGCGCAGCTGCTGTTCCGGCTGAACCACACGCTGCCGTTTTCGGAGGAATACAACGCCCTGCCCCGCGAGCTGCTGGGCAAGAATCTCGGCGAGGGCAGCACCATTGCACCGCCGCTCAGCGGCGCGGCGCTGGATATGCTGAAGATCGGCAGGGGCGTTTTTGTCAACTCCAATCTGCTGGCGATGGCGCGGGGCGGCATCACCATTGGCGATCATGCCCGCATTGCCGCCAACGTCCAGCTGCTTTCCAACAACCACGATCCCTATGATCTGGACGTTCTGACCTGCAAGCCGGTGGAGATCGGGGACTATGCGTGGATCGGCGCAGGCGCGACGGTGCTGCCCGGTGTGCGCGCGGGGCGGCACGCCGTCATAGGCGCGGCCTCCGTGGTCACGAAGGATGTGCCAGACTATGCCGTAGCGGTCGGGAACCCCGCGCGGGTTATCAAAATGCTGGACAAAGAAAAAATCGAGGACTGAGATAACCGCAGCCGCCCACACTTTGGGCGGCTGCATTATGTTTTGGACGCGGATTTGTTACCACGTCAGTGAAAACTCCACCAAGTCCGGCGTTTCCGGCTTGCCGATCAGCGGTTCTTTTCTGTCCAACGCAGAAAGCTGCGCCATTTCGTCAGGCGTCAGTGTAAAATCGAACAGGGCAAACTTCTCCCGGATATGCTCCGGTTTGGTGCTTCTGGGAATGACGGCGATACCTTTTTGCGTCAGGAAGCGGAGCAGGATTTGCGCCGGAGTTTTGCCGTACTTCTCAGCGAGGGCACGCACGGCGAGGCCGCCGAACATTTCATTCCGGTTGCCCTGACCAAGCGGTGCATACGCCATGTGCGCCACGCTCTTTTTGTCCATCCAGCTACGCTCTAGGCTGCGCTGGCAGTAGAGATTCGTTTCAATCTGATTCACTGCCGGGACGACCTTAAAGCAGGCCATTTCAAAGATGACTGCTGAGGATCAAGGAGCGAGCAGCGGATCTTGAAGGCGAAGAGATATATTTGACCTTTGGAGAGACCATGTACGATACTCCCCGACATGGATCGACGGCAAAAAGCACGCGCGGAATGTGTATGCGCATACGCGCGAGGAATGTGAGGAGAAGCTGAAGGTGCTGATCGCGGAGATGAAAGCGGAGCTGGCGGAGTTGAAGCGGCAGAAGACTGACAAGCATTGATCGAATGGACAAATGGCAGCCGCCCGGAGCATGACCTTCGGATGGCTGCGATTGCGCTTTGGCAGATCGTTTGCTATAATGAAACTAATCGAAATTTATAAAGGAGAATATTGATGAAACTATTTTTATGTTCGCACTTTTCAAGTGTAGGAAGTCTGATAAAGGAAGAAATTGA
>ERZ772865.2747-NODE-2747-length-14724-cov-8.643329_pt1 | contig 14724 bp, 14 predicted proteins | sample MGYA00512133_ERZ772865 | MGnify/ENA primary metagenome ERZ772865 (study PRJEB29015, sample SAMEA2737722) | human gut metagenome | biome: human gut; feature: human-associated habitat; material: faeces | place: China | collected 2012 ...
TTCCACAACTTCAAGCTCAAGGGCGGCGTACTCCGCGGCGAGGAGGAGATGGAAGGCCTGCGCGCCATCAAGAAGCGGTTCCCGGAGGCACGGGTCAACATCGACCCCAACGGCGCATGGAGCCTGGACGAGGCCATCCGCCTGTGCAAAAGCATGCGGGACGTTTTGACCTACATCGAGGATCCCTGCGGCCCGGAGGCCGGGTACTCCGGCCGTGAGATCATGCGGGAGTTCAAGAACGCCGTCCAGATGCCGGTGGCAACCAACATGATCGCCACCGACTGGCGTCAGTTCTACCACACGGTCAGCCTGAACGCCTGCGACATCATCCTGGCCGATCCCCATTTCTGGGGCTTTGACGGTGCCATCCGGATGAGCCAGCTGCTGGACAGCTGGGGCCTGACCTGGGGTGTCCACTCCAACAACCATTTCGATATCACACTGGCCGCCTTCGCACAGGTGGGTGCTGCCGCTGTGGGCGAGCCTGCCCCGCTGGATACCCACTGGATCTGGCAGGACGGTCAGGACCTGCTGCTGGACGCGCCGAAGATCGTCAACGGCAAGCTGCAGGTGCCGGATGCACCGGGCCTGGGCGTTCACCTGAACGGGGACCGCGTGTGGGAGGCAAACCGCCTGTACAACGCCCTGCCCAGCCACGACCGGGACGATGCAAAGTCCATGCAGTACCTGATCCCCGGCTGGAAGTACGACCACAAGAAGCCCGCTCTGGTGCGCTGAGAAAACGGAGAACGCCATGCCGAAGCAAACGATCCCGCCCGACCTGCAGAGCCAGAAGCTGGTGCTGGACAGCCTGATCCTCGAATACAAAAACACCTTTGAGCGCAGCGATAAGCTGGACAACAAAGTGTATATCGTCATCACCTTCTGCGGATTTGTATTCGTGTTCATCACCAACCTGTTCGGCGGACTGACCGGGCTGGTGATGCCGGAAGGGACGCTTGCGCTGCTGCTGACAGTGCTGTATGTCGGGAGCTGTCTGGCGGTCATGCTGGCCTATGTGCTGGTGCTGGTCTTTTTCCGTTTCCTGTTCGATTACCTCCGCGCCCGTTTTCAGGAAGCCATCAGCTATGAGCTGGTGGCCCGGGACCGCCTTGCCGTGGGCGACGCCCTCAAGCGGGTGTCGCTGGGCTACTTCCAGCAGGTGAGCACCGGCAACATCCTCAACTCGCTCACCACCGGCCTTGGCACGCTGGAAGGCATGGGCATCCGCATGATCGACAACTTTGTGGGCGGCTACCTGAACTTTGCGGTGGTGTTCCTCAGCCTGCTGGCGTTCAGTCCCCGCACGGCGGTCATTGCGCTGGCGGCAGCGGCAGTGTCGCTGGTGTTTCTGCTGGCCATCTCTCACTACAGCGCCCGGAATGCCCCCGTGGAAGCGCAGGCCAACCGGGACATGACCGGTGCCATTCTGGAATACGCCCGGGGCCTTGCGGTGGTCAAATCCTTCGGCAAAGACGCCGCTGCGCTGGACACCATCCACCAGTCCATCGCCGACAGCAAGAACATCCACCTGAAGATCGAATGGGGCTATCTGCCCTCCAACGCGCTGCACCTGCTGGCCCTCAAATGCGGCAGCGTGGGGCTGGCGCTTTCCGCCTGTCTGTCCGGTCTGAACGGCCAGATGGAGCTGCCGGTGGTGCTGACGTTCGTGTTCTTCTCCTTCAGCATCTTTGCCAGCCTCGAGCCCATCAGCGACAGTGCCCATGTGCTGAGCGTCATCGACGACGCCATGGACCAGATGGACAAGCTGTGGGAAAACCACTTCATCGACAGCGACGGCAAAGATATCCCGCTGCAGCACTTCGACATTGCATTTGACCATGTCTCCTTCGGTTACCACGACGATAAAGAAATTCTGCACGACGTGAGCCTGACCATCCCGGATAAGACCACCACCGCCATCGTCGGCCCTTCCGGCAGCGGCAAATCCCCCCTGTGCAGCCTGATGGCCCGCTTCTGGGATGTAGACAGCGGCAGCGTGAAGATCGGCGGCGTGGATGTGCGGGACTACACGCTGGAAAGCCTGATGGACCAGATCAGCATGGTGTTCCAGAACGTGTATCTGTTTGCGGATACCATCGAGAACAACATCAAATTCGGCTGCCCGGACGCCACCCATGAGCAGGTAGTGGAAGCCGCCCGCAAGGCCTGCTGCGATGATTTCATCGAAGCACTGCCCGACGGCTACAATACCGTCATCGGCGAGGGCGGGGCAAGCCTGTCCGGCGGCGAAAAGCAGCGCATCAGCATCGCCCGTGCCATGCTGAAAGATGCACCCATCGTCATTCTGGATGAAGCCACCGCCAACGTGGACCCCGAGAACGAGGACCGTCTGCAGAAGGCCATTGAAGCTCTGACCCGCGACAAGACCATCATCATGATCGCGCACCGGCTCAAGACCGTGCGCCATGCCGACCAGATCCTGGTCGTGGACCACGGCCGCATCGTGCAGCAGGGCACCCATGAGCAGCTGATCGGTCAGCCCGGCATCTACGCCGCCTTTGTGGGCGGCCGCCAGCAGGCCGAAGGCTGGAAGCTGTAACCCTGCACCCCGGCGGAAAAACGCAAAAACGGCCGACCGTTTTCCATTGAGACGGTCGGCCGTTTGCTGTGTGCAGAGCGCTTGCATTGCCGTGCGGATTGTGGTACAGTGGGGGAGAAACACCGGAAAAGGAGCATCATTATGAAAATCGCAGTCAATTACGAGAACGGCCAGATCTTCCAGCATTTTGGCCAGACGAAGACCTTCAAGGTCTATACCGTGGAGAACAACGCCGTCACCGGCACCGAGCTGGTGCCCGGCGCACCGGAGGGCCACCACGCCCTGGGCCGCCAGCTGGCTGCCATGCAGGTGGACGTGGTCATCTGCGGCAGCCTGGGCATGCCCATGCTGGAGCTGCTGCAGGGTGCGGGCATCAAGGTCTGCGGCAACGTCACCGGCAGCGCCGACGCGGCCGTGCAGGCCTATCTGGACGGCACGCTGGTGTCCAGCACCAAGGCTCATGCCTGCGGCTGCGGCCACGAAACCCTGAACAAAACAAATGCACCCGGTTGCTGCAGTTCTGCCCACAGGCCGGGTGCATTTTATATTTTAGGAAAAATTACAGGTCACTGCGCGGGGAAGCTGCCATGGCCCAGAAGTTCAGCTCGTGCTCCGAGCAGGCATGGAAGATCTCGCGGCAGCGGGCAAGGCGCTCGTCGCTCAGGCCTTCACAGACTTTTTCTGCAAACGCGGCCCAGTCGCGGCAGGCCGCCTCATAGCCCTTGTCAGCATAGTCCACCACCAGTGCACCATAAAGGGTATCCTGCACGGAAGGTTTTTCTTCCAGCAGTTTCTGGAAGATCCAGCCATAGCTCAGCATACAGGGCAGGCAGGCCATCATGCACTCGGCTGCGCCCTCGCCGTTTTTGGCAGCTTCGATCATAGAGTCCACATAGGCACGGTTCTCCGGCCGCAGCGGCAGGCTCTGGATGCCTTCATCGGTCAGTCCAAAGTGCTTGAGATAGTGCAGGCGGGCTGCATCCTCGCTCTCATTCACGAAGGAAAGCAGGGAATAGTAGGTGCGGATGGTCTGCATATCCTTTGCCTTGGTCATGCCCCAGGCAAACACCTTGGCATATTCCCGCAGGTATAGACTGTCCTCCACGATGTAGCCCTTGAAGCAGGCTTCATCCAGTGTGCCATCCGCAAGTCTTTCCAGAAATTTCGAATGCAGGCACTGCTCCCACACGGGCAGGCTTTCCTGTACCAGCTGCTGCACAAAGGTCAGCTCACTCACCCACAAACTCTCCCTTCAGTGCAAACATGTGGTTCATGGGGCCGGAGCCATGGCCCAGATCCAGCATGGCAGAAAGACAGCCGGAAATGTAGGCCTTTGCGCGCTCCACCGATGCATCCAGATCATAGCCCTTTGCCAGATTGGACGCAATGGCGCTGGATAGGGTGCAGCCGGTGCCGTGGGTATTGGGGTTTGCAATGCGCTTGCCGCGGAACCATTTGCCGCAGCCGTCCCGCCACAGAAGGTCGTCGGCATCGTTGATCTGGTGGCCGCCCTTGCACAGCACGGCACAGTGGTATTTCTCGCTGATCAGCTTTGCAGCGGCCTCCATTCCGGCCGCATCGGCGATCTTCATGCCGGAAAGAATCTCAGCCTCCGGAATGTTGGGGGTGACCACCTCTGCCATGGGCAGCAGCTTTTCGGTCAGTGCCTGCACGGCATCGTCCCGCAGCAGCTTGGAACCGGAGGTGGCAACCATCACCGGGTCCACCACGATATGCTTTGCGCCGTAGGTGTGCAGCTTTTCGGCGATCACACCGATCAGCTCTGCCGAGGATACCATGCCGATCTTGACGGCATCCGGGTAGATGTCGGTAAAAATGGCATCGATCTCCTGTGCCAGAAATTCGGGCGTGGCTTCAAAAATGCCGGTCACACCTGTGGTGTTCTGGGCAGTCAGTGCGGTAATGGCGCTCATGGCGTACACGCCGTTTGCAGTCATGGTTTTGATATCGGCCTGAATGCCAGCACCGCCGCTGGAATCGCTGCCGGCAATCGTCAATGCAGTTTTCATGGTTACAACTTCCTTTGCAAAAAATGCGGAAATGCCCGCAAGGAGGCATCTCCGCACTTTGAAGCAGCAGTATCTCCCTACGTTGGCATTGTCCAAATCAGGTCACAGGTCTGGGCAAACAGCCCACTCTCAGCCTGCTTTTGCAGGCTCCCTTTTTCTGCGTTCAAGAATACCACAGTGCCGCTGCATTTGCAAGGGGATGGCACTTTTCAATCGGCCCGCTGCGTGGTAAAATGGAAAAAACAAAGGGGGAAATACCATGAACATCACGGTCTATCTTGGAGCAAATGCGGGCAATGATCCTGCGCTGGCGGAAGCTGTCCGGGAACTGGGCAGCTGGATCGGTGCAAACGGGCACCGCCTTGTGTACGGCGGCTCCCGCAGCGGCCTGATGGGTCAGCTTGCCCAGAGCGCGCTGGACGCAGGCGGCACGGTGACCGGTGTGGAACCGCAGTTCTTTGTGCAGCAGGAGCTGCAGCACGATGGCCTGACCGAGCTGATCGTCACCAAGGACATGACCGAGCGCAAGACGAAGATGATCGAGCTGGGCGATGCCTTCATCGCATTCCCCGGCGGTACCGGCACGCTGGAAGAGATCGCAGAGGTAATGTCCAAGGTCTCGCTGGGCCAGTTGGACGCGCCCTGCATCCTGTATGATCTGAACGGCTACTACGACAGCCTGAAAGCACTGCTTGCCAAAATGATCGAGAAAGGCCTTTCCACGCCGCAGCGCCAGCAGGGCATCCGATTTGCGGCGAATCTGGAAGAGATCACAACAATTTTGAATAAAGCCTAAAAGGAAACACTTCCCCGGCCGGGGAAGCGTTTCCTTTTTATATCATTCTCCCAGCGCAGTGCGGATATTTGCCAGCACCTTCTGGCTCAGCAGCACAAAAGCCTGCTTGGTGCGTCCGGCAGAAACATTCGCGCAATGCACATTCTCACGGGCAAAGAAGTCTTCACCCACCGGGCCGGCAGCGGCACGGGTGTCACAGAAGAAGTGGGTGCCCGGCAGAGCAAGCCACTGTTCCAGAGCAGCAGAGTCAAAGCCCGGGCCGATGGAGGTGTTGAACAGCACCTTGCCTGCGCCCAGCTGTGCAAATTCGTCCTTGCCCAACAGCAGTACGTTCTTGTTCAGGCAGGTGAACACCACCTCGCTCTCGGTCAGCAGCTGTGCCAGCGGCTTATAGGCCATGCCCACAGCTTCGGCATCCGGCTTGCGGGTGCGGCTGTAATAGGCAATGTCGGCGCCCATGAACTGCAGCGCGTCGGCGATCATTTTGCCGGACACACCCAGCCCGATGATGCCTGCCTTCAGCCCGGTGATCTCCACCGGCTCGTCCCGCAGCATGGGCATCCCAAAACCGTGCAGGATGCCGGTGAGCTCATGCAGGACGTACTCCACAACGCCGCGGTCGCCGTAGTCCCGGATGCCCAGCACTTTGATGCCGCGGGTGCGGGCGTAGGCGATATCCACATTGGCGCTTTCCTCAGAATACAGGCTGCAGCACATGCCGATGTAACGGATATTCGGGCAGCGCTCGATCACATTTTTGCCCATGCGGGAGGTGTAGCTCAGAAGTACAGCATCGGCATCTCCGATGCGCTGCACGATCTGGTCATCGCTGGCCGGGATATCGCGGTACAGCACCACTTCTTTTGCGTACTGATGCAGCTCTTCCTCGGCGGAAGGAATCAGGCTTACCGGCTCAATGGCCACCAGTTTGTTGAACATCTGCAAAGCCCTCCTTTAATAGAAGCATACGGGGGAGGAGAGGTTGCGCAGCAGGGCAACTACGCTCCAACCGGCAATGGCGCTGGTGGAAGAGCAGATATCCACCACGGCCTTCACGCCCTCGATCTCGGCGGTGATGCAGTGGTCGTCGCCCACCCAGCCGGGTACCGAGTGCATGGTCACGCCGGTGATCTCCGGGCCGGTGGTGGCCAGCGAGGTGGCAACAGCCACATTCACGCGGCGGGGGAAGGTGGCAATGGCCTGCTTGGCATTGCCGGTGAACACGGTGGTCTTTTCGGTATCGGTCAGCAGGTGGTCGGCCCATACCGGCGTGTTGCGGAAGCCCTTGGCTCCGGTGTGGGTCTCAATGCCTGCCGTCTCGGCCAGCTTCTGCGCCTTGGCCATCAGAGTGACGGTCTGCAGCACATCAAAGCCGCCAATGGCACCGCTTGCCAGATGCACCTTGGCACCGCCCTCCACGGCAGCGGCCTTGACCTGCTCGTAAAAATCAAGGTCCGCAAAGGCACCAATGGAAATAATGACCAGATTCACGCCTTTTTTCAGTACAGGCACAGCCATGGCGCGCACAGCCTCCACCGAAGCGGTCTCCACAATGTATTCCGGCTGCAGTGTCAGCAGAGCATCCACATCATCGCAGACGGGACAGCCTACCTCGGCGGCAAGTTTTTCTGCCGAAGCACGGGTGCGGCTGGTCACGCCCACCAGCTCATAGTCCGGCAGCAGACCGTTCTTCCATGCGTTGGCCACAATGCCGCCCAGAAAGCCGCAGCCTACAATGCCAAATTTTGTTTTCATATCCTAAACTCCTTTTTCTGCTTTTTCCAAAGAAAGCAGCATATTCCATTAAAGTATATCATATCAAAACAAAAAATGATATAATAAGGCGCAAGAAAGGAGAAGGCTATGTCGAAAACAAAGGAGCTTTTCTGGACGTTTTTCAAAATTGGTGCGTTCACGTTTGGCGGCGGTTATGCCATGGTGGCTTTGCTGCAGAATGAATTTGTGGAAGAGAAAAAGTGGGTGACAAAAGAAGAATTTCTGGACATGGTGGCAATTGCGGAGTCTACGCCCGGCCCGGTGGCGGTGAACAGTGCTACCTATATCGGTTACAAGATCGAGGGTGCGGCAGGTGCGGCGGCGTCCACGGTGGCGGTGTGTCTCCCGTCCTTCGCGGTCATTTATCTGATCTCGCTGTTCTTTGACCAGTTCCTCCGCCTTTCGGTGGTGGCAAGTGCGTTCCACGGCATTCAGGTGTGTGTGATCTATCTGATCCTTTCCGCCGGACTGAAAATGCTGAAGCAGCTGGAACACAGCGTCTTCAATATTGTCATCCTGACCACGGTTGCGGCAGCGATGGTGGGCTGTTCCATTGCAGCAGTGTCCTTCTCTTCCATTTTTTACATCCTGTTCAGCGGTGCGGCCGGGCTGCTGGTGTATGCAGTACAGCAGCTGCGGAAGGGGGAGAAGAAGCCGTGATCTATGTAGAACTTTTCTGTAATTTCCTCATGATCGGTGCGCTGTCCTTCGGCGGCGGCTACGGGATGATCTCGCTGGTGCGGGAAACGGTCTTAGGACACGGCTGGCTGACGGAAGGCGAATTCCTCAGCTTCATTGCCGTGTCGGAATCCACACCCGGCCCGCTGGCCATCAATATGGCCACCTTCATCGGTGCTTCACAGGGCGGCTTCTGGGGTGCGCTGTGTGCGACGCTGGGTGTGGTGCTGCCGTCCTTTGTCATTATCCTGCTCGTTGCATCGGTGCTGCAGAACCTGATGAAGTATGCCGGTGTCAACGCAGTTCTTGGCGGCGTTCGTCCCTGTGTGGTGGCGATGATCCTGGCAACTGCAGTCAACATGGCGCTTTCTACGCTGGCCGGGTTTGCAGCGGACAAGGCAGGCATTGCACCGGATCTCCGTTCCATTGTGGTGTTCCTGCTGCTGTGGGGGCTGCATGCCCTTTGCCGCCGGAAAAAGGGCAAAGCACCATCGCCCATTGGGATGATCCTGCTCTCTGCAGGACTGGGGATCCTGTTCTGGGGAATATAAGAATAAGCATTGCACGCTGCCTGAGGGGCATCCTGCTTCTGATGACAGCTTCTGAAAAATGCGCCGGGAGGTTCCCAATAAACCTTTCCGGCGCATTTTGCTACAAAAAGCCGGGCACAGGAAAACTCATGGCTCCCTGTGCCCGGCTTCAGCTTTTATTGGAATTTAGGCGCTGTGCGATCAAGCTGCAACGGAAGAAGCAGCTTCGCTGGAAGCAGCCTCAGAAGAAGCGGCCTCAGAAGAAGCGGCCTCGCTGGAAGCAGCCTCAGAAGAAGAACCGTTCTCCTCTGCAACAGCGGAAGAAGCGCTCTCCTCGGCCTCAGCAGCAACAGAAGTGCTGGTAGAAGCAGCCTCGGAAGAGGATGCAGCAGTGGAGGAAGCAGAACCGCCGCAAGCGGTCATGCCAACAGCCAGAGCCAGAGCAACAACAGCAACACAAACATTCTTGAGTTTCATATCTAAAATCTCCTTGCCATACGCAAATGTATTTTGCAGAAGGCCCTACAGGAAGTGCCTTTCTGCAAGTGGATATTCTAGTCTTTTTTGCGAAAAAATCAAGAGCTTTTTTGGCTAAGAAGTGAGATTTCAATGATAATCTACGATTTTGTTATAATTTATCGCTAAAAGTCAAAGAGTTTTTGTTAAACTGATCGAAGCACAGGGAGACTCAGGAAAGAATTTTTTACCGCGTTGTAATCACTTTGTAATTTCTTTCATTGTTTGTTCACTTGAATCAAGAATGCATGTTTCTTAAAGAGAAATAAAGAAATGCAAAAGTGAGGATGATGCGGCTCCGGAAACGGAAAAGAACCATTTGTCACCTGACAGTTGACCTGCGGAGAAAGAAAAGATGGTAAACTTTGTGCAGCGAACCTGAACAAAAATATCAAAAAATGACAAGTGTTATTTGAAAGTGGTTTTTATTGGACATAAAAAGCGGATAATACAGACAAAGCAGGGGATGAACGGGTTCCCTGAAAATAAAACATGTGTTCTGGAGGAAATAAAGATGAAGTACTATGTTACATTGACCGGACTCAACTACCGCTTCGGCACTCAGCCGTTTGCAGTGGGCCAGAAGGTAAAGCTGGTCAAGGAGCCGGAGAATGACTTTGACCGCGAAGCCATCCGCGCAGAACTGCCGGGTCTGGGCAAGGTGGGTTATGTGGCCAACAGCACTCACACCGTGCTGGGCGACTGTTACAGCGCAGGCCGCATCTATGATAAGATCGGCGCTGCTGCCACCGCAAAGGTGAAGTATGTGCTTGCCAATGCGGTGGTATGCAGCGTAAAGGCGGCGGATATGGGGCAGGCTGGCCTGCCGCCGGTCGATCCGGCTACGGGTCTGCCCTTTGGCAGCGAAGAAGATGCCATCGCATTCTGACAGAAAAGCCCGTCACACTGTATTTTGTGTGACGGGCTTTTCTGCACCTTTTTGCTTCGGCGCACATACACCGGGCAAAGGGGGAATGTATCGTGAACCAGATCGTTTTCACTGCGTGGGTACTGCTGTTTCCGGCGGCGTGCACTACACTGGGGGCAGCAGGCGTGTTTTTGCTGCGGCGGCGGTCGCGGCCCTGCACGCAGCGCATCCTGTGCGGCATGGCAGCGGGCATCATGCTGGCGGCCAGTGTGTGGAGCCTGCTGCTGCCTGCTATCCAGCGCGGACAGACTTTGCCGCTTCCGGCATGGATCCCATCGGCAGTGGGGCTTGTGCTTGGCGCAGTGGGCCTTTTGCAGGTGGAACAGTTTGCCGGGCAGCTGCTGGCAGGCGGGGCCGGGCACGGCGGACGTATGGTGCTGGCTGTAACATTGCACAACCTGCCCGAGGGTATGGTGGCGGGCCTTGCCGCTGCACTGGCATTGACCGGGGAGCCGGATGCCATCAGCGGTGCACTGGCGCTGAGCCTTGGCATCGGCCTGCAGAATATCCCGGAAGGTGCAGCAGTCAGCCTGCCGCTGGCCCATAACGGCCGCACCCGCAGTCAGGCGTTTTTTGCGGGAGCGGCTTCCGGGCTGGTAGAGCCGTTGGGGGCATTGCTTGCCTTTGCTCTGGCCGAATGGGTCAGTACTGCGCTTCCGTGGCTGCTCAGCGCAGCGGCGGGCTGCATGGTGTGCGTGACCGCACAGGAGATGATCCCGCAGGCCGTGGAGGGCGACGAGCCTGCCGGTGTTGTAAGCATCGTGCTGGGATTTGCGTTGATGATGGCACTGGATGTGGCATTGTAAGAAAAAAGGGCTGTTGCAAAATCAATGCCGTTAAAATAACAGGATAAAAGCAAAGCGCAGTACAAAACGCGAAAGCGCAGAGAATGTACTGCGCTTTTTGGATTTTAGAGAACATCACATTTTCTGACTTTGGGCTATCCTATTTGATCGTTTCATGCGTGGGCCGTGAAATGATACCTCCCACCCCTTGCAATCTGCCTGCGTTTATGGTACAATATTCTGGCATTCAGAAGGATGTGTCGGACAGCGCCTGCTGCGTGGTTCGGCATACGGATGCGGGTCCTGTACGATGGGCTCGCTGTGAACCAGGTCAGGTGGGGAACCAAGCAGCCTTAAGCAGTGCGTTCGTGCGTTTCAGTAAGCCTGCATCCGTATGCCGAGTTACGCAAGGCGGGGACAAAACCCCGTCGAGCGCTGTCCTTTTATTTTTGCCGCAAAGGTCGGGAAAGGGGAGAGATCGCCGTGTATCGTGCACTTTACCGCAAATGGAGACCCCAGCGGTTTGAGGATGTGGTGGGTCAGCGCGCCATCGTGACTGCCCTGAAAAACCAGATCACCGCAGGGCGCGTAGGCCATGCGTATCTGTTTACCGGCGTGCGCGGCACCGGCAAGACCACCTGCGCCAAAATTTTTGCCAAGGCGGTCAACTGCCTGCATCCAGTAAATGGCGACCCCTGCGGGGAGTGCGAGATCTGCAAGGGCATCGACAACGGCAGTCTGCTGGACGTGGTGGAGATGGACGCAGCCTCCAACAACGGCGTGGATGATATCCGCGACCTGCGGGACGAGACCGCCTATACCCCCAGCGCCTGCCAGTATAAGGTGTATATCATCGATGAGGTGCATATGCTGTCCACAGCGGCCTTCAATGCGCTGCTGAAAACGCTGGAAGAGCCCCCCGCACACGTTATCTTCATTCTGGCGACCACCGAGATCCAGAAAGTGCCCGCCACCATCCTCTCCCGCTGCCAGCGGTACGATTTTACCCGCATCGGGCCGGAGGATATCGCACGGCGGGTGGAGTATATCGCCGGGGAAGAAAAGCTGGAGCTGACCTCCGACGGCGCGGAACTGATCGCCCGTCTGGCCGATGGTGCGCTGCGCGATGCGCTGTCCATTCTGGACACCTGCGCCGGTGTCACTGCAAAGATCGACGCAGACGTGGTGCGCCGCATGGCGGGTGTGACCGACCGCAGCTACCTGTTCCATATTTCTGACGCCTTGGAAGCGCAGGACGCCGCCGCCGCGCTGGCACAGCTGGCGCAGCTGCGGCAGCAGTCGGTGGACGTAAAACGTCTGACTGAGGAACTGATCGCCCACTACCGCGCCCTGATGCTGGCGGCGCTGCCCGGCGGGCAGGCGCTGCTGTCCGGTGTTTCGCCGGAGGAAGAGGCGCTGTACCTGCAAAAAGGCCCGGAGATGGGGCAGCGGGAAGCCATCCGCGCCATCCGCACGTTAGGTACGGCGCTGGAACACATGACCCGCGGCAGCGACCAGCGCATCGAGCTGGAGCTGGCACTGTTCAGCCTGTCCGAGCCGCCTCAGCAGATGCAGGCGGCAGCGGTGCAGGCAGCTCCCGCTCGGGCGGCACAGCCGGAAGCACCCCGCCCCTTTGCGGCAGCGGTGCAGCCCTTTGCTAGCGCCCCGGTGCAATCTGCCCCCGCAGCAGCCGCACCCCAGACCCCGGCAGCAGTAGCAGAGCCTGCCCCTGCCGTGCAGCAGACCCCTCCGCAGCTTGCCGCGCAGGAAGCAACGCCCGCCCCTGCGGACGAGCTGCCGCCCATGCCAGAGGAACCGCCGGTACAGCAGAGCGATGCTGCCCTGCCGTGGGACGAGCCTGCCCCGCAGGCACCGCCGCCGGACGAGCCGGAGCCGGTCAGCCAGCCGGAACCGCCCGCTCCCGCAGAATCCGAACAGCCCGCCCCGGCAGCGGAGGAACCGCCTGCCCCGGTGCAGGAGCACCCTGCCGACCCGGTGCTGACAAAGCCCCGCAGCGTGGCGCAGCAGGGCACGAACCCCTTCCCGTACTGGGGACAGATCGTGCAGAAGCTGGAAGGCATCGACCCCATGCTGTATATGTATCTGCGCAAGTCCAAAGCTTACTTTGACGGTACCCGCGTGCTGATCGACGGCGGCAAGACTTTCCGGGATTTTATCCGGGTGAACAAGGACAGCCAGAAGCTGATCAAAAAGCTGATCGCCGAGGTATCCGGCGTGCCGGTGCCCATCGGCCCCTACGAGCCCAAAACGGCAGGAAAGACCGCTTCCAACGCGGAGCAGTCCCTTCTGGCACTGGAAAAGCTGGGGCTGGAGGTCAGCATTGAGGATACCGCCCGCAAAAAGCGATAAAAATTGTTTATAATAAAGGAGAATACCATTATGAAAGCAAGAATGCCCGCAGGCTACGGCCGCCCCGATATGAACGCCCTGATGCGTCAGGCTCAGAAGATGCAGGAGGACATGAAGAGCAAGCAGGCCGAGCTGGAAGCCGCCGAGTACACCGGCAGCGCCGCTGGTGAGATGGTGACTGTGAAGATGAACGGCAAGCACGAGGTGCTGTCCATCACCATCAAGCCCGAGGCTGTGGACCCGGACGACATCGAGATGCTGGAAGACATGGTGGCTGCTGCCATCAACGCCACCGTGAAGCAGGTGGATGAGACCGCCGAAGCCGAGATGGGCAAGCTGACCGGCGGCCTGAACATTCCGGGTCTCTGAGCCGGGAAGGGGAGATACCATGGACTACACTGCCGCACCGCTGGAAAAGCTGATCGAGGAGTTCGGCAAGTTTCAGGGCGTGGGCCGCAAGGGTGCTACCCGCATGGCCTATCAGGTGCTGAGTATGTCGGATAAGGACGCTGCGGCGCTGGCCGATGCCATCCGCGGCGCGCACACCCGGCTGCACCGGTGCCGCATCTGCCAGAACTTTACGGACGCTGACCTGTGCCCGGTGTGCGCCAGCGCCAAGCGGGACACCTCGGTGATCTGCGTGGTGGAAAAGCCCCGGGACGTGCAGGCCTTTGAGCGCACCCGGGAGTATAACGGCCTGTACCATGTGCTGCACGGCCTGCTGGACCCGCTGGCCGGTGTGGGCGCAGAGCAGTTGACCGTCAAGGAGCTGCTGGCGCGGCTGAAGGACGACACGGTGAAGGAGGTCATCATGGCCATGAACCCCACCGTGGAGGGCGAGGCTACCGCCATGTATCTGGCAAAGCTCATCAAGCCGCTGGGCATCCGGGTCACCCGGCTGGCATCCGGTCTGCCGGTGGGCGCCAGCCTGGAATATGCGGACGAGACTACCCTGTACCGGGCACTTTCCGGCCGGGGAGAGCTGTGAGCTTGTAAAAATTTACAATTCTGTCAGAAACAGCCCTTGCATTACCGCAAAAAAATGGTATACTGAAACAACAAACGGAACGGAGAAAGGAGGCGCGCAGCATGGCACCCACAAAGGAGCGCCCGGCGACCAAGAGCATCGCCACCAACCGCGAAGCGCGCCACGAGTATTTTGTTCTGGAAGCGCTGGAGACCGGTGTGGAGCTCAAAGGCACCGAGGTGAAAAGCCTGCGGGCCGGCGGGGTCAACCTGAAGGACAGCTGGGTAGATATTGAAGACGGCGAGCTGCTGGTAAAGGGGATGCACATCAGCCCCTACGACCACGGCAACCTGTTCAATCAGGATCCTATGCGTGTCCGGCGGCTTCTGGCGCACAAAAGTGAGATCCGGCGTCTGCACCAGCAGTGCAAACTGCAGGGCTATACGCTGGTGCCGCTCTCGCTTTATTTCAAGCATGGCCGCGTAAAAATGGAAGTAGGCTTGTGCAAGGGCAAAAAGCTGTACGACAAGCGCGCCGATGCCGCCCAGCGCGATGCAAAGCGCTCCATTGACCGGGCTGTGAAGTCCAACGGCAAGTACTATTAAGCATTCCAATTGCAGACTGCGGCTCACCGCAGAAAACCAAGCTTTCCGCACATCGCAAGATGTGCTTTATATGGGGGCGTAAAGGTTTCGACGGGGGGAGCAAGGTCTGGGCAGCGGGTAGCAGCGGGGGAACTGCTCTATAACTCCTCCAAAAAAATTAACTGACAACAATAATTATCA
>ERZ772865.2757-NODE-2757-length-14657-cov-15.417546_pt1 | contig 14657 bp, 12 predicted proteins | sample MGYA00512133_ERZ772865 | MGnify/ENA primary metagenome ERZ772865 (study PRJEB29015, sample SAMEA2737722) | human gut metagenome | biome: human gut; feature: human-associated habitat; material: faeces | place: China | collected 2012 ...
GATCATGATGATGGTGAACATGGCCCAGCCCGGCTGGGTCAGGAACGGAATGTAAGAAAGGCCCTTGTCTACCAGACCAATGTTCTGCAAAAAGCCCGTCACACCGGCATTGCGCATCATGGTGTTGAAAATGCCGTTGTTGGAGAAGAAGTTACGCACCAGAAGCAGCGTAACGAACTGCGGCACCGCAATGGTCACCATGAACAGGGTACGCCAGAACTTGGGGAACTTGGTCTTTTTGTCGTTGATGAACATTGCCATCAGAATGCCGCCAAAGAAGTTGGTAAAGGTGGCAAAGAATGCCCAAACCAACGTCCAGGTTAAAACCTTGGCAAAGGAATAACCAAACGTGGAGGTCATTCCGCCGCCGCCAAACAGGGTAAAGAAGTTGTTCAGCCCAACCCAGGTAAACAGTTCATTGGGCGGCATGTGCTGCTGGTCATAGTTGGTGAACGCAACGGCGATCAGGATGAACAGCGGCACAATGGTGAACACCACAACGCCCAGAACCGGCAGGGTGAGCAGGGTCACATAGAACTTTTCGTTCAGGTAAACGTTGATGTCCTGCACAAAGTTGTTGGTCTTTTTGCCAGCTTCACGGATCTTCTGCAGCTGATAGTTGGAAGATACCACCATCATGGCCGCCGCGATCAGTGCCGCGATCACGATAAAGGAGATCATGCTCATCAGCAGGATCTCAAACGAATTATCGTAATCGTTTACAACGTTTTTCATCGTGGCAACATCGAACACCATCTCCATTTTTACGGTGCCAAGGGTGCCGAACTTTGCCAGGTTGGGTACGCCAAAGAATGCCAGGAAATACAGCGCAAAACCCTGTACAAATGTGACCAGAAGCGCCTTCATCAGCTGGCCGTGGCCAATGTAGCCCAGACCCCATACAAAGAAGGATAGTTTGGTAAAGATATCGCCGTGCACAAAGTCATGACCAAATTTCTGCAAAAAATTGGGTTCCTTTGGTTCCGTGTGCAGGGCCGCAGCAGCGGATTTTGCCACAGGAATCTCTCCTTTCCAACGCGGTTACGCCAAGCGGCCCACACGTGCCCGGCAACCGTTCCGGACCGTTTGTGGGCCGTTGTTTTAGTGTATCAATGCAGCTTTTTTCGTTTTAACAATTACTGGGTAACCGGTGCGGTGATGCCAGCAACAGCATCTTCAATCAGGGTCTGGGGATCCTTGCCATCGGGGTTGCCGTTGACACAGATCTGGCCGAGGGTTTCAGCAGAAGCCCAGTAGTTGCCGCCGACGCGCTGCAGGTTAGCGTACTCAGACTGAGCAACAACAGCGGTCAGAGCCGGAGAAGAAGCGGCTGCCAGAGCATTGGTGTTGGAGGGGCCCTGTGCACGCTGCTGGAAGCGGAGGGTCTCGTTCTCTTCGTTGGTAACGTAATCAGCCAGCAGCATGGCAGCACCAACGTTAGAGCTGTGGGGGTTGACACCGATCAGTTTGAAGCCGGAGAAGGAAGCCATCTGGACCTGCTCACCGTTCAGGGTGTAGGTGGGCAGCTTGCAGGCGGCGTAGTTGTCGCCCCAAACTTCAGCAGCGTCGTTTGCACGCCAGGTACCGTTAACGCCGGCAACCAGGGTGCCGTCCTTCAGCTTGCCGGTGAACTCTTCGTCCTTCAGGGCAATGAAGCCGGGGTTCTTGCAGATATCAATGACAGCCTGGGTAACATCAGCACCCGGTGCTTCGTTCCAGTTGCAGACAGTGTTCACGCCGTCATCAGCCAGGCTCAGGTTCAGGCCAGCGCCAGCATAGAAGCTGTACAGGTACCAGCCGTTAGCAACGTCCATCGAGACTTTCTTGCCTGCGTCGGCTGCCTTCTCCAGCATCGTGTCAAGGCTCTTGACGTCATCCTCGGTGAAGAAGGACTTATCATAGAACATGAAGTATCCGTTATCAGCGGTCAGGGGGTAAGCATACAGCTTGCCGTTCAGGGTTGCAGCGTCAACAGAAGCTGCAGTGTTGCGGCTCTTGATGTCGTCAGCGTTCAGCTGAACTTCCTGCAGGGCGCCTGCCTGAACCAGCTCGTTCAGCTGGTCATCAGCAAAAGCATAAACGTCAGCAGCGGCGGTGGGGTCGGTCAGGACGGTATCCTTTGCCTCAGACTCGGACTGAGTGCCGAGGTTGATGGTGATGGTGCCGCCGTAATTGCCGTATTCTTTGATAAAGTTATCAGCGATGGTGCGCAGCAGTTCCTGGTCTTCCTCGGCGCCCCACATGGTCAGGGTAACGTCGTTGGCGAAAGCAGCGGCTGCAGCCTGCTGCAGAACGTCACCATCGTCAGCTGCGGTGCTGTCGGTGGAGGCGGCTTCGCTGGAAGCTGCAGTGCTGGTAGACTCTGCAGCGGAAGAGGCAGTTGCGGTGTTGCCGCATGCTGCCAGGGACAGTGCCATCAAGGCAGCTGTTGCAAGTGCGAGTTGCTTTTTCATAATCATTCTCCTTCATCTGCTATATCACAAGCTTCTCAAGGTTGCGCATCATCGTTGCGCAGCTTTGTTTCACAACTTAAGGATACACAATTCTATTTTCAGTGTCAATGTTCATAATCAACATGTTTTACCATGTTTTCTTGTGCATTTTTCACAGCCTGTTACACTTTTGTAACAATGTCGAATTTTGTATGCGCAACACTGCGCAACTTTAGTACAGGCTTTTTAACAACAATCAGCCTTTCCTGGTGCACATGCTGTGCGCACAGGAAAGGCTGTATCAATCATCATATTTTACAATATTGGTAATATTGTCTATTTTGTGGACTCGCGCAAAATCACCTGATATCCCTGCATCTGGCGCAATGCGATTTGCTTGCCCGCCAAAATATCCAGCAGCATCCGGCATGCCGTGGCGCCCAGGCGCTCGCCGTCAAACTGAGCGGCCGAGATCTGCGGGGTTGAGCTGGTCAACAGCTCACTATCATAAAAGCTGGCCAGTTTCACCTGTTCCGGTACCTTGATGTGCCGGGCGCGCAGCTCCTGCAGCACCGCGACCGCCATGCTGTCGTCCGCGCAGAGCAGGCATTCGGGCTTTTGCTCCAGCGCACCTTCCAATGCATCGATCCGCTGTTCGCTGGTTTCAATGCCCGTCCAAATCAATTTCTGGTCCACCTGCACCCCACAGTCGGAAAATCCGCGCAGGTAGCCGCGCAGCCGGTCCGCGTTGACGGTATAGTCGGTGCAGCCGCCCATATAGGCAATGCGGCGCATGCCCAGCTGCAGCAGCAGGCGGGTCATCTCGGCAGACGCTCCTACCTGGTCGTTATCCACCTGGGGCACCTTATCGTCATCCACGCGGCCAATGGCCACAAAAGGCACATTGTGGCGCCGCAAAGTCTGCACACATTCATCGTGCAGCATCGTACGGGACAAAATCACGCCATCCACCTTGTGGGATTCCAGCTGGCGTTCCAGCTGGCCAACATCGGTTTCTCCCGCATAGCACAGCAGCAGGTCATACCCGCGCTGGGCCGCCATGTTCCACACACCGCCCATGCACTTGCGCAGGAACGGCAAGTCCAGCCGCATAAAATGCTTGGGGATCACCAGCGCAAGGTTGTTGGTTGGGCCCTGTTGCGCAGTGCGCAGCGGCGCAGCGGCATCCTGGCGGCCCTTGCCGATATAATCGAACACACGCGCGCGGGTAGCCTCGCTCACGCGCCCCTTGCCGGATATTGCGCGGGATACCGTTGTTTTTGATATATTCAATGCCTCCGCCACTTCCGCGATGGTCACTTCATCACGCTTACCTGCCATTCAGCCCCCTCCTTTTCCCATGTTGCGCAGGCATTGCGCACTAATAACAGCATATGTGTTTGTTGTACATTTGTCAATCTGCAAACAGCACAAAAAAAGCCTGCCAGATTTGGCAGGCTTGCCGCGCAGTACAGCCGTTCCAAGCATAGGCGTATGTCCGCCGCCCGGAATCTCTCCCGAAATTTTTCGTGTATTAAAAATTCTGTTGGGAGCATAGGGGCGCACATTGTGCGCCCGCCGCCTTGACATAGCAACGCACATTTATGTCATGCACATGGCAAACCTCCGTGGGCGAACACTGTTCACCTTTACGGAGCATCTTTGTTTTCCTGACGTTTTCGATAGGTGTTGTGCTGCTTATTTTTTCTGCGGTTCGCCGTTGGCAATGTCGCGCACAACCTCACCCGCAATGATCAGCCCCGCGGCGGCGGGCACAAAGGCGTTGCTGCCGGGAACCTGGCGGCGCTGGGTACATTTGCGGGCCGTGTCGGGCGGGCAGATGCAATGGGTGCGGCAGCTGATGGTCATATCATCAATGGGGGTCAGTGCAGGCTCTTTGGAGTATACCACCTTCAGGTGCTTGACCCCGCGCTTGCGCAGCTCAGCGCGCATTACGCGGGCCAGCGGGCAGACAGAGGTATCGTAAATATCCGCAACCTCCAGGGCGGAAGCATCCAGCTTGTTGCCCGCGCCCATGCAGCTGATGATGGGCGTGCCCGTTGCCTGCGCCTGCATGACCAGTTCCAGCTTGCCCTTTACCGTGTCGATGGCATCGACCACATAGTCGTACTGGCTGAAATCGAACTGGTCGGCGGTGTCTGGCATGTAAAACGTCTTGTAGGTGTTCACCACGGCGTCCGGGTTGATATCATGGATGCGCTCTTCCGCCACATCCACCTTGTATTTGCCCACCGTTTTGCGGGTGGCCAGGATCTGGCGGTTCAGGTTGGTCAGGCAGACCTTGTCGTCATCAATCAGGTCCAGCGTGCCAATGCCGCTGCGTGCCAGTGCTTCCACCGTATAGCCTCCAACACCGCCAACGCCAAACACGGCCACACGGGCGTTGTACAGGCGCTCCATTGCCTCCTTGCCAAACAACAACTGCGTTCTTGAAAACTGATTCAGCATACTGCCTGCTCCCCCACGGTTTTGTAAATTAACAAACAAATGGGCGGGTTCGCGCCCGCCCAACCTATCAAATCGGTAGTCTTTTCAAATTATAAAGCGCAGCATACAAAAAGTCAAGGGGAAGCCCTGCGCAGAGCTTCCCCCCTGACATATGTTTTGCATTTTACAGCTCGCTGCCGTTTGTGGCGATCACATGGGCGTACCACGCAGCGGAATCCTTGGGGATGCGTTCCATGGTGCGGTAGTCCACATAAATCAGCCCAAAGCGCTTGCTGTAGCCTTCGGCCCACTCATAGTTATCCATGATCGACCAGTAGGTATAACCGATCAGCGGGTAGCCCTCCTGCAAGGCGCGGCGGGCGGCCAGCAGGTGGCGGTGCACATAATCCATGCGCTGCGGGTCGTGCACTTTACCGTCCAGCATCACAAAATCTGTGTTGGCCATGCCGTTCTCGGTAATCAGGATGGGCCGGCCATACCGCTGGTTCAAAAAGCGGATGGCCCAATAGATGCAGTCCGGCGTGATGGGCCATTCCATCGCAGTGCGCGGGCTGCCCTGCCAGGTGTTGGCGGTATACTCGCTGCCCGGCTGCTGGGCCGCGCAGGCATTGTAGACGTTAAAGCCCAGGTAATCCAGCGGCTGGTGCAGCAGCTCCAGTTCCTGCGGGGTGAACACATCCGCCCCCAGGGCTTTGGCCATCGGTTCCGGCACCCTGCCCAGCAGAACGGGGTCGCACCACCAGCTGATGGAATAGCAGCCTTCCACCTCCATCGTCCGGCGGTAAGCTTCGGCGATGGCGGCTTCGCTTTCATCCCCGCAGGGCGAAAACACCGGTCCGGTGGGAGCATACCCCACCTTAGGCGGCGAATGATGTGGCGCGGCCCGTCCGCGGGACGATGCAAGCATCGTCCCCTACAGATATTGGCAGCGTTTATAGCAACCGGCAGGGTCTCTCCCCGGCGCGATGAGGGCATCGCGCCCTACTTCATCCGCCGCACAATTCCTAATCGCTCGTTCCTGATTTCTAATTTTTCCTTCCAACTTCTAACTCCTCACTCCTACCTCCTAACTTCCAACTCACTTCATGAGCATTTCCGCCGCCTTCGCCAGCTCCGCGTTTACCGCATCGGCTTCCGCTTCGCTCTTGCCCACGGCGGACAGATACACTTTGATTTTCGGCTCGGTGCCGGAGGGGCGCACCATCAGCTTGTGGCCGTCCGCCAGGTGGTATTCCAGCACGTTGGCGCGGGGCAGGCCGGTGCCATCGGTATCATAATCCGCAACACGCTCCACCGCATAGCCCGCAATCTCTTTGGGCGGGTCGGCGCGCAGAGTCTTCATCAGGTTCTGCATGGTGTACATGCCGGTTTCGCCCTCAAAGGCAAAGCTGCACAGGGCGTTGCGGTAATAGCCAAACTCTTTGTACAGCGCTTCAATGGCATCCAGCAGCGTCATGCCCTGCTGGGCGTACCAGGCGGCGGCTTCACACACCAGCAGCGTGGCGTTCACGGCATCCTTATCCCGCACATGCCCGCCGGACAGGTAACCATAGCTCTCCTCAAAGCCAAAGATATAGCGTTCCACACGGCCCTCTGCTTCCAGCTTGCCGATCTGCTCGCCGATGAACTTAAAGCCCGTCAGGGTGCGGCGCAGCTCCACGCCGTACTTTTTGGCAACCGGCGTTGCCATATCGGTGGAAACAATGGTGGTCACGGCCACGGGATCCTTGGGCATGGTGCCGCGGGCCAGGCGGGTGCGGCAGATATAATCCAGCAGGATAATGCCCATCTCGTTGCCGGTGATCAGCCGGTAACCGCCCTTGCCGTCCGGCACAGCGGTGCCGCAGCGGTCACAGTCGGGGTCGGTGCCAAGCAGTAGATCCGGGTGTACTTTATCGCACAGTTCCAGGCCCTTCTGCATGGCTTCGCGGATTTCCGGGTTGGGATACGGGCAGGTGGGGAAGTTCCCATCCGGTGTTTCCTGCTCCGGCACCACCGTCACATGGGTCACACCCAGCTTGGCCAGCAGTTTTTTTACGCACTCCAGGCCGGTGCCGTTCAGCGGGGTGTACACCAGCTTGAGCTGCTCAATGCCGGTGCCATCGCCAACGCGTTGGTCATATACAGCCTGTACAAAATCATCCAGGCATTTGTCGTCAATGCTCACAATGCGGCCTGCCTGCACACCGGCTTCATAATCCACCAGCTTTACGCCGTCAAAGCAGTCCACTTTTTCGATTGCAGCCAGAATTTTATCTGCCACTTCCAGCGTGATCTGGCAGCCATCGGCACCATACACTTTATAGCCGTTGTACTTGGCCGGGTTGTGGCTGGCTGTAATGCAGACACCTGCCCCGCAGCCCAGATAGCGCACCGCCCAGGAAAGTGCGGGCGTGGGCTCCAGCCGCGGGTACAAGCAGGCGGTAATGCCGTTTGCCGCCAGCACGCGGGCAGCTTCGCGGGTGAACAGTTCGCCGTTATTGCGGCTGTCATGCGCAATGGCGATCTTTTTGGGCAGGTCGGTCGCGTTCAGGTAATCGGCCAGGCCCTGGGTGGCCTTGCGCACCGTGTACAGGTTCATGCGGTTGGTGCCCGCCCCCAGCACACCGCGCAGGCCGCCGGTGCCAAATTCCAGGTCACGGTAAAAACGGTCCGTGATAGCAGCATCATCCCCGGCAATGCCGTGCAGTTCTTCCGCCACAGCGGTATCCAGTTCCGGTTGGGCCAGCCAACGGTCATACAGTTCTTTCGCTGTATTCATAACAGCACCTTCTTCCTCAAAGTCAGTTTCAGGAAGTGTTCGTTATTTATCAAACATTTACACAGCCTTATTATAGCAGATACTTGGCCGCAAAAAAAGCCGCGGCGGGCAAAAATTTTACCAGCCGCGGAATTATACACTTTGTATTTTTTCGTTTACACCGTATCGCGCAGCACACCGGCGTGTTCCAGCCCCACCATCACCACGGGGATCAGCACCAGCTGCAACACAATGCCCGGCAGCGCGGTGGCAAATGCACCGGTAATGAACATCTGCATGGTAAAGCCATTGCCGCCAAGGCCCAGCAGCACGGTTTGGGCCACGCCCCACACAGCGCGCCCGGCCAGCATGGCGGGCACCAGCGCCATATAAACGCCCGCCACGCCGCGCTTGTTCAGCTTGGCATACAGCAGGCCGATCACCGCGCCATAGGCAGCCAGCTCAAACGCCATGCCAATGCCGGTGGGGTACAGCACCGGCATGCCAAACAGCAGCCCGCGCAGCAGCGGCATTACCGCGCCAACGGCCAGGCCATACGGCCAGCCGCATACCATGCCGCACAGCAGCACGGGAATGTGCATCGGCAGCAGCATTTTGCCGATCTGCGGGATCTGCCCGGTGATAAGCGGCAGCACCAGGCCCAGGGCCAAAAACAGAGCGGAAAGGGTCAGCTTACGGGTGGATGTTTTCATGATTCAAACTCCTCACATTCTATTTTTTTATTTGATTCCACAGTTTGACAGCAGCAGAACACCATGATACGATGATGGTAAAACAGAGATAAAGAAAGAGGGTTTCTTTTATGGAAATTCTTGTGATTGACGGACAGGGCGGCGGGCTGGGCCGCCAGCTGGTTGCCGCCGTTAAAAAGGCCGTTCCGCAGGCGGTGGTAACGGCCATCGGCACCAACAGCGCGGCCACTTCCGCCATGCTGAAAGCCGGGGCTGACCGCGCTGCCACCGGCGAGAACGCCGTGGTGGTGGGCTGCCGCCGGGCGGATGTCATTTTGGGGCCCATCGGCATTGTGATGGCCGACGCCCTGCTGGGCGAAATCACCCCCGCCATGGCGCAGGCTGTAGCCCAAAGCAATGCCCGCCGCATCCTGATCCCCGCCAACCGGTGCGATACCCTGGTGGTTGGGGTGAGCGCCCCCATCGGCACCCTGGTGGAGCAGGCCGCCGCGGCCGTGCTGGACGGCTGCCGGAACTAAAGCGTATCGGAAAACCGCATAAAAATCCACAAAAACAAAATGCAGAAAATATCCCGTCCCCCTGCTGGGGAACACGATACCTTCTGCATATCTATCATCAAAGCAATATCAAGTTGTCATCTGCCATACGGTGCAGCATGCACCAGGATGTTGGGCGTTTCTGCGCCGCAAGGCCGGCTTCCTGCCAGTCGATTGATATTATTATAGTATAAGGCGGCGTGCTGCGTCAAGCCCACCGCCGGAGGAACTGCCATGAAACTGATGATTGCATCCGACCTGCACGGTTCGGCTTTTTACTGCAGGCAGCTGCTTGCCGCCATGGAGCGCGAGCAACCGGACAAGCTGTTGCTGCTGGGGGATATTCTGTACCACGGTCCCCGCAACGACCTGCCGGAGGGCTATGCCCCCAAAGAGGTAATTGCCATGCTGAATCCCCTGCGGGAACGGCTGCTGTGCGTGCGCGGCAACTGCGATACCGAGGTGGACCAGATGGTGCTGGACTTCCCGATTTTGGCCGACTATGCCCTGCTGTATGCCGGTTCCCGCACAGTGTTTGCCACCCACGGCCACCATTACAACACGGCCTGCCCGCCGCCGCTTGCCAAGGGGGATATTTTGCTGCACGGCCACACTCATGTGCCCGCCTGGCAGGAATTTGGCAGCGGCAATTTGTATCTGAACCCTGGTTCCGTTGCCATCCCGAAGGAAAACAGCGCCCATTCCTATATGATGCTGACCGATTCCGGCTTTGCCTGGAAAGATCTTGAAGGCAGCATATACCATACACTCGCATTGGATTGCCCAAACTGCGGTTGAATCAATCGCTTGTGCGGTGTAAAATAAAGTGGGGTGGGATTCTTTTGTCCCACGCGCCAACAACCATACAGATTTCATCATATAAACATAAAAGGATGGTTCTATCCCATGCAAATTGAACAGCTTTTTGATTTTCTGCACCGGTCAGTGTCGCCGTTCCACGCGGTACACACTGCAGCCCAGCTGCTGGATGCCGCCGGTTACACCCGCCTGGAGGAAGCCGAATACTGGAATTTGGAACCGGAACACGGTTATTATGTGACCCGCAACGAAAGTTCCATCATTGCCTGGCGGGTGCCTGCCCACGCCATTGGCGGCTGGCGCATTGCTGCCAGCCATTCCGACTCCCCCACCTGGCGCATCAAGAACACCAATGTGAACGCTGCGGGCTGCATCAAGCTGAACGTGGAAGGCTACGGCGGAATGATTATGTCCACCTGGCTGGACCGTCCGCTTTCCGCCGCCGGGCGTGTGCTGGTGCGGGATGAAGCCGCCGGTACGCTGGAAAGCCGCCTGGTGAACCTGGACCGTGATCTGCTGGTCATCCCATCGCTGGCCATCCACATGGACCGCACGCTGAACAGCGGCCACGCCTTTAACCCCCAGGTGGACATGCAGCCCCTATACGGGCTGGAGGGTTCCAAGCCCTTCCCCGCCCTGCTGGCTGAGGCCGCCGGTGTGAAAGAAGAGGACATTGTGGACTTTGACCTTTCGCTTTACACCCGCCAGGCACCCACCCGCATTGGGCCGGACAGCGAGCTGTTCATGGCCCCCCGCATTGACGACCTGGAGTGCGCCGCCACCACCCTGTACGGCTTTTTGGACGCCGCCCCTGAGACCGACAGCGCTTGCGCCCCGGTCTGGGCGATGTTTGATAACGAAGAAGTGGGCAGCAGCACCCGCCAGGGCGCAGACAGCAGCTTTTTGCGCGATGTGCTCGACCGCATCCTGAATGCGATCCCCCACAGTGCCCAGGCACAGGCCCAGGCATTTGCCAACAGCTTTGTGCTCAGCGCCGATAATGCCCACGCCGTTCACCCCAATTTTGCTGATAAGGCTGACCCCTGCAACAAGGTCATTTTGGGCAAGGGTGTTGTGGTCAAAGTCAATGCCAGCCAGAAATACACCACCAGCGGCCTGACCGGCGCGATTTTTAAGGAGATCTGCCGCAAGAACAACGTTCCTGTGCAGGTGTTTGCCAACCGTGCCGACCTGCCGGGCGGCAGCACGCTGGGCAACCTGCAAAGCCATACCGTGCCGGTTCCCATGGTAGATATTGGCCTGGCCCAGCTGGCCATGCACAGTGCGGTGGAAACCGCCGCGGTGGCCGATGCTGACGCCATGGTGCGGGCCGTTGCCGGGTTCTACCGCGTCCACCTGCGCAGCCTGGGCGATGCCCGCTATACGCTGGAATGAGCAGCACAGTCGGGCGCTATGCGCCAAGCCCCAGCGGGCGGATGCACCTGGGCAACCTGTGCTGCTGCCTGCTGGCGTGGCTTTCGGCCAAAAGCAGCGGCGGCAAGGTTGTGCTGCGCATTGAGGATCTGGATGCCGTGCGCTGCCCGCGCGAATTTGCTGATCTGCTGGAAGCCGACCTTGCCTGGCTCGGCCTTGCCGCAGATGAAGGCGGCAGCAAGGGCGGCCCTCGCGGCCCCTATTACCAGAGCGAGCGCAGCGCTATCTATGAAGAATATTACCAAAAGCTGGTGCGCAAAGGGCTGGTTTACCCCTGCTTTTGCAGCCGCAGCCAGCTGCACGCCGCCGATGCCCCCCACCGCTCCGATGGGAAGGTGGTATACGCTGGGACCTGCCGGAACCTGACGCCGGAAGAGATCGTTCTGCGCACCGCCAGGCGCAAGCCAGCCTGGCGGGTGATGGTGCCGGACGAAACCATTTCCTTTGTGGACGGCCACATGGGCCCCTATGCCGAGAATCTGGCGCAGGACTGCGGGGATTTTTACCTGCGGCGGGCGGACGGTGTGTTTGCCTACCAGCTGGCCGTGGTGGTGGATGATGCCCTGATGGGCGTTACCCAGGTAGTGCGCGGGGCAGACCTTTTGTCCAGCACGCCGCGCCAGCTGTGGCTCTACCGGGAACTGGGCCTGCCCGCGCCGGAATTTTATCACATGCCGCTGCTGCTGGCCGTGGATGGGCGGCGGCTTTCCAAACGGGATGGCGACGAAAGCCTGGAGCATTTACAGGCGCGCTATACGCCGGAGCAGATCATTGGCCGTTTGGCCTATGCCTGCGGGCTGCAAAACGCCCCGGACCCCCGCACCCCTGCCGAGCTGGCCGACGGCTTCAGCTGGCAGCGCGTGCCGCAAAACGACATTATTCTGCCGGAAGGTCTGTTTTAATGGTAGGGGTGTGCCGTCAGGCACCCCGGCCCAATCACCGGCTTTCTTCCACCAACATCTCCTGACGCTTGCAACTCTTATTTGATACGGGAGTGTTCCAATGCAAAATTTTGAACCTACCGGGGCCGCTGCCGCCATGCCGGGCAGCGCTGTTCCCCAGATCAAGCGGCGGCTGGTCATCAGTGCCTGCCTGCTGATTCCGCTTTTTTACCTTGGCCTTGGCACTGCTTTCGGGTTGCCACTGCCGCCGTTCCTGACCGGTGATAACGCCATGTGGTGCGGCATTGTGCAGCTGGTGCTCACCGTGCCGGTCTGCTGGCTGAACCGTTCCTATTTTATCAACGGCTGCAAGAGCATCCGCGCCCCCGGGCCGGATACGCTGGTGGCGCTCAGTTCCGGGGCGGCGCTGGTTTACGGCATAATCGCCATTTTTACACAGGATGCTCCGCAGGAGCTGTTCCTGCCCTCTGCCGCCGCTATTTTGATCTTTGCCGCAGCTTGCCAGCTGCTGGAAGTACGGTTTAAGGCACAAGCCATGGCCCCTCTGCACAGTCTGGCAGAGCGCATTCCCGAAACCGCCTGCGTGCTGCGCAGCCGCCAGCAGTACACCGTGCCGCTGAATGAAGTCGCGGTGGGCGATATCTTCCTGATTCGTCCCGGCGATGTGATGCCGGTAGATGGCGTTGTCATTGAGGGCGAAACCACGGTGGATGAATCTGCCCTGACCGGTGCCGCCGCCCCCGTGGCCAAACACAAAGGCAGCACTGTTTACGCCGCCACCGCCAACCAGGGCGGCGCCCTGATCTGCCGTGCCACCCGCATCGGGCCAGATTCCACCGCCGCCCAGCTGGTACATACCGTGCAGACCACTGCCGCTGCCAAGGTGCCGTTGAGTTCCCTGGCCGATAAGGTACGCAGCGTGTTTGTGCCCGCCGTTATCGGCATTGCCTGCGTGGTGCTCATCATCTGGCTGCTGCTGGGGCAGAGCTTTGCTTTTGCGCTGGCCCGCACCATCAGCGTGCTGGCTGTCAGCAGCCCCTGTGTGCTGGCGCTGGCAGCTTCGGCTGCCATCATGTCCGGTGCCAGCGTGGGTGCCAAGCACGGCATCGTGTTCAAAACAGCCGCCAGCCTGCAGTCCATCGGTACCCTGCACACCGCCGTGCTGGATAAAGCCGGAACAATCACCAACGGCGAGCCGGAAGTGGTCACCATTGTGGGCACCCGCAGCGTGCCCGCCAAGTTCCTGCTTGGCATGGCTGCCGGGTTGGAAAGCCAGAACCAGGACCCGCTGGCCCGCGCCGTGATGCGCAAAGCCGCTGCGGAGAACATCAAGCTGAGCGCCGTTAAGGACGTTACCATTCTGGACGGCCAGGGCCTGACCGGCAAAATGGCCGGCAAGGTGATGGCAGGCGGCAGCGCAGAGTTTATTGCCGCCCAGTGCGAGCTGACCCCCGATTTGCAGCAAGCTGGCGAGCAGCTGGCCGCTGACGGCATTGCCCCGCTTTACTTTTCGCTCGACGGCCACGCAGCCGGTTTGATCGGCGTTGCCGATGCCGTAAAGCCCGCCAGCAAAGCCGCCCTTGACGCGCTGAAAGCCCTTGGGCTGGATGTGATCCTGTTGACAGGCGACAGCCGCACCAATGCAGACCGCGTTGCCGCTCAGGTTGGGCTGGATGACGCCCACGTGGTATCCGGCCTTGCCCCCGCAGAGCTGGAAGCCGAACTGCGCCGCCTGCAAACAAACGGCCCTGCCGCCATGATAGGCAGTACTTCTGCCGCCGCGGCACTGGCCTGTGCCAATGTCGGCATTGGCATGGGAGCCGAGCCGCTGCCCGCCGCCGATGTGATGCTGCTTCGGGACGATTTGGCCGATGCCGCTGCCGCAGTGCGCATTTCCCGCGCGGTGGATGCCCGCATTGCCCAGAACACCCGCATGGCGCTGGTTTACAGCGCGCTGCTGCCGCTGCTGGCCGCCGGTGTGCTTTACCCGCTGAACTTTGTGCTGCACCCGATCGATTCCGTCATTCTTATGACGCTGTTTGTGGCGTGGCTGCTGTCCGGCACGGCCCGGCTGAACAGCTTTGACCCGAACCCCGCCAGCCAGAGCGAACCGCAGAAGGAGCCCGCAGAATGAGCGCCGCCGTGGAACGCCGCCACTGGCATTTTACCGGCAGCGTGCAGGGGGTTGGCTTCCGCTACCGTGCGCAGTATGCCGCCCAGCTGCTGGATCTGACCGGCTGGGTGGAAAACAACTGGGACGGCACAGTGGATCTGGAAGCCCAGGGTTCCGCCGCCCAGCTGGATCGCCTGGTGCCCACCATTACCGGCACCAGCCATTGGATCCACATTGAAACCTTTACCTGCAAATCCATCCCCCCGGACCCTGCCGAGCGCAGCTTCCGCGTGCGGGGATAAGCATAGCAAAAGGCGCGTGCCTTGCCCCCATGGGCTGGCACGCGCCTTTTTGTTTTTATTATCCGCAATTTTAATTTTGGCGGCAGGGAGCCACCCCTCACCGGCTTTCGCCGGAGCTCCCCTCCAGGGGAGCCAATATCTTAGGTAATACCGCACAATTCCCGCCTGACGGCTTAAGCACCGCTCCGGCGGCTGCG
>ERZ772865.2779-NODE-2779-length-14576-cov-2.619792_pt1 | contig 14576 bp, 10 predicted proteins | sample MGYA00512133_ERZ772865 | MGnify/ENA primary metagenome ERZ772865 (study PRJEB29015, sample SAMEA2737722) | human gut metagenome | biome: human gut; feature: human-associated habitat; material: faeces | place: China | collected 2012 ...
GGTTCTCACCTGTGTGATGTGCAGTATCTTCTTGCTCACATTCTTACCTACGAAGCTCGCCGTAGACCGACGCCCAGCCGCTCGCGCCGGTGAAGTCAATGTTCTTCTCCTGCACCGCGCGGGTGATGACCGGCGCCAACTCGGAGGTCTCGTCCAGATTCTGCAGGTGGCGGGCGCAGGTGACGACCGCCGTATCGCCGCCGCGCAGCGTATGGAACAGACCATTTGTCTTTTCGGGCACAAATCGCGCGCCCTCCACCAGCGGGTCGTCGCTGGTGACCTCAACGGTGACGGTCAGATTCTCCCCGGGCGTCAGAATTTTCAGCCATTCCTGCTGCGCAAAGCGGCGGCTGCCGTCGCCGCTCAGGTCGTCGAGCGTCACCGTCACCTCGTAGTCCCGGAAGCTCTTCTCGATCGTGGTGAACGTCTTGGTATCATTTTTCAGCTCGGTGCGCGCCGTCTCATTCCCTTTGTCGTCGCGGATGGTGATGAAGAAATGGAGCGGACGGTCATTCGGCGCCTTGCAGGTGATGCGCACCTCCAGCGTCTCCCCGTTGAGGATCTCCGCCCGCGGCGCGAGCACGCCGGTGTCATTGACCGCCGCCGCGTCGCCGCCATAGTAGCCGACCTTCGCCGTTTTCACGCGCTGGCTGCGGTAGCGCAGCACGTCGAGCCCGGTATGCACGCCCAGCGCCTCCTCGCTGTAAAACACCGCGTAGACGCTGCCGCTGTCCGCGTTGTACTCCACGAGCCAATGGCCCTCGCGCAGCTCGGCGTCGGTCTGCTCCCGCGGCAGGATGTAATACGCCGCGGCGGAGGCGTTGTCCTTTTCCGCGTCGGTCACATACCAGAGCGGAAGCCTGCCGATATCGGTCTCGTCGTACTTGTCCTCTTCCGCGTCGAGAGGGATATAGGTAAAGCGCTTCACGTCGCCGCCGCTCTTGTATTTCTCCTCCATACCGGCGGCCAGAAGCTGCGTCATGCGGTTCTGCGCGGTCTGGAATAAGATCTCCGCCTTGCTGTCCAGCTCCGTCTGGCGCAGCTCGCGCCGCATCTTCGAGACGGGAACGGCGGCAAGGGCAAACAGCACCACAAGGATCGCCACCGTCAGAAGGACCTCCGAGAGTGTGAAGCCGCGGTCATTGTGTCTGTTTGCCCTGTTGTTTTTCATGGTGCCCTGCTCCTCTGTGCGTTACGGCGCGACCTCGAAATAGGTCACCGTCAGCACGGTCTGATAGCCCTGTCCGCCGCCGCTCCGTTCGTCGCGGCGGATGCTCAGGTCGGATATCCGGTTGATGTTGTCGCTCGCGCTGAGGCGGTCAATGATCGCGCGCGACTGCTCGTAGGTGCTCGTGCGGTAGGTCATGGAGACGGGGCGCAGGACGATATAGCCCTGCTGCGTCGTGCCGTCGCCGAAATTGAGGGAGTATTCCCCCGTGCCCGCGAGCAGGCCGCGCAGCTCGCGCAGCAGCGCCTCGCTGTTGTTGAAGCGCGGGATCGCCTTGCTGCCGCCGGCGGCGCGGATATCCGCGAGCGCCTGCTCCATCTTTTCCATCTGCGCCAGCCTGACCGCGTTCTGCTCCAGCGCAAGCTGCTCCTGCGCCGTGTCCTCGCGGCAGCGCGCGATGCGGTCGCTGACCGGCTCGTAGAGGAGTTTGAAGTAGCCGAGCACCATCACGAGCACGATCAGGATGAGCAGCAGCACCTTTTCCCGCAGGGTCAATTCACGGTTCATTCCGCCGCCTCCCCTCTCAGCACGATGTGCAGCGTACACTTCATCACGTCGGCGGGGCGATCCTTCTCCGTTTCGGCAAGCTCCAGCCCGACCGACTCCACGATGCTCGACGCCTTCACGGCGCTGAGCGCCTCGGCGATACGGTCAAGGTCCGTTTCGTTCAGCTCGACGTCCACGCGGTCGCCCTGCGCCTGCAGGGCGCTGAGCGTGCCGTAGGGCATCACCGTGCGCTCGATCAGGTCGAGCATTTCCGTGCGCTCCACGGCAAAGTTGAGGTCGGAGTCCTCGCCGTCCTCCATCCACTCCATCGAATAGGTGCGGTACTCCGAGAGCACCTCGTCAAAGTGCGAGAGCTTCTCCTGCGCGGCGCGGTTCTCCTGCTGCGCCTGCGCATACGCGCTCTGCGCGTCGGCGAGCCGGTCGTAGAGGTCGAGGACGCCGAACTTGGCGACCGCCAGCGCAAGCACGGTGATGCACAGCGCGCCGATAAGCAGCGTGAGCACCGTGCCTGTGCGCTTTTCGTGCAGATTGAGGTTGATGCCCGTCTTCTGCGGGCAGCGGACCGGACGGCGGGGCGTGTTCGCGCGGGCCGTTTTCTTCTCCTTCTCCGCGATCATGCCAGTCCCCCCTTGATGCCCTCGCTCACACCGCCGATGGCACGCAGATACGTCCACGGCTCCTCGGTCGAAAGCTGCTGCGAGAGCAGCTCGGAGACCGGATGGAGCGTGAGCCTCGTCGTTTCGACGATGGTGCGCAGCATCGGCTCGATGCCGCCGCCACCGCCGCAGATGTAGAGGTCGTGCAGCTCGCGGTCGCGGTTGTTGTAGTTGTAGAAATTGACCGCCTTCATGATCTCGACCGCCAGACGGCTGTACGCCTCGCGGGCATAGTCCGCCTCAAGCACGCCGTTGTAGTCGCTGCGCATATAGCTGTGCGCCAAATGGATGTCCACGCCGCAGTGCTCGGCGATCTGCTCGTCGATCAGCCTGCCGCCGACGTCGATCTCACGGCGGCTGTCGAACGTCGCGCCGTGGTAGATGTAGAGGTGCGTGCTGCGGTGTCCGATGGAGACGATGCAGCGGTCCTTATCGTCGTTCTCCGCGCCCGTGCGCCTGAGGTATGCGCCCAGTACCGCGCCGTAGGCGCACTCGGTGACGGTGAGCACGCGCAGGCGGAAGCCCGCGCGGTGCAGCATCGCGCGGTAGCCCTCCACCGTGGTCTTGAGAATGGCGCAGGCGAAGAGCTCCATTTCCTTGGGATGCCCCGTCTCGTCGTTCACGATGCGGCGCACGGCGTAGTCGAAGAAATATTTGCTCTTCTCCTCCGTCAGAAAGTCGCGGAACTCGTAAGGCAGGTTGTAAAAAAGCTGCTGCTCGGTCATAGCGGGCAGGGTGATGATGCGGGTGTAGACCTCGCTCGCCGGCACGACCAGCGCGGCGTTCGTCAGTGGGATGCCGCTGCCCTTCGCCGCGTCGTGCAGGAAGTCCGCCATCGCGTCCATCGAGAGGATGCGCCCGCCGGACACCATCGCGTCGGGCAGCTCCAGCTTTGCGGTCCTTTTCAGCTCGCGGCCCACAAAATAGGCCATTTTTACGCTGTTTTCACCGATGTCAAGGCCAACGATCTTGTTCATGCTCATTCTCCTTTCAGCGGAGTGCTGCGAAACGCGCCTTATAAAAGGCTCAGATACCAACGGATAAACGGCTCGCCCGCGAGCGCCCAGATGCTCTGCTGGAGCTGCTCGATGGCGCTCATGAGGCTCTCGCCGAAATCATACAGCGCCTTGCGGTCGACGAGAAAACCCGTGTGCTCCATGCGCGCCAGCACCGGACACAGCGGCAGCTCGATGTCCGTATAGAGCGGCAGCATGCCGAGCGCGTCCATCTTTTCCCGCAGCACCGGCTGCAGCGCCCAGACGGCCTGCGCGTCCGGCGCTTCCCCGCCGAGATATGCCTGCGCGAGGCGCGGGAGATCATAGTTCCCGGCCGTGGCGTCAAGCAGGTAGGCCGCCAGCGCCGTGTCGAACACGAACCCGTCCGTCGGCAGGCCCTCGGAGAGCAGTGCGCGCATAAGGTCTTTGATGTTGTGGCCCGCTTTGCGCACACGGTCGGAAAACAGCAGACGCAGAAATGCATTGTAATCATCGCCGAGCTGCGCCCACGCGAGCGCATAGCACGCCTTACCGTCGCAGAGCGTGAGCGCGTCGAGCCCGTCGGGCGCGAGCACCGCAACATACGGCGCCGCCGTGACCGCCTGCTCGAGTGCGTGCAGCGCGGTGCCGTCCGTCACGTCCACGCTTGGCAGTTGCGCAATCGTATGCTCTGGTGCAGCCGTACTGTTCCCCGGCTGCAGGCCCCACTTTTCCGAGAGCTTCAAAAAGCCCAGCCGCCGGAACCAGTCATAGAGCTCGGGGCGGTAGTCCCGATTCCAGGCTGCCGATTCTGGCGCAAAATCAATGGGTGCGTCCGTGTGAATCGTGGCGAGGTCGAACGAAAGCTCCGCGCTCTCGCGCCCTTCCGCGAGCTTTTTGCGCACGCCTGGCTTGATGTCCAGCGCGTCGAGGTCGCGGTAAATATCCGCCACCGTGCCAAAGCGGACGAGCAGATCCTTCGCCGTCTTTTCGCCGATGCCGGGCACGCCGGGGATGTTGTCCGAACTGTCGCCCATGAGCGCCTTGAGGTCGATCATATGAATGGGGTCGAAGCCATACTCGGCGCGGAATACTTCGGGCGTGTATTCGATCGTCTCCGTCTGGCCCATGCGGGTCTTGACGTGGCAGACGTGGGTGGTGTCCGTGATGAGCTGGAGGCTGTCCTTGTCGCCGGTGACGATCTCGCACGCCCAGCCGGCGGCCTCGCAGCGCCTGGCGACCGTGCCGAGCAGGTCGTCCGCCTCCCACCCGGCCAGCTCCAGCCGCCGGATGCCCATGCAGTCAAGCGTCTGCTTGAGCAGCGGCATCTGCACAACGAGCTCCTCCGGCATGGGCTTGCGCTGGGCCTTGTAGAGCGCATACTGCTCGTGGCGGAACGTGGGGGCGTGCACGTCGAACGCGACGCACACCGCCTGCGGCTGCGCCAGGTCGAAAACGCGCCGGAAGGTGCTCAGAAAGCCATAGACCGCGTTCGTCGGCGTGCCGTCGGGCGCGTTGAGCATCCGGATGCCGTAAAAGGCGCGGTTGATGATGCTGTTGCCGTCGAGAATCATGAGTTTCATTCGGGTGTCCTCCTTGCGCGTCACTGGCCGCGCAGCTCAATGAGCCGGTCGCGCAGCACGGCAGCGTACTCGTACTCGAGCATTTCGGCCGCCTTCTTCATCTGGGCCTCGAGCCGCGCGATCTCGGCCCGGCGCTCGGCCTCCGTCATCTTCACGCCGTCGGCGCGCTTGGGTGTCTCCACGTCGCTGGAAATCTCCAGCAGCTCGCGCACGCTCTTGACGATCGTCTTGGGCACGATGCCGTGCGCTTGATTGTACGCCGCCTGCTTGGCGCGGCGGCGGTTGGTCTCCATGATGGCCGCGTGCATGGCGGCCGTCTCCTTATCCGCGTACATGATGACCGTGCCCTCGGCGTTGCGCGCCGCGCGGCCGATCGTCTGGATCAGGCTCGTCTCGCTGCGCAGGAAGCCCTCCTTGTCCGCGTCGAGGATCGCCACGAGCGACACCTCCGGCAGGTCAAGCCCCTCACGCAGGAGGTTGATGCCGACAAGCACATCAAACGCGCCGGTGCGCAGGTCGCGGATGATCTCCATACGCTCGATGGCGCCGATGTCGTGATGCAGGTAGCGGCAGCGGATGCCCGCATTCGTGAGGTAGGCCGAGAGGTCCTCGGCCATTTTCTTCGTGAGCGTGGTCACGAGCGTGCGCTCATTTTTGGCGATGCGTGCGTTGATCTCTCCGATGAGATCATCGATCTGCCCCTCGATGGGCCGCACGAAGATCTGCGGGTCGAGCAGGCCGGTCGGACGGATGATCTGCTCGGCGATCTGACCCGCGTGCTCGCGCTCATAGTCGCCCGGCGTGGCCGAGACGTAGATGGCCTGATGCACCCGCTGCTCGAACTCCTCGAACTTCAGCGGGCGGTTATCGTACGCACTCGGCAGGCGGAAGCCGTACTCGACGAGCGAGTCCTTGCGCGCACGATCGCCGCGGTACATGGCGCGCACCTGCGGCAGCGTGACGTGGCTCTCGTCAACAAAGAGCAGAAAGTCCTTCGGGAAATAGTCCAGCAGCGTCATCGGCGCGCTGCCGGGGGCACGGCCGCTGATAATGCGCGAATAGTTCTCGATGCCGGAGCAGTAGCCGAGCTCCTGCATCATTTCAATGTCATAGTCCGTGCGCTGGCGGATGCGCTGCGCCTCGAGGAGCTTGCCCTGCTGCTCAAACGTTTTCACGCGCGCATCGCACTCGGCGCGGATCTCGCCGATGGCGCGCTCCATCTTCTCATGCGTCGTGACGTAGTGCGACGCGGGATAGATCGCCACGTGGCTGAGCGTGCGGATGGGCGCACCGGTGACGACGTTGATGTCCGAAATGCGGTCGATCTCGTCGCCGAAAAACTCCACGCGCACGGCATGATCCGAGGAGTAGGCCGGAAAAATGTCGATCGTGTCGCCGCGGACGCGGAACATATTGCGCGCGAAGGCAATGTCGTTGCGCTCGTAGCGGATGTCAATGAGCTTGCGCATGAGCTCCTCCGGGTCGCGCTGCTGGCCGGTGCGCAGGGAGATGACCATGTTGGCGTAGTCGATCGGATCGCCGAGGCCGTAGATACACGACACGGACGAGACGACGATCACGTCGCGCCGCTCAAACAGGCTCGACGTGGCCGAGTGGCGCAGACGCTCGATCTCGTCGTTGATGGAGGCGTCCTTTTCGATGAACGTGTCCGTGTGCGGGATGTACGCCTCCGGCTGATAATAGTCGTAGTACGAGACGAAATACTCCACGGCGTTGTTCGGGAAAAACTCCTTGAACTCGCTGCACAGCTGCGCCGCGAGGATCTTGTTGTGCGCGAGCACGAGCGTCGGCCGCTGGACGCGCTCGATGACCTTGGCCATCGTATATGTCTTACCGGAGCCGGTCACGCCGAGCAGCACCTGCTCGTCAATGCCGTTTTCCAGGCCCTGCACGAGCGTATCGATTGCCTCAGGCTGGTCGCCCGACGGCTCATAGGGCGAAATGACCTCAAAATCCGGCATGACATGGCCTCCCATCGCAAAAATCAATCAGAATATTATACCACTATACGCTCTGTTTCACAAGCAGAAAACGCCCGGAAGCGGCTGCTTCCGGGCGCATACCAGTTTGCAATTATTCGCCGAAATCAAGCACGCGGCGCATGCGGATGAGCGTCAGGCGGTTGCGGATGGCAGCCGAAACGCTGAGCATATCCTCCGACAGGGCCGGATCGATGCCGATCTGCTCCGGCTTGTAGAACGCGCCGAGCTTCTCGCACAACGCAGCCAGCTCCTCGGCAGAGGGGATCTCAGCGATGATGGCGCGGATCTCGTCCCAGTGGTCGACGATATTCTGCGGATCGAACGTGCCAAGCACGTCATTTTCGTTCTCCTTCATGATGCCGTCGGCGAGCGGGCCGAACTTCTCGTCCACCCACGCGCGCGTCAGCGGCTCAAAGGGCTTGGCCTTCGGCGTCGGGAGCGAGGCGAGGTAGTGGTACTCCTTGGCGCACAGGTACGTGCCCACGCCGACGCACTGGCCGTGCATGCCGTGCGCATTTTCAAACCGCGGCGGCTTCATCTCCACCAGATGCGCCATCAGGTGCTCGGCACCGGAGGCGGCGCGGGAGTGGTTGAGCAGCTGCATGGTCAGGCCGGAGATCATCTGCGCCATAGTCATAGCCTCAAAGTCCGGCTTGCCGCCGGCCGCCATATCATCGGCCGCCTTGCGCATAATGGTCAGTGCCTCCTGCGCGAGGTCAGCGACCATCGGGCAGTAATACTCACCCGAGACGAGGTGCGCGATCTTCCAGTCGGCAAGGGAGATATACTTGGCCAGAATGTCCGAAATACCGCTCACGGTCAGCCACAGGGGCGCGCCGGAGACAACGTTCAGATCACAGACGACGAGCGCCGCCGCCTGCATGGGGATGGACTTTTTCTGCCCGTCGATGATGATCGAGCAGATGTTGGCCGTGAAGCCGTCGGAACTCGCCAGCGTCGGCACCGCGACGAACGGGATGCCGAGGTGATAGGCCGGATAGCGGCCAAAGTCCATGATCGTGCCGGAGCCGACCGCAACGATCACGTCCGGGTGGTCGAGCTGGCGCATCATGTCCTCGATCATGCCCTTTTCGGAGTGCAGGCCCTCGGCGTTGAGGACGATCTCCTGGTCGGCGCGCACGTGCCTGAGCGTCGGGAGGTTGTAGGTGTTCGTATCGTAAATGACGGCGCGCTTGCCGGTCAGGCCGACCTCGTCCATATACTGGTCGAACTTGTCGAGCGCGTCATACTCCACGACGACCTTCTTCGTCTCCAGTGTGTGCTCGCGGCCGCAGCGGCACGGGCCGACATATTTGCTGCAATCGAGAATCATGCAAACATCGCTCCTATTCTGATATGAAAATTTTCATTACCAGCATATTGATTTTTCCCGGCAAAGTCAAGCCCTCCGGCCGCATATTCCGCCCGAAACACAGAAAACGTTCCATTTTTGTTTTTATTGAAAAATGTTCATTCAAAACTTTAAGGGTCTATTCAGGCGCTGCCGGTTGCAAAACGCATGCGCGGGGTGTAAGATGACAAAGTCGCTTTACAAAGATTTTAAGTACATTTTACATTCCGGCGAACCTTTTCGTCTTTTCTATAGATATTCTTGATACCTGGACGGTGATTCTTTATGGAACTGACTGCGATCGCGCAGTGGCTCAACACCGCGTTTGCGGGCTATGACTATGCCATTTTGCAGGCGCTGCACAATTTGGCCGTGGCGGCGGGCGGCTTTTTCACGCCGCTGTGCCGGGCCATCACGCTGCTGGGCGAGAAGGGCATCCTCTTTCTCGTGCTCGGCATCGTGCTGATGCTGTTTCCGAAAACGCGCAAGGCGGGCATCTGCATGTTCGGTGCCGTGTGCTGCGGCGCGCTCATCACGAACTTCTGGCTCAAGGACTTCGTCGCCCGGCCGCGCCCGCTGACGGTGGAACCTTTCCGCACCTGGTGGCAGGCCGCCGGCGCCTATGCCGAGAGCGAATACTCCTTCCCCTCCGGCCATGTGACGGCCGCAATGGCCGGTGTGACCGCGCTCGTACTCGCGGGCAAAAAGCCCGCACGCTGGTGGGCCTATCTGTTCGTGCTGGCGATGGGCGTAGCGCGCAACTACCTCATGGCGCACTACCCGTCCGATGTGCTCGGCGGGATGATCGTCGGTCTGATCGCAGCCACGATCGCTTACGCGGTCACGCTGCTGATCTACCGCATCATGTCGGCGCACCCGGACAATCGCTTCTGCCGCTTTGTGCTCCACGGCGGCATCGGCAGCAAAAAAGAGCGGCAGGCCGCATGAGCCTGCCGAACGCAAAAGCCCGCTTCGCACGGCTGCGCGAAGCGGGCTTTCCCTATGTACTTACGCCTTGGCGGCCTCGGCCGGCGGATTCTCCGCGGCCTTGGCGCGAATGGTATCGATGACCTTGCGGCAGCGCGCGGCGTTGTACACGACCGGCACCGGATAATTCGGGTTGGCCTCGGCCAGCGCCCAGGTGATGATCTGCGGGATGTCCTCTTCCTGAATGAAGTCAAAGCCCTTCGGGATGCCCATGCGCTCGTTCATGGCATAGATCTCCGCGATGAAGGCCTGGGCCTTCTCGGCATCCGTGCCGTCGGTCTTGACTCCGGCGATCTCGCACAGGCGCGCAAGTTTCGGATACACGGCCTCGCCGTAGTCCTCAAGGACGATCGGCAGGATGACTGCATTGGCCAGACCGTGCGGCGTGTTGTACAGGCCGCCGAGCGTGTGCGCGATGGCATGCACGTTGCCGACGCCCGCGCGGGAGAACGCAAAGCCGGCCTTGAAAGCGGCGATCATCATGTTCTCGCGGACCTTGAGATCCTCGCCGTGCTGATATGCCAGCTCGAGGTTATCGAAGATGAGCTTGACGGCCTCTTCGGCGAGGCGCAGGCTCTCCTTGGTGTTATACGTCCAGCTGATGTATGCCTCGATCGCGTGCGTGAGCGCGTCCATGCCGGTGGTCGCAGTCGTGCGCGGCGGCAGGCCAACCGTCAGCTCCGGGTCCAGGATCGCGTACAGCGGCATGAGCTTGAGGTCCATGAGCGCGTACTTGTGGTGCGTCTCGCTGTCGGTGATGACGGCGGCGATCGTCGTCTCACTGCCGGTGCCGGACGTCGTCGGAATGGCGACGATCGGCGGCACGGTCTTGCCGACACGCATGACACCGGCCATGTCGTTGCAGCTCTTTTTCGGGCAGGCGACGCGGGCGGCCGCGCCCTTGGTCGCGTCCATCGGGCTGCCGCCGCCGAGGGCGACAAAACCGCCGCAGCCGGTCTCCACATACTGTGCGCGGATCTTCTCGACCGTGTTCACCGAGGGGTTGGCTTCGACCTCGCTGAACACCTCGTAGGGCATACCGGCATCCTCGAGCGCGGCGAACAGCTTCGGCCCAAGCGACTTGACCACGTGCGAGCCGGTGACGACCATGACCTTCGTCACGCCGCACTTGCTCAGCACATCCGGGACCTGCCGGATGCTGCCGGCACCGGAGATCACGATCGGTTTGCGCCAGTGCAGGCAGCGCATACCAAGGTCAAACACCTGCTGATAAGTACGGTAATATGCTTTTTTCAGTCCATCCATAAACGATTCCTTCCCTCCGCCGGGGGGCGGATATATCAGTTTCCCACCACTCTTATACTACTGGATCGCAGAAATTTGTCAAGCATTTTGTGCAAAAGCTGACAAGCTTTCCCGCCGCAGTTCAGAGCATTCCGGCGAGCTTCCGGCCCATGAGCACGCCCATGGCCGAGGCCATCATCAAGCCGCGCGTCCAGCCGGAGGAATCGCCCAGGCAATGCAGGCCGGGCACGTTCGTATTCAGGTCGGCGTCCATGGCGATGCGGTTGCTGTAGAATTTCAGCTCCGGAGAATACAGCAGCGTCTCGTAAGCAGCGAAGCCGGGCACGACCTCGTCCATGGCCTTGATGAAGTTGATGATATTGAGCATGGCGCGGTACGGCATGGCGGACGTGATGTCGCCCGCGACAGCATCCGGCAGCGTGGGGCGGACGTTCGACTGCGCGAGCTCCTTCTGCCAGGTACGCTTGCCGTCAAGAATATCGCCGAAGCGCTGCACCATGATGTGACCCGCACCGAGCATATTCGTCAGCTCACCGACCTTCTGCGCATAGGCGATCGGCTGATTGAACGGCACGGAGAAATTGTGCGAACAGAGGATGGCCACATTCGTGTTGGGCGACTTGAGCTCCTTATATGCGTGACCGTTGACAACGGCAAGGTCATTGTCGTAGTTTTCCTGCGACACGAAGCCGCCGGGGTTCTGGCAGAACGTGCGCACCTTGTTCTTGAACGGGGCCGGGTAGCCGATGAGCTTGGACTCATACAGCACGCGGTTGACCGACTCCATGACCTCGTTGCGCACCTCGACGCGCACGCCGATGTCGACCGTTCCGGGCTTGTGCTCCACACCGTGCTCGAGGCAGACCTTCTCCAACCAGTCGGCGCCGCGGCGGCCGGTGGCGATGACGGTATGCTTGGCCTCGATGGTATAATCCTGATGCCCGTCGTGCGCTACGACACCGCAGCAGCGGCCATCGCGCATAATGACGTCCTCGCACGTGCAGCCGAAGAGCATCTCCACACCGTGCTCGCGCAGGTAGTTTTCAATACCGAGATACACCTCGTGTGCCTTTTCCGTGCCGAGGTGACGGATCGGGCAGTCGACCAGACGCAGGCCCGCGCGGATGGCGCGCGTGCGGATCTGCTTGACCTCCAGCCCCATAGCGTCAATGGCCTCCAAATTGCGGCAGATCAAATAACCCAGGCTCTCCATGATGCTGCGGACGAAATGCGCCTTGTTATGCTGCAGCGTCGCACCGTAAAAAACACCCTTTGCGTTGAGGTTTACATCGGGAGCCATAGAGCCCTGAAGATGGGGCAGCATAATGAGCCCGTCGGAGCCGGGTGCCACACGATCGGCCTCCTTGCCCATCAGGTCGTATGCATCCACACCGGTAAGGTTTTGGATGTCCAGCTCCGGCTGGCAGAACCCGTCCCGGAACCAGCGCAGGCACATGCCGCCGGTGGTGAAGGTGTGCATCATATATGTGTCAGGGGTGGCGAAATAGTGCACAGGCATCTGGCGGTTGGGATCGTAGGTCAGCTTCGAGGTGGGCACACAGATGGCCAGAGCGGCGCCGATGTTTTCGGAAAAGATGCCGGGGCGAATATTGCCTACGCCGATAGCGCCGGCGGCCTGATCCAGACAGCCGGTGGTGATCTTGGCCTGCGGGGAGATACCCAGCAGATCGGCCATCTCGGGCAGGACAGTTCCCACCAGCTCGCCGGATTCACGGATCTCGGGCAGGAACCTCTCGTCAATGCCGAGATAGGCCAGCATTTCGGGCCAGTACTTCTTGGTGCGGATATCCCAGTATTCCGTGGAGGTCAGCAGGGAACCCTCGGCTACGAACTTGCCGGTGAGCTGATAAATCACATAATCCTCCAGCAGAAGGATATGGCGCACCTTGGCAAATAGCTCGGGCTCGTGCTGCTTGACCCACAGCAGCTTTGCCGCAGGCCAGCAGGCCTCAAAGCTCACCTGGCCGGTGACCTGATAGCACAGCTCATCGCCGAACTTGCTCCGCAATTCCTCTGCCTGCTCGCCTGCCCGGTTATCCATCCACACGATGGCGTTTTTCAGCGGCTGGCAATCGCCGTCCAGCAGGCAGAGCGTTTCACCCTGCACGGAAAATCCCACCACGGTGATATCCCGGGTACTGATGGTTCCCTTGGAGGCAATGACCTGCATGCATTTCTGAATGGACTCCATGTAAATGTTGCAGGGGGCCTCTACAATATTGGTCTGCGGCGTCAGCAGGGAGTATTCCACAACGGCCGCTGCCTTCTGCGTGCCGGCGTGGTCAAAGACTGCCGCCTTTAGGGAGGTGGTGCCAATGTCGATGCCAAGGATAAGTTCGCTCATATCTCTGTACTTCCTTTCCGTAATGTGATTCGCGGTCCGTGGATGCGTGATAGAGTATAGAATCATTATTATTAGGTATGACCTATTACGATGGTAACATGGTCGATGCGGGTTGTCAATTGTAGAATCGAAAAAATGGGCGAGGGGATGTGCCCGTGAAAGCGGGCCCCGGTTTGAGAGGAATACGCTCAACCTTATATGCGTGCAAATGCGAGGATAAAACAGGCTGACAAATGACGAAAAGAACGTTATCGCGCATATAAAACCGAAAGGAGCCGAAATATAACAATTCACAATCGGACGTTTCCCTCAGAAAACCCCTGCTTTTCGGCAAAATCACCTTTTTTTTGCCCGAAAATTAGTCATGCTGCCCAATAACAAAATTTTTTCATATTTGCAGATTGACAAAATTGTATGAAAATGTATAATAAACGTATATCTCGTCATAGGGCCAACCTATTTAATGGGATACGGACAATATGTAGGGTCCACAGAGCCAATAAAGGGGTATATACTTATGATCAAAAACCCAAGTAAAGTGTTAGAACCAATCGTATCAATTCTGCTTGCATTTTTGACGGGCTCTCTCGTCATTATACTGATTGGTGAACAGCCATTTGAGATCTTTAAAATGATGTTTTCCGGCGCCTTCGGTTCGGCGGTCAACATCAGCAACACTTTGGTAAAGACTACCACGCTGACGTTGGCAGGCCTGAGCTATGCATTTGCTTACCGGTGCGGCCTAATCAATATTGGCGCAGAGGGGCAGATGTACATCGGCGCCCTGATGGCGACGCTGGTTGTGCTGTTTATGCCCGGCCCGGGCGTGCTGGTGGTTATCGTAGCGCTGATTGCCGGGTTCCTCGGCGGCGCAGTGTGGGGCCTGCTGGTGGGCTGGCTGAAGGTGCGCTTCGGCGCCAACGAGGTCATCACCACGGTGATGCTCAACTATGTGGCCATGTATCTGGTTCAGTGGGCTGTCTGCGGACCCATTCAGGATCCCAACAGCAATGCCGCTCAGACCATTATGTTCGACTCTGCCTACTGGATGCACAATATTGTCCCCGGCACAAAGCTGCACACGGGCGTTATTCTGATGGTCCTGTGCCTCGTTTTCTTTGGCGTGTTCCTGTGGAAAACTTCTCCCGGGCTTGAAATGCAGATCGTTGGGCAGAACAATCGGGCAGCGGCTTATGCCGGCATCAATGTGCAGAAGAATACACTGCTGGCCATGTTTATGGCGGGCGGCTTTGCCGGGCTTGCCGGCGCGATTGAGGTTCTGGGTGTGCAGCACCGTCTGCTCAAGGGCATGGCCAGTAACTTCGGCTTTGACGGTGTGGCTGTGGCCCTGCTGGGAGCCAGCAACCCGGTTGGTATGTTCTTTGCGGGTATTTTGCTGGGTGCCATGAAGAGCGGCGGCAATGCCATTCAGATGTTCACGCCTGTCCCCTCTTCTGTGGTGGATCTGATCCGTGCACTGGTGATCGTGTTCGTGCTGGTCAATGTGCTGTATCGCGTGACAGAGAAGGTAAAACAGCACAAGAAGGAAAAGAAGGGGGTGTCCGCCAATGTTTGATGCCATCATTTCGTTTCTCTCGGCAATGATCCGCTACTCAACACCGCTGTTGTTTGTGTCACTGGGCGTGATGGTTATGG
>ERZ772865.2781-NODE-2781-length-14563-cov-4.616625_pt1 | contig 14563 bp, 9 predicted proteins | sample MGYA00512133_ERZ772865 | MGnify/ENA primary metagenome ERZ772865 (study PRJEB29015, sample SAMEA2737722) | human gut metagenome | biome: human gut; feature: human-associated habitat; material: faeces | place: China | collected 2012 ...
ACCCGGAAGGCACCGAAAGCGGCCGCCCGCAGACCCTGCGCGGCCTTGGCCTGCTCCAGCAGGTCGTTTACCTCCTCCAGCGGGGCGTCACTCATTAGGCCAGCCACCGGCAGCGGCAGCTCAGCGATGACCTTGCCCTCGTGCACAACTACGGTGCCGCCCTGCATTTCGGCAATGCGGTTGATGGCAAAGGCCAGGTCGGCGTCATCGGCGCCCACGGCGATGATATTATGGGAATCGTGGGCAAAGCTGGTGGCCACAGCGCCCTGCCGCAGGCCGTAACCTTTAATGTATCCCAGGCCAATGTGCCCGGTGCCATGGTGGCGCTCCGCTACGGCGATCTTTAGGATATCATGGGTGGGATCGGGGGCAGCCGCCCGGCCAAGGTTCTGGGTGATGATTTCGCCCGGGACGATGCCGATGACCGGCAAATCTCCGGCGGCCAGCTGCTGCGGCGTGACCGGCGCAATGCGGAAGGTCTCGTGCGCGCGGCGGGAAAGGCTGGGCTCCACTGCGGGCGCGTCAAAGGGTAGAACCTCGCCATCCGCAAAGACGCAGCGGCCGCGCTTATACACCTCCTGGATATTGAAGTGACGGAAGTTATCGAAGACCACCAGGTCGGCCAGGTAGCCGGGGGCGATGGCGCCTTTGTTGTTCATCAGGAAATAGCGGGCTGCCTGATGGCTGGCCACCTTGATGGCAATGATGGGATCAACGCCGCAGGCAATGGCTTCCCTGATGATATAATCGATGTGGCCGCCCTGCAAAAGATCCAGGGGGTGTTTATCATCGGTGGCAAACATGCACCGGGAGTAGTACTGCTGATTGAGCAGCGGCAGGAGTGCCCGCAGATTCTGGGCGGCGGTGCCCTCCCGTATCATGATGAACTGGCCGAGCTGCAGCTTTTCCAGCGCATTCTGGCAGGTGCTGCACTCGTGATCGGAATAGACGCCGGCGGCGATATAGGCGTTGAGATCGGCGCCGGAGAGATCGGGTGCGTGGCCATCGATTTTTTTGTGGTGGGCCTGACTGGCCAGGATTTTGCTGATGACTGCTGGGTCGCCATTGATGACACCGACATAGTTCATCATTTCCGCCAGGCCAAGAACTCTAGAGTGGTCATACAGGTCATCGATGGCCTGATAATCCAGCGTGCAGCCGCTTTCATCCAACGGCGTGGCGGGCACGCAGCTGGGCAGCATAAAGTGGACATCCACCGGCAGGCCCTCGGTGGCCTCCAACATATAGCGGATGCCATCCACTCCCATGACATTGGCGATCTCGTGCGGATCGGTGATGACAGTGGTGGTGCCGTGGCGGATGACCGCTCGGACAAACTCGGCAGGGGAAACCAGGCTGCTTTCCAGGTGGATGTGGGCATCGATGAGGCCGGGGCAGACAAAGCTGCCGGAGACATCCACCTCTTTGCTGCCGTGGTAGCTGCCGATGCCGGCGATGAGCCCATCGGAAACAGCAATATCCCCATGACAAAAATCATTGCTGAACACATTGAGATAGGTGGCGTTTTTGAATACGATATCGGCCGGTTCCTCCCCGCGCGCCACGCGGATGAGGCGGAGCTTGCGCTCCACGCACTGGGCGGTGGTTTCATGCGGCTTCATGACAGTCCCTCCTTTTATTTATACTGGGTGTTTTTTTCGATGAGCTTTTGGTAGATACGGTCGCGCATCCAGGGTTCGGTGCAGGCGGCCAGCGCCTCTCGCGGGGCGAACCACCGCACACCGCTGTTTTCATCGGGCTTTACCCGCAGCGGCTCGGTATCATCGGCTTCGATGAGATAGGTGCAATTGAGATGCAGGTGGGAGGGGACATACCGCCCTCGTTTTTCGTGTCCATCCACGGTAAGGATCTCGACCGAGAACAGTTCACGACTGACGGGGCGGAGCGTTTGCAGTCCGGTTTCCTCGGCTACCTCCCGCAGCGCGACCGCCAAAAGGTCGGTCTCTCCATCGGCATGGCCGCCGGTCCAGCTCCAGCTATTGTAGATGTTGTGATAGATCATCAGCACCTTATTCCGCGCGGGGTTCACCACCCAGGCTGATGCAGTAAAATGGGCGGTTTCATTCTGCCGGGTAAAGCTATCCGGCTGCTTTAGCGCGGCCAGCAGCAGCGGCAGATCGTGCTGCTCCTGCTCATTGTAGGGCCGATAGGCGGCAAGGCTGGCTTGCAGATCGTGTGGCATGGTGTTTCCCTCCTTGGCAGAGTGGATGCAGCGGGCAGGTATGGGGGCGCGGGGCAGGCCGCCCTGCGGGCGGCCTTACACGGCCCTACGGGCCGTGGCTCCGGCCTCCGTCCGGAGCGCCCCGCGCCCTGTGCCGCCCAGTCCGGTTCTGTCTCAAATTATACCACGGGCAGCCAAAAGAGAAAAGCCCCCGAAGGAGCTTTTTCCTATGTGCAAAATGTAGATTTTAGTCGTGCCGGATGGCCTCCAAAGCGGAGATCTTAACAGCGCGGTTGGCAGGGATAAAACCGAAAACAACGCCGACCATCATCGAAAAGACCATCGCCACCAGCACTAGCCACCACGGGATGATGGAAACCGCCCCGCCGTTGCCGAAGCTGAGCCCCAGCGATGCCAGAAGGTTTGCTACGATCGGCACATTGTTTAACAGATAGCTGATCAGGAAGCTGAGCCCAACGCCCACCACGCCGCCGATCAGACCGATCATAGCGGATTCGGTAAGGAACATGGCACGAATGGCGCCCAGCTCGGCGCCCAGCACCTTCATGACGCCGATCTCCTTGGTGCGCTCATAGATGGACATGACCATGGTGTTGGCGATGCCGATGGCAGCGACAAACAGAGAGATAGCCGCCAGACCGCCCAGCATCGTCTGGATCATGGTAAGCTGCTCATCAAAGTATTTGCGGGTGTCCTCCATCGAGGAGCACTGGAAGCCCATATCGGTGATGGACTGCTGCACTGCGGCAACCGAGGCAGCGTCTACGCACTTGACCCGTACCTCATCATAGTTGGTGGTGTCGGGAGCCTTTTCACCGCTGATCTTGTAGTATTTCTGCTCCAGCGCCTTCAGCTGGTTGATGTCCATCAGGATGCATTCGCTGGTCTCCCAGCCCTTGTTCCAGTCCTCCACCATTACGCCGATCACGTTGGGGGTGACCTCCAAGCCCTTTTTCAGGTTGCCGTTGTTGTCATAGCTTTCGCTGTACAAGACCAGCTTATCCTTCATCATATCCACAAAGGGCTTTTTGGGGTTGCCCATGGCGTCGGTCTGGTACCGATCCACATAGTTATTGCGCTTTTTCTTGGTATCCCGGAAGGAATACGCCACATTGGCGCCCGCCACCATGCTGTAATCCTTTTTGCTGTCCGCAAAGGAGGTGCCGTCGCTCAATTTATAGCCGAGAGCGTCAAACGCCTCGGGGTAGATGCCAATGATATTGGTATAGGCCGCATAGCGCCCGTTGCGGGATTTCAGCCGGAAGCTGACCCGACTGTTATAAAATGGGGTCGCGATCTGCACCTTATCCATCGCCTGTATTTTGGAGAGGGCTTTATCGTCCAGCTTGGTCTCGCCTCCGCCGTAATTGTAGACATTGATGATGGTAAGATCGCCCCACTCTTGCAGCATCTGCATCATGGATTCCCGCGCGCCGATGCCGAGTGAGACCATCAAGATGATGGCGCACACGCCGATGACAACGCCGATAACGGTCAGGGCGGTACGCACCCGGCGGCGGGTCAGGTTTCGCAGGCAGACGCTCAGAAGGTCAGATATCCTCATCTTCGTCTACGCTCTCCTTTTTATTTTTACGCAGCTTCAGGTACACGAATACGCCGGCAGCCACTACCACCACACCACCGATGACCCAGAACCACGGGAAACCCGCAGGCTCTTCCATGCCGGGGTCCATGCCGGGATCCATACCGGGGTCGACGCTGGGATTGCTGGGACCCCATACATCCTCGTAGCTGGTCACCTGCGTGGTAAAGGGCACCGAAACGGTGCGCTGGTTCATGTTGGTATCCTCGTAGGTGATAATGACCTCACCCACCAGCTCGCCCTTTTCATTCCCGGTGATGTAGAAATCGGCGCTGGAGGTGGTGCCGGAGGCCAGGTTGCCCAGATACTGCTCCTCGCCGTTATTGGAAAGCCCCTCGCAGTTCAGCTTGGCGGAAAGATTGTAGATATCGGTACGGCTCTTATTGACGAAGTTGACGGAGAGGTTATTTTCCTCGCCAATGAAGATCTGTTGGGGCAGGTCGATGCCGGTCACGGTAAAGCGGTCCACCTGCAGCACCGGCATACTGATGCTCTCGGTGGTCTTGGCGTTGCGGCGGATGCCGTTATCCAGGTAGTCATAGGTAAAATCAACGGTCATGGAATGGGACTGGGCCGCCGCAGTGGGCTTCACGGTCACATTCACGGTCTTGGTGATGGTGCCCTCGGCTGCCAGCGATTCGATGTAGAAGGAATTGGAGCTGCTGGTCAGCATCATGGCATCGGGCAGGGTCATGGTCACCATCATGTTTTCCACGGCCATGGTCTTGCTGGTATTGCGGAAGGTCATGGTGACATTGCGGGTCTCACCGGCCACCAGGTCGCCCTTGCCGTAGCTGTAGCTGCTGATGATGACATAGGGCTGGGCCGCGGTGGTCTCGGTGTCGGGTTTTTCGTCGTCCGGCTTGGTGGGGATGATGGTGGCGTTATCGATCTTGCAGGTTACAATAGCATTGTAGTTGCCCTGGGTAATGATAAGCTTCAAGGTGTTATCGCTGCCGCCCACATAGTATACGCCTGTCAGCGTGATGACCATGCCTTTATCCGTATTGTCTACCGTCCATTTTTCAATTTCGGCACCGGCGCCGGAGCCGGCCAGAAAGCTGCTGTCGCCAGGGGTGGTAACAGAGAAATTATTCTTGCTGTAGCCGGTGGAGCTGTAAAGCTTCAGAAAGTCATTGTCAGTAACATACAGGGTCAAATCAACATAGTTGCCCTTTACGATCTCAGAGCTGGGATTGACCTTATCCGCAGGGGAGCCGGGATATTTGGTGTACTTCTTGTTATTGGCCATGTCCTTGTGGTACATCTGCCAGTAGTAGCTGCCGCTGCAAATAGCATCCAGGCGGAAGCTGTCAGCGGTCTTTTCGCCGCCCAGAGTGCTCTTGGCCTGGAATACAGGGGTAATGGTTGTGTTGTCGGTGATTTCAATTTCGCCGAAATCTGCAACAGGCTTTGCATCAGTATTGCCTACTTTATATGTAGCATTGACAAATTCATAGCCAGGGGCAGCATTAAAAGTAACTTTAACTTTTTTCACATCATCGGGAAGCGCTTTGGACTTAGTAGTACTGTTAAGGGTACAAGTTGCAGTCCCGGTACTTCCTTCTTTTGCTGTATTATATGTAAGCGTAATGCTGCCGTGCTCCAAAGAACCATCAGTGGCAGAAACAGTATAGGGCGGTTCAGCCGCCATCGCCACGGTGCCCAGCACCATGGCCAGCACCAGAATAAATGTCAGGATCTTGCTCATCTTTTTCACGGTCATACTCCTCCTTGGCCGGCGGCCAGTGTGTTATCGGTAAATTGCAGGGTCTCCGGCAGCTCCTCGGCAGGGGCGGCAGGAGGGTCTTGGATCGCCTTGGCATGGCGGTGGTCCTCATTGGAAATGATGCGTCCATCGGAGATGGTCACGATGCGGTCGCAGTATTCTGCCAGGCTGCGGTCGTGTGTCACCAGTATGATCGTGGTGCCCTTTTCCCGGGCAAACCGCAGGAACATCTCCATGACCTCTTTGGTCGTTTTGGTATCCAGGTTGCCGGTGGGTTCATCGGCAAATACCACCTCAGGATTGGTAACAAAGGCGCGGGCAATGCCCACACGCTGCTGCTGGCCGCCGCTCATTTCATTAGGACGGTGGTCCATGCGCTCGCCCAATCCCACCTGCTTTAGCATTTCACGGGCGGCTTCCTCACGCTTTTTGCGGGATACCCGGCGGAACATCAGCGGCATGGCCACATTTTCCACAGCGGTCATCCCCTGAATGAGATTGTAGGACTGGAACACAAAGCCGATGTGCTTCTGCCGGAACACCGCCAGCTGCTTTTCGCTCATCTTGGAGATCAGCTCTCCCTTGATCTTTACCGTGCCGCGGGTGGGCTTTTCCAGCCCGGCCAGCTGGTTCAGCAGGGTGGATTTACCACTGCCGGAGGTACCCAGTATACAGCACACCTGCCCCTGCTCGATGGTCAGGTCGATATTATCCAGAGCGACTACCTTTTCATCGCCGGTCCGGTACACCTTGCGGAGATTTTTGGTCTCCACCATGTATTGCACATTTTTTCCCCCTCTCGCAGAAAAATCATATTTCACTAAAATAAGTGTACAGTTTGATGGATTTTATTGCATCCAAAAACAAAAAATGCAAAAAAACTTTGCAGCAAACTGTACTACTGGAGCTAATACAGTCAGCATACCATTTTGCCCCTATATAGTCAACGCAGTTCACGGTGAATTCATAAAATATTAAAGAACACAAAAAAGCTCCCGCACCTGTTACAGTGCGGGAGCTCCTGGTAAAACTATTTCCTGCGGCCGTTTGCAGCCGGCGCAGGAGCTTGGGGAATGAGCCGAAGGGAAAAGAAAATGAGGACAAAACGAAAAAGTATAAAGAAGGATGAAGATAAGGAGGAGAAAGAAAAACCTTCGGCCGGGCTGTGCGCCCTTATTTATTCCACACCTTTATCATATACGGCCAATGTGATGGCTGTGTGAAGAAATCAGGAAAAATCGGAATGATTTTCTTCACTTTCGGCGGTTAAAGCGGCATCGGGCGGCAGCAGCGGCAGCCGGAACCAGAAATCGCTGCCCTCGCCCAGGGTGCTGGCTACGCCGTATTCGGCGCCGTGGGCCTCCAGCACGCCCTTTACAATGGAAAGTCCCAGCCCGGCCCCCACGGTGGAGCGGCGGTGGTTTTTATCCACCTTGTAGTAGCGGTCCCACACATAGGGCAGGCTCTCGGCCGGAATGCCTTCGCCGTTGTCGATGACCTCCACCTTCACAGTCCCATTCTCGATGGTCTGGCGCACCAGTACGGCCCGGTCGGCCCCAGCATAGTTGATGGCGTTATTGATGAGATTATACAGCACTTGGGTCATGCGCAGCCGGTCGGCCATCACCATGGCGTCGCCGTCCGCTTCCAGCGTGATGGCGTAGCCGTCATGCAGCACCAGCTTGGCGTACCGCCCCATAATGCCGCGGATCATCTTGGTGAGATTGAGCGGCTCCGGTTCGGGGGTCTGCGCGCCGCTCTGCAGCCGGGAAAGATTCAGCAAATCATTGACCAAATCAGTCAGCCGGCGGGCCTCATCTATGATGATCTGCACATTTTCCGGGGTATTTTCACCCGGCAGATCGCGCATTACCTCGGCATAGCCGGTGATCATGGTCAGCGGGGTGCGCAGGTCGTGGCTCACATTGGCGATGAACTCCTGCCGCAGATGTTCCACCTTGCTCAGCTCCCGGCTGGCATAGTTCAGGGTGTCGGCCAGCTCGGTGACCTCCCGGTAGGTGCCGCCGGTAAACTGCGTGCCGTAATCGCCGGTGGCCAGCTGCTTGGCGCTTTTGGTAATGCGGGTGATGGGACGGGAGATCATGGAGGAAAGCAGCAGCACCAGCAGGATGGAAAACGCCGTCATGATGACCGTGATGATGACCAGCTGGGCCCGCAGTGTTTCCACCGTGGTATTGATGGGCGTGATGGTGGCATCCACCATGACCATGACCGGCTCGGCGCCTTCGTCCTCTCCGCGCGTGGTCAGAATGCCGTACAGCAGCTGCTCGGTGGAGGCGGCCTGGGCGGTTGCTTTGCTCTGCATGGCGGGGGAAAGCTCCAGGAGCTGATAGTTTTCCAGCACGGTGCCGCCGTTTTCCTGCGCCTGCCGGAACAGCAGCGCCGCCTGGTCGGTAAGCAGCATGTGCAGGATGCAGGAGGGCTGGTTGCCGGAGGTCAGCACCGGGGTGCCGTCCTCCCGTATGATGTGTACGCAGATGAGGTCCTGACGGGTCAGGCGGTTCACCTCGGCGTAAAAGTTTTCATCATTGATGCTGGCCGCCACTTCCTCGGCGGTATTTTTAATGGAGCTGGTCTTGATGGATTTGTAGAAGCTCTCCAAAAAGACGATCTGCAAAAGCCACAGCAGCATCAGCAGCAGCGCCACGAACATAGCAAAGCTGCCCACCAGTCTCCAGCGGATGCCCAGGTGGGAAAAACGGCTTTGCTTATGCTGCGGGGCAGGGGAGGACTCAGTTGGCGTCTCCGTCTGCATCGCTTTCCGGCTCTGCCACAGTTTCAAAGCGGTACCCAACTCCTCTTAGCGTGATAATGCACCGGCTGTACCGGCCCAGGCTCTTGCGCAGCAGCTTTACATGGGTATCCAGCGTGCGGTCGTCGCCGTAAAAATCATAGCCCCATACATCGTGGATCAGCCGCTCGCGGGTCAGGGCCACGCCGCGGTTGCGCACCATATAGAAAAACAGGTCGTACTCCTTGGGAGACATCTCTATGCGCTGCTCGTCAATGAAAACCAGCCGCGCGGTAAAATCCACCGTCAGCCCCTCAAAAACAAAACGGTTGTTTTCCTCGCCGCCGCTGCGCTTGATGATGGCGGCCACCCGCATCATCAGCTCCTTGGGGGAAAAGGGCTTGACCACATAGTCATCGATCCCCAGCTCGAAGCCGTGGATGCGGTCATATTCTTCGCCGCGGGCGGAAAGCATGATGATGGGCGTGCGGTTGTATTTGCGGATTTCGCGGCAGGCGGAAAAGCCGTCCAGCTCCGGCATCATCACATCCATGATGATGAGATCGAACGGCTCGGTGCGGCACAGGTCGATGGCCTCCATGCCATTGGCGGCCTCGGTGACCCGGTAGCCCTCGAATACTGCGTATTTTTTAATGATCTCGCGGATCTTGGCTTCGTCATCCACGACCAGGATGTGATACATGGCGGTTACCTCCTTTGGGGGTGCAGGCTGGCATTCGGGCGGCCCCGTGCCTGGCTCCGCCGGGCTGGGGCGCCCCCCTGCGGGGGGCGCCCTTCGGGAGCCTTCGGCTCCCGCGCGGGGCCGCCCGAACCCGGCTTCCTGCAATGTCCATGGTTATTATAGCATACTCTCCCGCGCCGATGCTATAACCTTTACGAAATGTTAATATCTTTCCTCTTGCGTTCGTCCCGTTTTGCGCTAAAATAAGATTAGAAATCCCCGACCGACCGGTCGGTCGGAACATCTATCCCCCGGAAATGGAGAATCCTCTATGCTGTCTCGTCTCAGTGTCAAAAAGCCCATGACCGTATTTGTGTGCGTGGTGCTGGTGCTTATCCTCGGTGTCATGTCCTTCATCAATATGACCACCGACCTCCTGCCAAATATGGATCTGCCCTATGCCATCGCCTATACCACCTACATCGGCGCCAGTCCGGAGCAGGTGGAGCAAAGCGTGACCAAAACGCTGGAAAGCGCCCTGGCTACCACCAGCGGCGTCAAGAATATCACCAGTATCTCGCAGGAAAATGTCAGTATCGTGGTGCTGGAATTTGAGGAAGGCACCGGCATGGATTCCGCCATGATCGAAATGAACGCCAGCCTTGATCAGATCGCCGGCTCCCTGCCCGAGGCCGCCGGTAGCCCGGTGCTCATGAAGATCAATCCCGATATGCTGCCCATCATGGTATTGGCGGTGGATAGCGATAATATGGCCCGAAACGAGCTTTCGGAATTCACCTCCTCCACCGTCATCCCGGCACTGGAGCGGGTGGACGGTGTGGCCTCAGTTTCCGGCAGCGGTTTGGTGGAAAGCCAGATCCGTGTGGAGCTGGATCAGGCCAAAATCGATGAGTTGAACGATAAGGTGTTGGCGGCCATTGATAGCTCCCTGGCCGATGCCGAAAAGCAGCTCAAGGATTCTCGCAGGCAGATCAACGACGCCAAAAAGAAGCTGGAGGAGCAAAGCGGCACCGCCTATGCCCAGCTGGTGGCCGCTGCCCAGCAGCTGGCCGATGCCAAGGATCAGGCCTCCCTCGGCTCCACCCTCACCTCGGCGGAGGTCAAGGCCATTCAGGCCGTGCTGGCCCAGTACGATAACATGGTAAATCTGCGCGATAGCTACAATGCCAGTGAAGATTACGCCCGTACCCATCTTTCCGCTGTAAAATATGCCGAGCTGCAATCTCTGCAGCTTACCCGCACCCAGCTGCGCGCCCAGCTGAAAGCCGCCCAAGCCTCGCTGGAGACCGCCGAAGCCACCCTCAAGGAGATCGGCAGCAGTGAAGCCGCCCTGCAGCAGGATGTGACCAATGCCAAGGATGCGCAGGAAGCCGCGCAAACCGCCTACGATGAAGCGCTGGCCGGCGCACCGGAGCGTCTTAAGGACGATCCCGGCTGGAAGGACCTGCTGCGGCAGGAGCAGGAAAAGCAGGCGGAGGTGGACGACCTCCAGGCACAGCTGGAGAAGGACCCCGATAATACCGGGCTGCAAGCCCAGCTCAATACCGCCGAAGCCGAGCTTGCCGCCATCCAGGCGGCGCAGACCACCTACCTTACCCGCAATGACCCGCAAACCGTTGCCGCCGCGGAAAAGCTCTCGGCTGCCGAGGAGGAGGTGACCCGCGCCAACGCCCGGCTGGAGACCTTCCGGCAGGCCACCGAGGCGAAGGCGGAGGCCGAGAAGGCCATCGCCGACACCACCAAAGCCATCGAGGAAAACGCCGCCGCCATCAAACTCGTGCTGGGCGAGGCCGAGGGCAAGAAGTGGATCGAAAGCCACGATAAGGTGCAGGATGACTACGGCACCATTACCGAGCTGAACGCCGCCATCGATGCGCTGGCGCCCCGCATCCCGCAGCTAAAAAAGGAGCTGGAAACCGCTCAGTCCAGCCAAAAGGAGCTGGACGCCGCCCTTTCGCAGCTGGATAAGGCGCAGAGCCAGCTGGAGACCGGCAAGCTGGAGCTTTCTCAGCAGCTCATTCTGGCCACCCTGCAATTACAGCAGGCCGAACAGGCCCTGGATGAAGCCGAGGAGCAGTTCCGCCAGCAGCGGGACGCCGCCTACAAGGCCGCCGGGCTGGACGGAATTCTCACCCAGTCCGCCGTTTCGCAGCTGCTCATGGCGCAGAACTTCTCCATGCCCGCCGGCTATATCCAAAGCGATGAGGGCCAGCTGGCTCTCAAGGTCGGCGATAAATTTACCAGCCTGGAGGAGCTGCAGAACTGGGTGCTCTTCCAATACGATGTCGGCGATGTGGGGGAGATTCGCTTGACCGATATCGCCACTGTCCGCCTGGCGGATAACGCCGAGGAGCTGTACGCCAAAATAAACGGCAATGACGGTGTGCTGCTCACGGTACAAAAGTCCTCCATCGCTTCCACCTCCGGTGCCTGCGATAATCTTTATGCCGCCATGGCCCAGCTGGAGGAAAAATACGATGGCCTGCACCTCACCGCCCTCAGCGATCAAGGCCAGTACATCGATCTGGTCATCAGCTCGGTGCTGGAAAATCTGCTGTTCGGCGCGCTGCTGGCCGTCATTGTCCTCATGCTGTTCCTGCGGGACTTCCGCCCCACTATCATTGTGGCGCTCAGTATCCCCATCAGTCTGCTTTTGGCGGTGGTGCTTATGCACTTCACCGGCGTCACTCTCAATATCATCTCCCTTTCAGGCCTTGCCCTTGGCGTCGGCATGCTGGTGGATAACAGTATCGTCGCCATCGAGAATATCTACCGTCTGCGCCAGCTGGGCTACAATGCCGCCACGGCGGCGGTGCATGGCTGCCGCCAGATTGCCGGGGCTATCACCGCCAGCACCCTTACCACTGTCTGCGTATTTGTGCCCATCCTGTTTACCAGCGGCCTTACCCGGCAGATCTTCGCCGATATGGGCCTGACCATCGCCTATTCACTGGGTGCCAGTCTGCTGGTCGCCCTTACCTTGGTGCCCGCCCTTTCGGGCAAAATATTGACCCGCGATACCGCAGGGGAAAAGCCCAACCGTCTCCTGAACCGCATGATAGCGGGCTACGAAAACCTTCTGCGGAAAGTACTGCGGCACAAGGCTCCCGTTCTGCTGGGCGCGGTGGCACTGCTTATTGCCAGCGCGGTGCTGGCGGTCAGCATGGGCACCGCCTTTATGCCGGAAATGGATAGCCCACAGGTGTCGGTCTCCATCGAGATGCCGGAGGACGCCACCCAAAGCGAAACATGGGCCATGTGCGATACCGTCCTGGAGCGGATCCTTACCGTGGATGGGGTGGATACCGTCGGCGCCATGGAGGGCCAGAGCATGATGAGCATGGGCGGCAGCAGCCTGTCCATCTATGTGCTGCTGGGTGATGACCGCAGCGATTCCAGCCAGGAGATCGCCAAAAAGATCGAGGAAGCCTGCGCCGATCTGGACTGCACCGTTTCCGCCAACGGCTCCACCATGGATATGAGTATGATGACCGGCGGCAGCGGTATTCAGCTGGCCGTCACCGGCGATGATATGGATGCCCTGCGGGCCGCCGCCACCGACCTGGCCAAAACCCTTTCCGCCGTGGAAGGGGTCGCTTCGGTCAGTGATGGGCAGGAGGACAGCAGCACCGAGGTGCGCATCACCGTGGATAAAGCCAAAGCCGCCGAGTACAACCTGACGGTCGCACAGGTCTATCAGCAGGTGGCCGCCGCCGTTCTCTCCCAAACCACCGCCACCAATATCACCGTGGATAACAGTGACCTGCCGGTTGTGGTCGTCCCCGATAGCGCCGGTATCACCACCCGGGAAACGCTGGAGGAGCTCTGCCTGACCGGTACCAAAAACCAGGAGGAATGCGAGGTCCGTCTTTCCGAGATCGCCGCAGTGACCGAGGCCGCGTCCGCTTCCGCCATCCACCGTGAAAATCAGGCCCGTACCGTCACCGTCACCGCCCAGATCGCCGATGGCTACAACATCGGCCTGGTGAGCCGTGAAGTGGAAAAGCTGCTGGCCGATTATGAGATGCCGGAGGGCTGCTCCTATGCCATTGAGGGCGAAAATGAGATGATCCAATCCACCATGAGCGACCTCATCCTGATGATCGCCCTGGCCATCGCCTTCATCTACCTCATCATGGTGGCGCAGTTCCAGTCGCTGCTCTCGCCGTTTATCGTGCTGTTCACCATTCCGTTGGCCTTCACCGGCGGCCTTTTGGCCCTGTGGATCACCGGCAAGGAGCTCTCAGTCATTGCCATGCTGGGCTTCCTTATGCTGGCCGGTGTCGTCGTCAATAACGGCATCGTCTTTGTGGATTACGCCAACGGGCTGCGGCTGGAGGGCAAAGAACGCGCCGAAGCGCTGGTACAGACCGGCCGCGACCGCATCCGCCCCATCCTCATGACTGCCATGACCACCATTTTCGGCCTGGCTACCATGGCGCTGGGCCTGGGCGCCGGCGGCGATATGCTGCAGCCCTTGGCCATCGTTACCATCGGCGGCCTGGCCTACGCCACCCTGCTTACTCTGTTCATTGTCCCCGCCATTTACGATATTTTCCTAAAGAAAGACCCCAAGAAAGTTGTCATCGAGGAGGTAGAAGAGGTATGAACTTGCCGGAGAAAAAGGCCGCGGTGTTCCGTGCGGTATTAAAGCTGCTGCGGCAGGGCCGTCCGCTGGGAGATCTGAAGGTTTCTGAGATCGCCGAAGCCGCTGGCATCGGCAAAGGCACTGTGTACGAGTATTTCCCCTCCCGGGAGGAGCTGCTGCGGGATGCCATGCAGTACAGCAGGGCCCAGGGCTTCCAGGAGCTCTACGCCGCCATTTCCGACGCCGAGGGCTTTGAAGCCCGCTGGAAGGTCATCGAGATCACCGCCCGCCAGCTGCTGGAGTGCAGCTCCGTTTTCTTTTCGCAGGTGCCCTCCATGGGGTTTCCGCAGGCCGCCCTGTATGATATCTGCGGCGGTCCGCAGGAGCGTGCCGATACCCGCCGCATGATCGGGGAGATCATGAACTGCCTGACCACTGCCGCAGTGGAGGAGGGCCTGGCCCCCCGTATGCCGGAGCCGGAATACCTTTCCATGGTCGGAGAGGGCTGTATTTCCGGCTTTCTGCTGCGCTGTGCCCTCTCGGAGGGCCGACAGGAGGAAATAGCCGCGGCCCTGGCCGATACCCGCAAGCTCTATATTGCCGCCCTGCAGTGATTTTGGTTTCTGCAGGGGGCCGGCTCGGGGCGCAGCCCGACCCATCCTGTGGATGGGTCCAGCGGACAAATGTCCGCTGCGGCGATGCTTTGCATCGCCGGGGCTGCGCTCCGCCCGCCGCCCGTACCGCCTTAGGCGCCCCACCCGCAAAGAGATTTGCACTCTTTCTCATTTTGCGGTATGATAGGGCCAGAATAAGCATGTGAACCCCAAGCCCCCAAAAAGAGAAGGGAGGACGCCCCCGATGAAACGCTGCCTGATGCTTCTGCTGCCGGTAATTTTGCTGCTGGCGGGCTGCGGCCATGCCCCGCAGGAAAACGAATCGCTGGAATCCATGACCGCACCCATGACGGCGGATCATTCCCAGTGGC
>ERZ772865.2792-NODE-2792-length-14505-cov-11.434118_pt1 | contig 14505 bp, 8 predicted proteins | sample MGYA00512133_ERZ772865 | MGnify/ENA primary metagenome ERZ772865 (study PRJEB29015, sample SAMEA2737722) | human gut metagenome | biome: human gut; feature: human-associated habitat; material: faeces | place: China | collected 2012 ...
CTGCCGCACCTCGCTCGCCGTATCGGCACTTAGAATTATGCGGTATTGCCCTTGAAAACCAAGGCATTCTGGCTTAGTCCCTTCTTTTTTTGACCGAAAGCAAAGGACTTTCGCAAGAATCAAACAAGCCGGAGTGCCGGTTTTTTCACGGTAACTGCAAAAGACTGCCCTCCCCCTGTATTGATCAGGTGGTACGGCAGTCTTTATTTTGATTTTGTTCTCTTTCCGGTGATCTTTACTCCACCTTGCAGACCGGTTCCCGGATAACGGTCTTGCATTTTTCCGGGGCAGTGCGGCGGGGATCGCTGAGGTAAATTTCGTGGTGCAGGCGAGCGGAGGTGCAGTCAATTTTATAGTGCCGCTCCGCCGCAAACTGCTCCATTGCGTTGAGCGTTGCGGGCTCGGTATCATAGTTGCCAAGGTGCATGCACTGCACGCACAGGCCCTCATCATAAGTAAAGTACTCCACTTTGCTGAGATCCAGCTTTTTCTTGGCGGCAGCTTCGGCCACGGCCCAATCGAACTCCTGTTTGGTTACAAACTCCGGCAGGCGAATCATGGCGATCCAAGAGAATGTTTCCTTATGGGCGTAATCGACCCGGCTTTGCCCCTCCTGCCACCAAAGGCCCTCCAGCGGCGGCACCACATATTCAAAATAGCCGGGGATCTGGTGGGTACCTTTGTAGCTCATTTTTATGGTAAAGGCAACCGCATACAGCATACCAATGGCCGCCTGATATTCTCCATCCTGCGCGTTGGGGTCACCATGGCCGCGCACCGCCACATAGTTCATGGGCGGCACTTCCAGCAGCTGCGGCTTTTGGGGCGGGAGATAAAATTCCTTATACTCCTTTTTATAGTCAAACGGCATCGGTCAGGTCGCTCCTTTCTTCTTTTTGGGCTTTGGCATGGGCAGTTCGTGGCAGGTGGCCTGCACAAATGCAATCATGTGTTCCCGGTCATCCACATCCTCGTACAGAAAATAATCTTTTGCACCATCATACGGCGGGGCTTTGGGCAGCTGCGGAGCAAGGGCTGCCCCCTCTTTGGTAATTTTGATGAACAGCTGGTCATCACACACCAGGGCAAACATTTTGCCGTCCAGATACACGCCATAATCGCCAAACATTTTGTGGTAGGTTACCTGCCCGGCCGGGGCAAGCTGGTCCGCAATATACTGAACAAATTCGGGATTGGAGGCCATAAAAGGTTCCTCTCTTTTCATCATCATTTTACAATATTATATCATATCCCCTTACTCTTTACAACCTTTTTTCTTGTATAACAACCAGTTATTGTATGTTGCCGATGCTATAGCCACATTTTTTAGCCGCATTTTTTACAACTCAGCGCTTTACAGTGGTGCTTGGTTCGGTGTATCATAAAAGAATATTAAAAAGGAGATGAGCGCATGAAATGCCCGAATTGGGGTAAAATTTTGGCTGCAGCGGCGCTGTGTGCTGCGCTGTGTGCCTGCAGCAAGCCGCAGGATGTTCTGCCCGATCATACCGCTACGCCGGAAGCATCCGCCACGGTTGCCCCAACTGCCGCCGTTGTTCAGGCCTCCGCCACCCCCGCCCCAACAGATACCACCGTGCCCACTATTCTGCCGCAGACAGCAGATGCCGGGCGCAGTTATGTGGACGACACCCTGTTCATTGGGGATTCCAACACCGTGCGCTACACCATGTACGCCGATGACACCGGAACGGCGTTTTCCACGCTGAAAAACAACATTGGCGTGGTCAGCATGGGGGCCGGTTCCATCACCACCCTGAAATGCGAAAAGTTCAAGGGGGACAGCACCCTGTACACCATTCCGGATGCCGTTGCCAAGTTGCAGCCCAAACGCATTATCATTGGTTTCGGCTCCAACAACCTTGGGGGCAGCTCCACGGATGCCACCAAGTTCATCGCGCAGTACCGGGAGGGGCTGGCCGCCATCACCAAAGCATGGCCCTATGCGGATATTATCGTCAGCGCCATTCCCCCGCTGGACCAGCAGCGGGACAACACCAACCTGACCATGACCCAGGTAGATGCCTACAACGCCGCTCTTGTGACAATGTGCGAGGAGGACGGCTACAAATTTTTGAACACCGCCGAAGTACTGCGGGATGACGCCACCGGCTGGGCTAAAAAGGACTATACCCTTTCGGACGGGGTGCATCTTTCCAAAGAGGCTGTCACTGCCTATTTTACTTATGTGCGCACCCACGCTTACGTCACGCAGGACCGCCGCCCCGAAAGCACAGTCGTCATCCCGGAGCCGGACGGCGTACCGCTGGGGTTAATCTCCTCGGATCCGATCGCCGTGCGCGGCGCTAAAGTGCCGGTGGAATTTGTGGCCACATCCGGCGGCAGCATCAGCGGTTCCACCAGCCAGAAAGTGAAAAAGGGCGGCACCTGCTCCACCGTGAAAGCCGTACCCGATGCAGGCTGGAAGTTTGCCGGGTGGACGGCGTCGCTGGGGGCGGCCTCCAGCAGTTCTTCCCTGAGCTTTACCGTGCCCAGCAATGCGGACGCCAACGGCGTGATTGTGACAGCACACTTTGAGCCGGACGAACACGAACATGAATTTGTGGAAGTAAAGGATACCCGCATTGAGCCCACCTGTTTGGAATACGGCACCGTAAAAGTCAAGTGCACCATCTGCGGCAAGGTAAAAGAAAAAGAACTGCCCGCCCTGGGGCACGACTATGACAAGGGCGTTATCACCTTGCAGCCCCAGCCCGGTGTAGCCGGGGTGATGACCTACACCTGCCAGCGCTGCGGCTACATCAAAACAGCGCCCATTGAACCGCTGCCCACCGCAACGCCGACAGCTTCGCCCACGTCACCCCCTTCACCGACACCGGCAGTTACCCAGACGCCGGAACCTGTTGTCACACCAGAGCCGATAACTACCCCGGAGCCTACGCAGGAACCTGTCATTACGCCGGAGCCCGAACCGACGGGTGCACCGGAGCCGGTAATTACCGCGGAACCGGCCCCTGACCCGGAGCCGCCGCAGGAAACCGAGCCTGCCAGCGAAGCCCCCACCGAGGTTCCTGCACAGGAACCGGAAGCTCCGCAGGAATAACCCTGATTTTTTGAAAAGAAGAGGAACTTAATCTTATGAATGACCCCAGCCAGCAGCACATTGGCACCCCGGCGCTGATCCGTCGGTTTGCCCCTTACCTGATGCGATACAAACGCATTTTGATTTTTGATTTGTTCTGTGCCGCACTGACCACTTTGTGTGATATCGTGCTGCCTAAAATTATGAGCTACCTAACCAACGCCGCCACCGATCCTGGCATTGTGCTGACGGTTGATGCGGTGTTAAAGCTCGCCCTGCTGTATCTCATTTTGCGGCTGATTGATGGTGCCGCACAGTATTTTATGTCCGGCACCGGCCACATCATGGGCGTTTACATTGAGACCGATATGCGGCGGGATGCCTTTGCCCACCTGCAGCGGTTGAGCCACACCTATTATTCCAATACCAAAGTTGGGCAGATCATGGGCCGCATTACCAACGACCTGTTTGATGTGACCGAATTCGCCCACCACTGCCCGGAAGAATTTTTTATTGCGGGCATCAAAATTGCGGCTTCGTTCATCATCCTGTGCGGGGCCAGCGTACCGCTGACTTTGGTGGTGTTTGCCTGCGTGCCCTTGATGGCGGTTGTATCCATCAAGCTGAACCTGAAGCTTCGCGCCGCGTTTCGCCGCCAGCGGTTCCAGATCGGTGAGCTGAACGCTTCGATTGAGGACAGCCTGCTGGGCCAGCGGGTTGTGAAGGCGTTCGCCGCGGAAAAGGAAGAGAACAAAAAGTTCGAGCAGGGCAACACCGCGTTCCAGACCATCAAGAAGAAAACCTACCATGCCATGGCCGCGTTCAACACCTCCACCCGGCTGTTTGACGGGTTGATGTATCTGGTGGTCATTGTGGCAGGCGGCCTTTCGCTGGTATATGGCACCATCAGCGCTGGCGATTTGGTTGCCTATGTGCTGTATGTTTCCACTCTGATTGCCACCATCCGCCGCATTGTGGAGTTTGCCGAGCAGTTCCAGCGCGGCGTAACCGGCATTGAGCGCTTTTTTGACATTATCGATACCCCCGTTGAGATCACTGACGCCCCTGACGCCAAACCGCTGCATGTGGAAAAAGGCGGCATTGAGTTCCGCGATGTGAGCTTTGAATACCCGGACGACCACAACAAGGTGCTGCGTCATGTAAACCTGAACATCCGCCCCGGCGAGAATCTGGCGCTGGTTGGGCCTTCCGGCGGCGGCAAAACCACCCTGTGCAACCTGATCCCTCGCTTTTATGATGTGACCGGCGGCGAGATTTTGATTGACGGGCAGGACATCCGCCATGTTACCCTGAGCAGCCTGCGCAATGCCGTTGGCGTGGTGCAGCAGGATGTTTACCTGTTCAGCGGCACGGTGGCCGAAAACATCGCTTACGGCAAGCCGGGTGCCACGCGGGAGGAGATCATTGCCGCCGCCAGGCTGGCCGGTGCTGATGGCTTTGTGCGGGAGCTGAAAGACGGGTATGATACCTATGTAGGCGAACGCGGGGTCAAGCTTTCCGGCGGGCAGAAACAGCGCATCAGCATTGCGCGGGTATTTTTGAAGAACCCGCCCATCCTGCTGCTGGACGAAGCCACAAGCGCGCTGGACAACGAGAGTGAGATTCTGGTTGGGCAAAGCCTGGATAAGCTGGCCAAGGGCCGCACCACGCTGACGATTGCCCACCGCCTGACCACCATCAAAAACGCTGACCGCATTCTGGTGCTGGGCAAATCCGGCATTGAGGAAGAGGGCCGCCACGAGGAATTGCTGGCAAAGAAAGGCATTTATTACCGCCTGTGGAACGGGCTGGTCAGCGGGCAGACGCTGTGATGGAAAAGCGGACGCTATGCCGCTTTGTTCCGATATAAAATATATAATGCAGAGCCACCCCGCCGTTGGGGCAGAAGTTTCCCGCGGCGGGGTGATTTTTGTGATTTTATAGGGAACGGTTTTGAGCGTTCTATTATCTGCCGCCTGTTTCCAACACATAACAAACCCAATATTTTCTGAGCGGCACACCGCGATCCGCCACCATTATTCATTATTATTTATTTTTTCCCGTCTCCTCTCCGCCCAATTTTTAATTCCTCATTTCTAATTCCTCATTTCCCTCTCAGTTCCGACTTCCTCCCTCCTTAATTGCCTCACCATTCTCCCCGTATTCAGCCCGCAGGTCAGCAGGTTAGAGGCTGTCATGACCGCCAGAAAACCCGGCATACCGTATTGCGGCATCAGCCACAAAATGCCTGCAATGCGCAAAATGGAATCCAGCACCGAATAGCGGAAGGTCGCCAGCTGCTCCCCCATGCCTTTTAAGATCGCATCCACCATGCTTTCCAGGTACATAAAGGGCGCCACAAAGCCCAGTACCTGCACATAGCGGCCCGCCTGGGCATCGTGATAGAGCAAAATGGCGGCATCCTTGCCAAACAGCACCAGCGCGGCCCCCACCAACAGCGAGAACCCACCCGTCAACCCCATGGCAAGCCGCACAAGGCGGCGCAGGGCAGCGGTATCCCGGGCGGTGTGGGCACGGGTGATCTCCGGCATCAGCAGGCCGGAAAGTGCCGCCAGCACCGAGAACGGAAAAAAGATAAGCGGCAGTGCCATGCCTTTTAAGGAACCATACTGCGCCACGGCTTCGGCGCGGGTGCCAAGGTAAGCGGCAAGACAGGCGGGGATCAGCACGCTTTCCCCTGCCTGCAAAACGCTGGCCACCAACCGGCTGCCGGTCACGGGCAGCACAATTTCCCACAGCTCCCGGCTGGTATAGCCGCGGGGCGGGTCATCGGCGCATGGGCGGAAGCTCGGTTCCTGCCGGGCAAACAACGCCATAATGCCGCAGGAGACCGCCTCGCTGACAGTATTGCCGATGAGCACCGCACAGCAAGCGTAAGCCGCGCCCCAGTGGACCAGCTTTACCAGCGCCAATGCGGCCACGGCCATCCGCACGGTCTGCTCCACCAGTTGGGCAATGATATTCGGTTCCACCCTTCGCCGCGCCAAAAAGCACCCCCGCAGCGCCCCGGCCGCCGCAATAAACGGCAGGCTGGGGGCCAGCGTACACAGCCCCAGCTCCGCGCGGGAATCATGCAGGGCAAAGCGGGCCAAAGGGTCCGCCAGCGCCAGCTGCGCCAGCATGGCGGTGGTGCCCAATACGACCGCTGTTGCCGCAAGGCTGCGCAGCGTCGGGGCCATGCCGCGCCCACGGGTCAGGCACTGCGCACCCAGCCGTGTAGACGCCACATTGATGCCCGCCGAAGCCAGCGAAACAAACACCATATAGACGGATAAGATCAGCTGGTACAGGCCCATACCCTCCGGCCCCAGGCGCGCAGCCACAAACACCCGGAACACCATGCCCAGCGCCCGCAGCGCAAAGCCCGCCACTGTCAGCAGTGCTGCATTTTTTAGATAGGTTTTCCCCCGCAGTGCCGTTTTTGCCGCCCCCTTTGCCCGTATAAAGCCAGTATATTCTGCATTGCTGCGGTTTATGGCAGGGTTCTATGAAGAAGTATCACCCATACAATTCGGACATTTTTGCTGGTTTGGCGTGCTATTCGTTTTGATAGCACTTGCATTTTGTGCTCTGACGCGGTACACTAATAAAGTGCGGCCCATGCCGCAAAACGGAGAACGGTGCCGAAACGGGGCAGTTGCAGCGCCCCGCCCGGCACAGATAAAAGGAGCTATACCCACATGAGTGAAGCATGTACCCACGATTGCAGCAACTGCCACGCTGACTGTTCCAGCCGTGCGCCGCAGCATGAACCGCCGCACGCAAAAAGCCACATCAAAAAAGTGATCGGCGTTGTTTCCGGCAAGGGCGGCGTTGGCAAAAGCATGACCAGCGCCATGATGGCTGTTTCCATGCGCCGCAAAGGCTACAAGGTCGGCGTGCTGGATGTTGACATTACCGGCCCTTCCATCCCCAAATTGTTCGGCGTTCATGGCCCGGCCATGGGCACCGAGGACGGCATCAACCCGGTGGAAAGCCACACCGGCATCAAGATCATGTCCATCAACCTGCTGCTGGAAGATGAGGAAGCCCCCGTTGTGTGGCGCGGCCCCGTGATTGCCGGTGCGGTCAAGCAGTTCTGGCAGGAAGTGATCTGGGACGACGTTGACTTTTTGTTTGTCGATATGCCTCCGGGAACCGGCGATGTGCCGCTGACCGTGTTCCAGACCCTGCCGGTAGACGGCATCATTATTGTATCCAGTCCGCAGGAGCTGGTCGGCATGATCGTTGGCAAGGCTGTGCAGATGGCCGAAATGATGAAGGTTCCCATCCTTGGCATTGTGGAAAACATGAGCTATGTGCTCTGCCCGGACTGCGGCAAGCATATCAACGTGTTTGGCAACAGCCATGTGGACGAGACCGGCAAGAAGTACCACCTGCCCGTGCTGGCCAAAATGCCGCTGAACCCCGAATTTGCCAAAGAGGCGGACGCCGGCATGATTGAAACCTTTGCCGGGGATTATCTGGACGGCGCAGCAGACGCTGTAGCCAAGCTGCTGAAGTAACTTTTCATTTTGGAATCCGGGCCCCATGCCCCGTTTGCAGCCTGTGTGGGGCATGGCCCTGAAAAATTTATCCATACAGGAGGAAACACATTATGAAAAAGTTCCTGGAAGAGTTCAAAGCTTTTGCCCTGAAAGGCAACATGATGGACATGGCCATCGGTGTTCTCATCGGCGGCGCATTCTCCACGCTGGTCACTTCTTTGACGGACAACATCATCAACCCCATCATTGGCATTTTGTTCCAGACAGATTTCAGTGATGTTGTGCTGCACCTGCCGTTTGACATCAACCTGGGCATCGGTGCATTCATCTCTGCCGTCATTAACTTTATCATTCTGGCATTCGTTCTGTTCTGTATGCTGAAAGCCATGAACAAGCTCATGGACCTGGGCAAGCATGAAGAAGAAAAGCCCGCCGAGCCGGAAGCCCCTAAGGCCCCGACGCAGGAGGAGCTGCTGACCGAGATCCTGGCCGTTTTGAAAGAGCAGCAGGCTGCAAACGGCAAATAACACACCGTTTTGCCCGGCAGTTATTGCCGCAGCTTAATTTTGTTAAGTTTAACCATCGCAAAGCAAAGCAAATAAGGTTTTTGCGTTAATTTCATAAAAATCTTTTGTTTGATGATTGCCATTTCCCTACTGGTGTGGTATAGTACATACAAGAACAAAGACGTTCCCACAAACGGGTTAGTGTACCCGTTGGGGAGCGTCTTTTTTCGTATCTATGCCAGGGTGGGAAATGTGCGTTCCCGCCCGGCCCCGCAGGAAATTACGGGAAGGAGCAAAAAACGGATGGAAAACTTTACAGAGCGCAAGGCCCCCGCCGGGCTGTATGATCCGCGGTTTGAACATGACAACTGCGGCATTGGTGCAGTTGTGGATATCAAGGGCCGCAAAACCCACAAAACGATCGACGATGCTTTGCAGATCGTGGAGCACCTGGAACACCGTGCCGGTAAGGATGCCGAAGGCAAAACCGGCGATGGTGTCGGTATCCTGCTGCAGATCGGCCACAAGTTCTTCAAAAAAGCTGCCGAAGAAGCCGGCATTACGCTGGGCAACGAGCGTGACTACGGCATTGGCATGTTCTTTTTCCCACAGGAAGAGTTGAACCGCAACCAGGACAAAAAGCTGTTTGAGATCATCTGCAAAAAAGAGGGGCTCAACTTCCTTGGCTGGCGCGAAGTGCCCACCTGCCCGGAAATTTTGGGCCACAAGGCACGTTCCTGCATGCCCAGCATCTGGCAGGCATTTGTGGAACGCCCGGCCCGCGTAAAGCCCGGCATTGACTTTGACCGCAAGCTTTATGTTGCCCGCCGCGTGTTTGAACAGTCCAGCCAGGATACTTATGTGTGCAGTCTTTCCAGCCGCACCATTGTGTACAAGGGCATGTTCCTGGTTAAAGAACTGCGCCTGTTCTATCCCGATTTGCAGAGCGAAGATTATGAATCTGCCATTGGCATGGTGCACAGCCGTTTTTCTACCAACACGGCACCCAGCTGGAACCGCGCCCACCCCAACCGCTTTATCCTGCATAACGGCGAGATCAACACCATCCGCGGCAACGTGGATACCATGCTGGCCCGCGAGGAAACCATTGGTTCCAACTACCTGAAAGAGGATATGACCAAGGTTCTGCCCATTGTGAACCAGGGTGGTTCCGACTCCGCCATGCTGGATAACACGCTGGAGTTTATGGTTATGAACGGCATGGAGCTGCCGCTGGCTGTTATGGTCACTATCCCCGAACCGTGGGAAAACAACCATAGTATGGACCCCAAAAAGCGTGCGTTCTATCAGTATTACGCCACCATGCTGGAACCGTGGGACGGCCCCGCTTCCATCCTGTTCAGTGACGGCGATGTGATGGGCGCTGTGCTGGACCGCAACGGTCTGCGCCCCAGCCGCTACTATATCACCAAAGACGGCCGCCTGATCCTTTCCAGTGAGGTCGGCGTGCTGGATATTCCCGCCGAAGAAATCGTGCGCAAGGACCGCCTGCGCCCCGGCAAAATGCTGTTGGTGGATACCGCCAGGGGTGAGCTGGTGGACGACGAAAGCCTGAAAGCCGATTACGCCAGCCGCGAGCCTTACGGCGAATGGCTGGACCGCAACCTGGTCAACCTGGCCGACCTGAAGATCCCCAACGAGCGCGTACCCAGCCATGAGCATGACGAGCTGGTGCGGCTGCAGAAAGCATTCGGCTACCAGTACGAGGATGTTTCCACCATGATCCTGCCGATGGCAAAGAACGGCTCCGAGCCCGCCGGTGCCATGGGCAGCGATACCCCGCTGGCCGTTTTGAGCCACACCCATCCCCCACTGTTTGAGTATTTTAAGCAGATGTTTGCCCAGGTCACCAACCCGCCCATCGACGCCCTGCGCGAGAAGGTCGTGACCTCCACCACCGTATACGTTGGCGCACAGGGCAACCTGTTGGAAGAGAACGCCGAGAACTGCAAGGTGCTGAAAATCACCAATCCCATTTTGACCGAAACCGACCTGATGAAGATCAAGGCCATGAAGGTTCCCGGCTTTAAGGTGGAAACCATCTCCATCTGCTACTATAAGAACACCGACCTGGAAAAGGCCATTGACCGCCTGTTCGTTGATGTGGACCGCGCCTACCGCGATGGTGCCAACATCCTGATTTTGTCTGACCGCGAAATTGATGAGTACCATGTCGCCATCCCCAGCCTTCTGGCTGTGGGCGCAGTTTCCAAGTATCTGGTTCGTACCCGCAAGCGCACCGCCATGGCCCTGATCCTGGAAAGCGGTGAGCCCCGCAAGGTTCATGATTTTGCCACCCTGCTGGGCTACGGTGCCTGCGCCATCAACCCCTATCTGGCACAGGAGACCATCGGCGAGCTGATCAATGAGGGTCTGCTGGACAAAGATTACTATGCCGCCGTGAACGACTACAATAAAGCCGTTCTGGCCGGCATCGTCAAGATTGCCTCCAAGATGGGCATTTCCACCATCCAGTCCTACCAGGGCAGCCAGATTTTTGAAGCGCTGGGTCTGAGCAACGAGGTAGTGGATAAGTACTTTACCAACACCGTCAGCCGTGTGGGCGGCATTACCATCCGCGACATCCAGAACGACCTGGAAGCTCGCCACAAGCAGGCATTCGACCCTCTGGGCCTGGATATCAGCATGGAGCTGACCAGCCTGGGTGAGCACAAGCTCCGCAGCGGCAAGCTGGCCGAAGATCATCTGTACAACCCGCTGACCATCCACCTGCTGCAGCAGGCCTGCTGGACCGGCGATTACAACAAGTTCAAGGCTTATACCGATGCCGTGAACGCCGCGGGCGGCGATGCCATGCACCTGCGCAGCCTGCTGGACTTCAATTATCCTGACGCCGGTATCCCGCTGGACGAAGTGGAAAGCGTGGATTCCATCGTACACCGCTTCAAGACCGCTGCCATGAGCTATGGCGCCCTTTCTGAGGAAGCCCACGAGTGCATGGCCGTTGCCATGAACCGCATCGGCGGCAAGAGCAACACCGGCGAAGGCGGCGAAGCCGAAGACCGTTTTGGCACCGAGCGCAACAGCGCCATCAAGCAGGTGGCATCCTCCCGTTTTGGCGTGACCAGCAAGTATCTGGTTTCCGCCAGTGAGATTCAGATCAAGATGGCACAGGGCGCAAAGCCCGGCGAGGGCGGCCAGCTGCCCGGCGGCAAGGTTTACCCCTGGGTCGCCAAGACCCGCCACTCCACCACCGGCGTGGGCCTGATTTCTCCCCCGCCGCACCATGATATCTACTCCATTGAGGACCTGGCCCAGCTGATCTATGACCTGAAATGCTCCAACCGCAAGGCTGCCATCAACGTCAAGCTGGTCAGCGAAGCCGGTGTTGGCACCATTGCCGCCGGCGTTGCCAAGGCCGGCGCCGAAGTGATTTTGATTTCCGGCTTTGACGGCGGTACCGGCGCTGCACCGCGCAACTCCATCCATAATGCGGGCCTGCCGTGGGAGCTGGGCCTTGCCGAAGCACACCAGAGCCTGATCATGAACGGCCTGCGTTCCCGCGTGCGCATTGAAGCCGACAGCAAGCTGATGAGCGGCCGCGATGTGGCCATTGCCGCCATGCTGGGCGCTGAAGAGTTCGGCTTTGGCACCGGCCCGCTGGTTGCCATGGGCTGCGTGATGATGCGCGTGTGCAACCTGGATACCTGCCCCATGGGCATCTGCACCCAGAACCCCGAGCTGCGCAAGCGCTTTAAGGGCAAGCCGGAATACATCATCAACTTTATGCGCTTTATGGCCGAGGATCTGCGCGAATACATGGCCCGCCTGGGCGTGCATACCGTGGATGAACTGGTTGGCCGCACCGACCTGCTGAAAGTCAAGGATGCCCCGGCTGGTTCCCGCGCAAGCGAGATGGACCTGACTGCCCTGTTGAAAAACCCGCTGGTGGAAAACAGCAGCGTACACTTCAACGCCAAGGATGTTTACAACTTCGGCCTGGAAAAAACGCCGGATATGCGCGTGCTGATGAAGAAGTTCAAGAAGAGCTTTGACATGGCAGAGCCCAAGCCGATGACCGTTGAACTGGAAGTTGGCAACACCGACCGCGCGTTCGGCACGATTTTTGGCAGTGAGATCACCCGCAAGTTTGGCAACACCCTGCCGGAAGATACCTTCCATGTGATCTGCAACGGGTACGGCGGCCAGAGCTTTGGTGCCTTTATCCCCGCTGGCCTGACCTTGGAACTGGTTGGCGATTCCAACGACTATATGGGCAAGGGCCTTTCCGGCGGCAAGCTGATCGTTTACCCGCCCAAGGATGTCACCTATGACCGCAGCGAGAACATTGTCATTGGCAACGTTGCCCTGTACGGTGCAACCGCTGGTAAAGCGTTCATCAACGGTGTGGCTGGCGAGCGTTTCTGCGTGCGCAACTCCGGTGCTACCGCTGTTGTGGAGGGCGTTGGCGACCACGGCTGCGAATATATGACCGGCGGCACCGTGGTGGTGCTGGGCAAGACCGGCAAAAACTTTGCAGCCGGCATGAGCGGCGGCATCGCCTATGTGCTGGATGAGGACTGGGATTTCTACACCCGCGTCAACAAGGATATGGTCAGCCTGGAGCCGGTGGAACACAAGTATGATGTTTCGCTGCTGAAGGATTTGATCCGCGAGCATGTGGAAGCCACCGGCTCCCCCCGCGGCAAGGAAATCCTGGATAACTTTGGCGAGTATCTGCCCAAGTTCAAAAAGGTCCTGCCCCATGACTATGACAAGATGCTGCGCCTGATTGCCCAGATGGAAGAAAAGGGCGAGGACAGCGAGCAGGCACAGATCGAAGCGTTCTATGCAATGAAGAACGCTGCTAACAAATAAGGGAGGCGCAAACGATGGGAAAACCGACAGGATTTATGGAAATTGCCCGGCAGACCAGCACGGAGCTGCCGCCCGAAGAACGCATTCAGAACTTTAACGAATTTCACATCCCGCTGCCGCAGGATGAACAGCAGGCGCAGGGTGCCCGCTGCATGGATTGCGGCGTACCGTTCTGCCAGGCTGGCATGATGATTGGCGGCATGGCAAGCGGCTGCCCGCTGAACAACCTGATCCCCGAATGGAACGACCTGGTCTACCAGGGCAAGTGGGATCTGGCTGTACATCGCCTGCGCGCCACCAACCGCTTCCCGGAGTTTACCAGCCGGGTATGCCCCGCTCTGTGCGAAGCTGCCTGCACCTGCGGTTACACCACCGGCAGCCCTGTTACCGTGAAGGAGAACGAGCACGCCATTGTAGAATATGGCTATGAATCCGGCCTGCTGACCGCCTGCCCGCCCCCGACCCGCACCGGCAAAACCGTTGCCGTGGTAGGTGCCGGCCCTGCCGGCCTTGCGGTTGCCGATTACCTGAACAAGCGCGGCCACAAAGTGACCGTATACGAGCGTGAGGACCGCGTGGGCGGCCTGCTGATGTACGGCATCCCCAACATGAAGCTGGAAAAGCAGGTCATCGACCGCCGCGTGAACATTATGAAGGCCGAGGGCATTGACTTTGTAACCTGCGCCGATGTTGGCGGCAGCACCCCTGCCCAGGATGTGCTGGATGCACACGATGCCGTTGTGCTGGCCTGCGGTGCCAAGCAGGCGCGTGACATCAACGCCCCGGGGCGCGATGCACAGGGGATCTACTTTGCCGTGGATTACCTGACCAGCGTGACCCGCAGCCTGCTGGATTCCGGCTTTTCCGATGGCAAGGCCGTGAGTGCCAAGGACAAAAAGGTGTTGGTCATCGGCGGCGGCGATACCGGCAACGACTGTGTCGGCACCGCCATCCGCCAGGGCTGCGCAAGCGTGACCCAGCTGGAAATGATGCCCTGCCCGCCCACAGAACGCACCGCCGCCAACGCCTGGCCCGAATGGCCCAAGGTGCTGAAAACCGATTACGGCCAGCAGGAAGCCATTGCCGTGTTTGGCAGCGACCCGCGCATTTACCAGACCACGGTCAAAGAGTTCTATAAGGACGAAGCCGGTCAGGTTTGCGGTGCGCTGATTGCCAAGCTGGAAAGCAAAGTGGTGGATGAAGCCACCGGCCGCCGCGCCATGGTGCCCACCGGCGAAGAATTTGCCATCGAGTGCGACCTGGTGCTGATTGCCGCCGGTTTTACCGGCTGCCAGCCCTATGTGGCCGAAGCGTTTGGCGTTGACCTGACCAAGCGCGGCACCGTTGCCGATACTAAGTACGCCACCAACGTGCCCCATGTATTTACCTGCGGCGATATGCGCCGCGGCCAGAGCCTTGTTGTTTGGGCCCTGCGCGAAGGCCGCGATGCCGCCGCCGAGGTGGATAAGAGCCTGATGGGCTACACCAACCTGTAACAAGCCATTTTCTTAAGGAAACACCGCACAATTCCCGCCTTGCGGCTTAAGCACCGCTCCGGCAGCTGCGGCAC
>ERZ772865.2803-NODE-2803-length-14451-cov-3.558558_pt1 | contig 14451 bp, 10 predicted proteins | sample MGYA00512133_ERZ772865 | MGnify/ENA primary metagenome ERZ772865 (study PRJEB29015, sample SAMEA2737722) | human gut metagenome | biome: human gut; feature: human-associated habitat; material: faeces | place: China | collected 2012 ...
TATGGGTGGTCAACTAACGCGGGTGGAAGAAATTAATCTACTGCCGTTCCATAGTATTAGAGAAAACTTGAAATATGGTCGCAGCCCTGTTTCATGGGATATGCTTTATAATATGGTAATGTTTGTACCTTTTGGAGTAATTTACTGCTATTATCAAAAGAATTTCCGCGTATATAAAGCAGTTGGAATGTCATGCTTGACAACATTCTTCATAGAAAGCGCGCAGCTCGTTTTAAAAACTGGTGTCGTAGATATAGATGACCTTATTGTAAACACATTGGGAAGTTTGACGGGAATTGTGGTGTATGTTATTCTGCAGCAGATATCCTTCAAAAATCATAAGTTTGAGATTCACGAATTGATTGATATCAGTGCGACAATGCTTCCACCGATGTTTGTTGCCTTCATTGCGGAAATGTTCCTGGGAGATGGTTCGCTAAAATTGCTGCCAGTTCACTGTGTAGTGTTACTGTGCTATGGAATTTTTGTCTATGTATTTTTAATAAGAGATTTTACTCGCAAAGCAAAAGTCTATTATCTGGCATGTTATGTGGGAGCCTTTTATCTGAGTCGTGTGCTACTGTAGAAATAATGGCGCCCGCGTCTTTCAGGCGTCGCTGACCGTAAATCTCTGATCCGATGGAACGCATCCCGATCCGCATAACCGCACTGCTGGTAATGACGACTCTCGCCGCCTGCGATTTTCTGGACATCGACACGCCGGGAATCGTCAACCGCGACAAGATGTTCGAGAACGAACAGGGATTCATCGACGCCATGAACGGCGTCTACGCCTCGATGGCCGACGCCGACCTCTACGGCGAACAGCTCTCGTTCGGATTCGTCGACGAAATCGCGCAACTCTACTACAACGACTACGAAGCCAACGAGACGACGCTGACCAAGACCTTCGACCTGCGCTACCGCGACGAAGACGTGCGCCCGCAGATCGACGCCATCTGGTCGAAAGCCTACAACACGATCGCCTCGGCCAACAGCGTGCTGGACAACATCTCCGGACACGACTTCGCAATTCTGCCGCGCATCCGCGGCGAAGCGCTGACCGTGCGCGCCTTCCTGCATTTCGACCTGCTCAGACTCTTCGCGCCCAACATCGAACGCGGCGACGAGCAGGCGATCCCCTACGTCGAGCATTTCTCGATCTCCCCTGTCGAACGGAGCACGGTGCGCGAGGTCTACGAACGCATCGTCGCCGACCTGACGGAGGCCTACGGACTGCTGCGGGATGCGCAGCCGGCTTCGGGGCGCACGCCCGAGGAGCTCTACGTCTCGCAATACGCCGCCGCCGCACTGCTGGCGCGCGTCTGCAACTGGGGCGGCGACCACGAAACGGCCGAACGCTACGCCCTCGAAGCGCTGAAAGGACCGTTCGCCTTCATTCGCGAGGAGCAGATCAAGAACCTCTTTCTGGGTTATACGGCACGCACGGAGTGCATCTGGGGACTGCACGCTCCCGACATGTATCTCGACGTCCGCAGCCAGCTCTACCCCACGCGGCTCACCGACGAACTCGACATGGTACGCGACAACTACCAGACGATCTTCCGCGTGTCGTCGTTCACGTCGACCAACAACGACTACCGTTACCAGAGCTATTTCACCCGCACCAAATGGGAGCACTCGGTGGTGTTGCTCACCAAGTTCTACGACAAATACTACGACGAGGAGCAGATCGTCCCTTCGGGGCGCATCCCGGGGCCGAATCTGGTGCGTCTGCCCGAGCTGTACTACATTCTGGCCGAATCGGTCTACGACCGCGATCCGGCCGCTGCGCTCGAATATCTGAATACCGTGGTGACGGCACGCGGCCTGCACCCGATCGAGGCGGCCGACATCGCCACGCCAGCGAGCTTCCGCGAAGAGCTTCTCAACGAGATCATGAAGGAGTTCTGGGGCGAAGGTCAGATTTTCGCCACCTACAAACGTTTCAACCTGCCGATGGAGGGCGTGAACGGCAAGGAGCACCCCGCCACCGACGACACCTACCTGCTGCCGCTCCCCGAAAGCGAGGAATCGGCGGGCATCGACTGAACTGAATACAAGATGAAACGCCGTACGCTAAGATACCTCGTTCCGGTGGCCGCGCTGCTCGCAGCGGCGGGTTGCGACTATAAGGAGAGCTTCCCCTACCAGGGCGACGAACTGATCGACTTCACGACCGATTCGCTCTACTTCTCCTTCGGCAAGGAACCCTTCTCGGTCACGGAAAAGACGATGGAAGTAGGCGTCGAGATCGTCGGATCGCCCGTGTCGCACGACCGCGGCTACCGCATCCGCATCGACCCGCTGCGCACGACGGCGCAGGCCGGACAGCATTACGACGCCCTCGAAGAAACGCGCTCGATTCCCGCCGGGGCTTCGTCGACGACGATTCCCGTGCGCGTCCACCGGCTCGAACTCGAAGACGAGACGGTCTACACGCTGCGGCTGGAACTCGTCGAAACGGAGGATTTCCGTCTCGGTGTCATCGAAGGCCGCGCCGTGTCGGTCTGCTTCACCAACCGGCTCGACCAGCCCGACTGGTGGACGGAACTATCGCACTGGCTCGGTGAATACAACGTGCGCAAATATCAGAAATTCATCGAACTGTGGGGCCGCCCCATCACGAAGGAAGACATCGAGGAGAACAAATACGCCATCCTGCGCGTCTTCAAGGAGGTGAAACTCTATTTCGAGGAGAATCCCGTCTACGGGGTCACTTTCCCCGATGTGGAGTGGCCCGTCTGCCCCCGCCCCGAACGATCCGACCAATGTTCAACCCAATTTAAAATAACGCTTATGAAAAGATTTTTTTCGCTTTTTCTGACCGCCGCCCTCGCAGGCGCGGGTTTTGTATCCTGCTCGGACGACCCCGAAGACCAGCCGGTCGTGCCGACCGACGTCGAGAAGGTGTCGGGCATCGAAACGAACTATGTCCTCGGACTGCACGAGTATCTCGAAATCACACCCGACATCGAACTCTCGAATGAAAACGAATCGATCAGCTACGAATGGAGCATCGATTACGAAACGGTCAGCACCGAGAGGAACCTCTCGTTCAAGTGCGACGAACTGCTCAACGACGTCAACTGCTATTTCAAGGCCAGCAGCTCGACGGGCGCCAAGATCGCGGAGTTCAAGCTGAGCGTCACCTCGCCCTACGACAAGGGACTTTTGCTGCTGAGCCAGACGGGCGACGGAGCGATGCTCACCTTCAAGCGACTCGACATCATGGCAACGCCCGCCAGCCCCTACGCTTTCAAGGACAACAATCCCACCCTTTCGCTGGGCAAGGAGGCGCTGGCGCTCTGCTGGAAAGGCGAAGGCCTGACCAATCTGGGCAACTCCATCAAAGATCAAGATACGGAAATCATCCTCAGCTCGGGCAATCCGACCAAGGTCTACGTGCTCAATACGAACGACATGAAGGTCAAGACCGAAATCACCTACAACGGCGAGGGCGAGTTCCATCCCAACTACGTCATTTACCCCTACGGCGTCCAGAACAGTCTGTGGGAAGGCGAACTCTACTGGCTCGGCGGCGGCCGCGAGTACATCATGGCCGCGGATCGCAATTTCATCACCTCCACCATGGAAGAGATGCCCGAAGGCGCACAGTTCGCCGATATGGCCTGCTCGCTGGTAGACACCGACATGACGCGCGTGTATTACAACACGGCCAGTCAGAAGATGGTCTACATATCGGGCGTATTGGGCATGGTGACCGAAGGGACGAAAGCCTGCAACGTCGAACCGATGAACCTGATCCCCTGCGACGGCATCTACCGCGACGAGGAGGGCGGAGATCACCGCTACGAACCCATGAACGTCATTCTCGTAGGCAAACAGGGCTCCTCGACCAAGATTTACCGCTTCACCCCCGAAAACCTCACGACCACGGAAGAGGTGCTCACCGAGCAGGACGCTACCGGCAACATTCTGCCGACCTCGGCGACGACGGCCAATCCCGCCAAACCGATCCTCTACTACTCGAAGGGCGGCGACATCTACCGCTTCAATTACGACGGTAACAATTTCGATACGGAACCCTATATTTCGCTGGGCGACAACTTCGAAGTAAAACAGCTCGTCTTCAACCCCTACGACGTCGACACGCTCTACATCGCCGCCGAAGACACCGCCGAAACGGGAGAGATGAAAGCCTCGCTGTTCATCTACGACATCTCGGACAATTCGTCGGCCGAAAAACTCTTCGAAGACCACAAGGTAGGCGGCACCGTCAGAAGACTGATCTACAAGGGAAACGGCAAGGAAAACGACGAGCGGGTGGCGAAAAGCAACTCGATTCTGAGCAAATTCATCCGATAGATCATGCCGGATCCGGTCATCGAATGTCGCAATCTGACCCACCGGTACGGCGAGCGACTGATCTACGAAAACCTGAGCTTCGAGGTTCCGCACGGGCGGATCCTCGGGCTTTTGGGTAAAAACGGTACGGGCAAGACGACGACCATCAACATCCTGAACGGTTATCTCGAACCCGTCGCAGGCGAATGTCTGATCTTCGGAGAGAACATCCGCACGATGAGGCCCCAAACGCGCGCCCGCATCGCGCTGTTGCTCGAAGGACACGTCCAGTACGCCTTCATGACGATCCGGGAGATCGAACGCTTCTATTCGCAATACTACCCCCGTTGGGACGCCCGGGCCTACTACGGACTGATGGAGCTGCTGGCCGTCGCACCCGGACAACGGATCGCGCGCATGTCGTGCGGGCAGCGGTCACAGGTAGCTCTGGGGTTGATTTTGGCGCAGAACGCCGATCTGATGATCCTCGACGATTTCTCGATGGGACTCGACCCGGGTTACCGCCGACTGTTCGTGGAGTACCTGCGCGACTATGCCCGCAGCCGCGGCACGACCGTATTCCTCACGTCGCATATCATTCAGGACATGGAGAAACTCATCGACGACTGCATCGTCATGGATTACGGACGTATCCTCGTGCAGATGCCCGCAGGCGATCTGCTCGGTCGCTTCCGCCGTTACGAACTCGCGATCGCCGAGGGTGCCGCGCTTCCGGAAGCGCCCGAATTCCACCGCCCGACGGCGATCGGAGGGCGCGCCGAATTCTATTCGTTCGAAACGGAGGCCGAGGTGGCCGCCCGACTCCGGCAGGCGGGCATCGCCTGCGATACCCTGCGAAGCGAAGCGCTGAACCTCGAAGACGCCTTTATCGGTCTTACCGGCAAGTACTGACAACGACATGAACAAAGCGATTTTCTACAAGGAGCGAATCAAGATCAGGCGGTTCTATCCGCTGGCGACCGCAGTACTGGCCGGATTCACGGCCTATGCCCTGTTGCGCATCGGCCGCATGTACGCCTTCAACGGCGCGGCCTCGGTCTGGCTGGCCGTCCTCGACCGGGGCGACGTGCTGGTCGACCCGCTCAAATACCTGCCCGCGCTCGTAGGCGCAGGGCTGGGATTGGCCCAGTTTCTTCCCGAAATCACACAGAAACGGCTGAAACTCACGCTGCATCTGCCCGACTCGCGCCGAGCGATGATGCTGGGAATGCTCGGTTACGGCCTCGTGCTGCTGACAATGCTTTTCGCCGTGCAACTGCTCGCGATCGGTCTCTATCTGCGGCACCTCATGGCACCGGAACTGGTGCATGCCGTCGTATCGACGACGTTACCGTGGTATGCAGCCGGTTTCGCGGGTTATCTGTTCGCGGCGTGGATATGCATCGAACCCACATGGCGGCAGCGTCTGTTCGACGCGCTGATCGCCGCAGGCGTCATGCGGCTGCTCTTTTCGAGCGATGCGCTGCGCGTCTGCGACACCCTGCTGCCGTGGATCGCCGCCGTCGTGCTCTGCGCGCTCTTCTTTCCGCTCCACTCGACGCTCCGCTTCCGGCGGGGATGTCAGGACTAAAACCCGTACCGAAGCATGAAAACGATTAAAACGATCATCGTCCTGCTGGCCGCAGCGCTGCTGGCGTGGGCGCTGCCGTGGTGCTATGCCTTCGTCTGCTCCGAGCCGCAGGAATCTCCGCTGACGCTTTACAGTTGCGTGACGCACGACTTCGCGACCTTTTCATTCGAGGGGCACGACGACGCGGCAGGCTACGATCCGACCGGAAATCCCTATACCGAACGGCAGTTCGACAGCATCATGCCCACCGTCTTCACCCGCCGGCTGGCCGAAGAGGGCCGTTTGCCCGAACGCATCGACGGCATCCCCTTCGACGCCCGCGAGGTCGAACTCAGCAATTTCGTCTTCCGTGCGTCGCCCTCGGAATTGAACCGTCCGCAGATCGGACTCTACCAACTGCTCGAATCGGCTCCGGGCCGCGAAGGATTCCGAACGCCCGACGACGTATTCCGCATCACGGAGCGGGGAATCGAATTCGTGAAAATGGCCGACAACCGGATCGATGCCGAAAAGAGCGAACGTTTCGATCGCGTGATGAAGAAGAAGGGATTCGTCTTTCCCGCCCGCCGTATCGCGGGAAACGCTTCGACCTACAAACATTATGACAACGGCTACCTGTTGCTCGACGCGACCGGAACGCCGTTCCAGATGAAACAGCTCTGCGGCCGGCCGTTCGTCCGCCGCATCGAACGGCCCGATTCAGTGACATTCACGCACGCTTTCGTCACGGAGTTCCCCGACAAACGACTGCTGGGATTCCTCGGAGACGACCGCGGCGGCATCCATGCGCTCGAAGCGGATTACTCCCTGCACTGCCTGCCGCTGCATCCCGTCGATCTCCGACGCGAACGTCTGATCGTCGTAGGCGACTGTTTTTATTGGACGGCGATCACCGAACGGCAGGGCTTCGAACGCCTCACGGCCGTCAATGCCCGCGACTATTCCCTTGCTGCGGAGCACGAGACCGATTTCCCCGCTCCGAAATGGGAACAGACCCGAAAATACCTTTTCCCGTTTCGGCTGGTCTTCACCGCGTCGTCCGACAAATACATCAAGCCGCGGTTACACGACTTCTCGTACCTGGCCCTCGGACTGAACACCCTGCTGGCTGCCGGTTGGGCCGTATACAGCATGAAAAAGCGGCGCTACCGGACGATCCGCGCATTGGGGATTCTGGTGCTGGGGATTTACCTGTTGGTCCCGCTGCTGCTCACCGACCGCGAATGAACGTCAGAAGCGCCCGACACGGGCACTTTTGCATCCATCCGATGAACCGTCCGCAAACACGATTCCGCCCTATCCAGGGGCGGAATTTTCGTTTGTCCACGGCAGATTCGAATTCACAGACATTTGTAAAACGTTTTAAATACCGATAATTCGAATAGAAAATATTAAAATTCAAGCGGAACAATTTTCTTAACCGAAAAATAACATTATTTTTGCCATACAAACTAAAACGTTTTACATGAAACCTATCAACAAAACCGTATGCAGTCTGGCGGCACTCGCCCCGCTCGCAATGGCGCAAAGCGCGAACGCCGGCCAACGCCCGAACATCATCTTCTTCCTGGTGGACGATTTCGGCTGGACGGAGACCTCGCTCCCCTTCGGCGAAGAGACCTACCCCAACAACCTCAGATTCCATACGCCCAATATGGAACGACTGGCCCGCACGGGCGTCATGATGACCAACGCCTACGCCTGTCCCGTATCGACCCCGACACGAACCAGCATGATGACGGGCATGAACGCCGCGCACATGGGCATCACGTCGTACTGCTCCTTATATAAAGACACCTGCCCCGACGCGATCGGCGGCCGGCCCAGCACGACGAACGCCAACGAAGACGATATCTTCGCGCACCCCGAATGGAACTACAACGCGCTGTGCCCCGCCTCCTTCCGCAACGAGGCCGACAGCATCGCCTACGGCCTGAACCGCACGCTCTACGCCACGCCGATGGTGGAGATTCTCCGCGACGCAGGCTACCACACCATCCACGTCGGCAAAGCGCACTGGGCACCGACCGGCACACCGGGCTCGAACCCCTACAACATGGGATTCACGGTCAACATCGCCGGTTCGGGCAACGGCCACCCCCAGAGTTATCTGCCCGAAGAACACTTCGGCAACCTCCCCAAACGAGGTACCTACGCCTCGGTGCAGAACATGTCGCAGTATTACGGCTCGGGAATCCATCTGACCGAGGCGCTGACGCTCGAAGCGCTGAAAACGCTGGAAGACCCGATCCGCCGCAAACAACCCTTCTACCTCTACTTCGCCCACTACTCCAACCACACACCCATTCAGCGCGACGAACGGTTCATCCGAAAATACCTCGACGCGGGAATGGACGAACAGCAGGCCCGTTACGCCTCGATGGTCGAGGGAATGGACAAAAGCCTGGGCGACGTACTCGACTACCTCGAAGCCAAAGGGATCGCCGACGACACGATCATCCTCTTCATGTCGGACAACGGCGGTCACTGCTTGGGACAGGACAAGGGCGGAGAGCCCCACACGCAAAACCTGCCGCTGCGCGAGGGTAAAGCCTCCGTCTACGAAGGCGGCATCCGCGTGCCGCTGATATTCCGCTGGCCGGGAAAGGCGGCGGAAGGAACGCGCCTCAACACGCCGGTCATCAACGAGGACATCTTCCCGACGATTCTCGAAATGGCGGGCGTGAAACATTACGAAACCGTGCAGGAGTGCGACGGCCTGAGCCTGGTAAAGCTCATCACCGCAGGTTCGAAGATGGTGGCCAAAGCGCAGAAACGCGGAGAAATCGCCACACAGAAGGAGGCCAACGCCTTCGTCGTCCCCGCGTCGGTGTCGGGCGTCGATCCCGAACGCGAACTGATCTTCCATTATCCGCATCAATACCGCGTGGAGGATCAGGACGACATCGATTTCATGAGCGCCGTCCGCAAAGGCGACTGGAAACTCGTTTACAGGATGCACACGGGCGAGCTGGAACTCTACAATCTGCGCGACGATATCGGCGAACGCAACGACCTCGCGGCAAGCCACCCCGAACGGGTCGCCGAACTGGCGAAGGCGCTGGGCGACCGGCTGCGTGCCTGGAAGGCCCCGATGCCGACGGTGCGTACGACGGGAAAGCCCGTCCCGATGCCCGACGAACTGTAAAAATCCGGGCAGGCGAGAACGGCGGCCCCGATCCGTCGACACGCCCGCCTTCGACACGACGTCCGGATTTCTCAGTGAGAAATCCGGACGTATTCTATCGGAACCATTTCGTCAAGCCGAGCGCAGAGCCGAACGAAGTTCGGGCTATGCCGAGGCGAGAAATGGACGAAAGAAATTCAACCATTTCGTCAAGCCGAGCGCAGAGCCGAACGAAGTTCGAGCTATGCCGAAGCGAGAAATGGAGCATGCAAACGAACGAATCCGCACGACCGGCGGAGGTACGCCGACGGCTCTGCTACTCGATCCCCTCCAACCGGCAGATGAAGCGCACGGCGACGGGATAACCCGCCGCGGGCATATTGCCGTGGTCATAACCGTCGAACTCGCAGAGCGTCACGTCCTCGTGCCCAACGAGCCGCATCATCCGCCAGAAATAGGCCGTCTCCTCGTAGCGGCCGTTCATCTCCAACTCGCGGTCGCCCGAAAGAATCAGTATCGGCGCACAGTCGGGCCGCACGTAATAGAGCGGCGCAGTGTCGTCGACGAGCGGCTGCAACGCAGACATACCCAATGCCTTGCGCGCGGCGAAATGCGTAATGGCATGACCGCTGAAAGGGATGATGCCCGCCAGCGAATCGGCATCCTTGCCGTAGCGCGCCAGCCGCGAACGGTCCAACCCCACCATATTGACCAGATAGCCACCCGCGGAGTGCCCCGCGATATAGATTTTCGAAGGGCTGCCGCCGTAGTCGGCGATATGGTCGAAGACCCACGCCACGGCCGCCGCGGCATCGTCCACGATGTCGAGCGTCCCGACGTGCGGGATCAGCCGATACCCGACGCCCACGACCACGAACCCCTTCTTCATCAGCCCCTCCGGCTGCCTGCTTATTCGTTTATTCCAACTATGGCGCCCGTGAGACCGCCGCCGTGGAACCACACCACCACCGGCGCATCCTCCGCATCGGGAGGGCAGGCCACGTCGAGGCGGCACATCCGACGCGCATAGTCGCCGGAGGCATCCGTACGGTAGAGGATATCGCGTTCGAAGCGGTAATCGGCCGCATGGACGGCACCGGCGAACAGGAAACAGAAAAACAAAAGGAAAAGGCGTTTCATCTGCAACGGAGTTTTGGATTCGTCGATAAAAGTAGCGAAAATCCGTGAAACGGCAAAGGGGACTCCGCCGAAAAGGCGAAGTCCCCTTCCGAGCCCGTGCACGGAGGCACCGGTCAATACTGCTCCTGCTCGTTGGGAAAGTCCTGCGACTTGACATCGGCGACGTACCGCCCCACCGCATCGGTCATCACCGTATGCAGGTCGGCGTAGCGGCGCAGGAAGCGGGGCGAAAAGCCCTTGTTGATGCCCAGCATGTCGTGGATCACGAGCACCTGCCCGTCGGTGCCGCCGCCGGCGCCGATGCCGATCGTGGGGATCGACAACTCCTTCGACACGCGTTCGGCCAACACGGCGGGAATCTTTTCGAGCACGACGGCGAAGCAGCCGGCCTCTTCCAGAAGACGTGCGTCGCGCACCAGCTTTTCGGCCTCGGCCTCTTCCCTGGCGCGGACGGTATAGGTGCCGAACTTGTGGATCGACTGCGGCGTAAGCCCCAGATGCCCCATGATCGGAATGCCGGCCGTGAGGATGCGCTCGACCGATTCGAGGATCTCCTCGCCGCCTTCGAGCTTCACGGCGTCGGCCTCGGTCTCCTTCATGATCCGGATGGCCGAGTCGAGGGCCATCTTCGAATTGCCCTGATAGGTTCCGAAAGGCAGGTCGACCACCACCAGCGCCCGTTCGACGGCACGCACGACCGAACGGGCATGATAAATCATCGCATCGAGCGTAATGGGAACCGTCGTCTCGTAACCCGCCATGACGTTGGCGGCCGAGTCGCCCACGAGAATCACGTCGATACCCGCGGCATCGACGATCTTCGCCATCGAATAGTCGTAAGAGGTGAGCATGGCGATCTTCTCGCCCCGCTGTTTCATCTCCGTCAGGCGGTAAGTCGTTACCGCGCGGACGGTGCTTTCTACTGACATTTTTTCAGATTTTAAGTTTTACAACGCGGCAAAGTTAACGCTTCGGACGGATTTGGCAAAAGAAACTCCATAAAACGACGCCGCCCGACACCGAGACGTTGACCGAATGCTTGGTCCCGGCCTGCGGGATTTCGACGGCCCCGTCGCACCGGTCGACGGCCTCCTCCCCCACGCCGTCGACCTCGTTGCCGAAGACGAGCGCATAACGCGCCTGCGGATCGACGGCCAACGCGTCGAGCATCGCCGCGCCCTCGACCTGCTCGACGGCCAGCACGCGGTAACCCGCGGCACGCAGCCCGTCGATGCACTCCACGGTCGACGCATGATGCGTCCATGCCACGCTCTGCTCGGCACCGAGCGCCGTCTTGTGAAGCTCCCGACAGGGCGGCACGGCCGTAATGCCGCACAGGGCGATCCGCTCGACGGCGAAGGCATCGCCCGTGCGGAAGAACGATCCGACGTTCTGGGCCGACCGCACGTTGTCGAGCACGACCACCAGCGGCAGCTTGGGCATCGCGGCGAACTCCTCGACCGAGGGGCGATGCAACTCTTCATTCGTGATTTTTCGCATGACCGACAGCTAATTTCGGGGACAAAAGTAACACAAATCGGGATAAAATATGTAATTTTGGCGCGATATTCCCGATTCGACTATGAACATCAGACAAATCTTCGGCCTGCTGGCCGCAATCGCCTGCGCGGGCAGCGTGCAGGCGCAGCGCGTCGGCTGGGAGGCCGACTTCAAGACGCGCTTCGACAATCGCGAATTCACGGGCAGTTCGTGCAACGAGTCGCAGACGATCTTTCTGGCCGACCTGTCGACGGCCGTAAGCTACAACTGGCTGGACCGCAATACGCTGCGTTTCGGAGTCCAGATGCAGAAGGACTTCGGCGACAACCGCGACTACTTCTCGGAGGTGCGGCCTCTGGCGTCGTACGCCTACCGCGCCGAACGGCTCGGGACCGACGTGGGTATCTTCTCGCGCGACGAACTGCGCGGCGACTACTCGCACGCCTTCTTCAACGACTCGCTGCGCGTCTACGACCCCACGATCCAGGGCATGGCGGTGCGTTACCGCAACCCGAAGGGGCTGCGCGCCGAACTGGTGCTCAACTGGGAAGGGATGTATTCGGAATATTCGCGCGAGAAGTTCCGCATCTTCGGAGCGATCCATAAGGATTGGTCGCGCGAGGCGGACAAACGCTGGTACGTCGGGGGGGGGCTTTCGATGTTCCATTTCGCCAACAGCGCCCTGACCGAAGGCAACGTGGTGGACAACATGCTGGCCAACCCCTACGTCGGTTTCGCCAGCAAGGCGGCCGAGGTGGTGCGCCGCAACGCCGACGGTCGGCCGACGGTCGAACGGCCTTTCTGGTACGACTTTCGCGCAGGGTTCCTGTGGGCTCCGCAGCGCGACCGCATCGCCGACGAAGGGTGGAAGGCCCCCATGGGCGGCGAATTGCGCGTGCGTCTGGGCTGGAAGGGGCTCGAATTCGAGAACAACCTCTATGTAGGCGAGAATCTCATGCCGCTCTTCGGCCGCTACGGATCGGAGCTCTACGCCGGCGAACGGTGGTACGGCACGCGCGACCGCATCTACAATCGCACGCGGCTGGGCTACGAGCGGTCGTTCGCGAGCGAGACGATCCGCGTGCAGGCGGGCATGATCTTCCACACCGACGGCACGGGGCTCTACACGCAGCAGGTGGTGCAGGTGAGCGTACGGCTGGGAAAGACGCTCTACGACCAGCGAAATCACCCGCAGAGATAACCGCAGCCGGAATTTTTGACTAATTTTGTAAAAAAACACGAGATAACAATGGCTATCGAAACCAACGAACCCGCAGCGAAGGAGAAGTCGCTGAATTTCCTCGAAGAGATCGTCAAGGAAGCCGCCGACCGCGGCGTCGCCATACAGACCCGCTTCCCGCCGGAACCCAACGGCTACCTGCACATCGGCCATGCCAAGAGCATCTGCATCAACTTCGGGCTGGCGCAGAAATACGGCGGCAAGTGCAACCTGCGTTTCGACGACACGAACCCCACGAAGGAGGACGTCGAGTATGTCGACTCGATCAAGCGCGACATCCGCTGGCTGGGCTTCGACTGGGCGCTCGAACGCTATGCGTCGGACTATTTCGACCAGCTCTACGAATGGGCCAAGGAGTTGATCCGCAAAGGGCTGGCCTATGTCGACGACCAGACGCAGGAGCAGATCCGCGAAGGCCGCGGCACGGTCTCCGAGCCGGGCAAAGAGTCGCCGTGGCGCAACCGTTCGGCGGAGGAGAACCTCGACCTGTTCGAACGCATGAAGGCGGGCGAGTTCGCCGACGGCGAGAAGGTGCTGCGTGCCAAGATCGACATGGCGCATCCCAACATGCTCTTCCGCGACCCGATCATGTACCGCATCATCCATGCCGAGCATCACCGCACGGGCAACAAGTGGTGCATCTACCCGATGTACGACTATGCCCACGGCCAGAGCGACTCGATCGAGCAGATCACCCACTCGATCTGCACGCTCGAATTCGACGTCCACCGTCCGCTCTACGACTGGTTCATCCAGGCGCTCGGCATCTGGCCGTCGCACCAGTACGAGTTCGCGCGGCTGAACCTGACCTACACGATGATGTCGAAACGCAAACTGCTGAAACTCGTGCAGGAGGGCGCCGTCATGGGCTGGGACGACCCGCGTATGCCGACGATCTGCGCCCTGCGCCGCAAGGGATACACGCCGGCTTCGGTACGCGCCTTCGCCGAAATGGTGGGCGTCGCCAAACGCGACAACGTAATCGACCTCGGCAAGATGGAGTACTGCGTGCGCGAGGATCTCAACAAGGTGGCCGAGCGCCGCATGGCCGTCCTGAACCCCGTCAAGGTGACCGTGACGAACTACCCCGAAGGGAAGGTGGAATACTTCGAGTGCGTCAACAACCCCGAAGATCCATCGGCAGGTACGCGGCAGGTACCCTTCTCGCGCGAGCTCTACATCGAGCGCGACGATTTCATGGAGAATCCGCCCAAGAAATTCTTCCGCCTGCAACCGGGCGGCGAAGTGCGGCTGCGCTACGCCTACCTCATCAAGTGCGAGGAGGCGGTCAAGGATGCCGAAGGAAACGTCGTCGAGCTGCGCTGCACCTACGACCCGCAGTCGGGAGGCGGCTCGTCGAGCGACGGCCGCCGCGTGAAGGGCGTCATCCACTGGGTATCGGCCCGCCACGCTTTCGAAGCCGAAATCCGCCTGTTCAACCCGCTCTTCACGAAGGAGAATCCCGACGACTGCGAGGAGGGACAGACGTGGGAGGACAACCTCAATCCCGAATCGATGATCGTCACGAAAGGCTGGAGCGAACCG
>ERZ772865.2804-NODE-2804-length-14444-cov-21.870735_pt1 | contig 14444 bp, 10 predicted proteins | sample MGYA00512133_ERZ772865 | MGnify/ENA primary metagenome ERZ772865 (study PRJEB29015, sample SAMEA2737722) | human gut metagenome | biome: human gut; feature: human-associated habitat; material: faeces | place: China | collected 2012 ...
GCGCCGGTTCCTCCGGTGACGGAGCTTCCTGCTCCTGTGCCGGTTCTGCTGGCGCAAGCTCCTCCGTGGGCACTACTTCCTGCTGCGGCTCCGGCAACTCATGGTCATGCCGGTGGTCGAACAGGCTGAACGTGCCGTTAACATATTCCGAAAGCTGCTCCTTTGCTCGCTGGCAGGAATCATAGTGCCGGTCGCCCTCGTCCATGCCATCCAGATAGGCAGTCAGGGCTTCCAGCATTTCCGCCGCCTTCGCCTGATCCGCCACCTGCGTCTCGATAGCGAGAACGGCGTCATAGTAATCCGCGCCCTTGGGGTATGGTCTCGGCACATCATCCGGCGCATCCGAAAAGCCGAAATATATCGACCGCGCCAACTGCTTCCGCTCATATTGAGGAATAGCGGCAATGGCATCCTCGCCGGGGAAGCGCTTCTGCGCGATAAGTCTTTCATACTCCTTGACCACATTGGGGATGGTCAGCTTGACTTCGTCGTATTGTTTCCCGCTGTACTCCCGCTGATAGGTCAGCCCCTTATAGGTTTTCGTATGGTCATATCCGTCGCGCCCGCCGCCGCTGTATTCGCCAAAGCGGTTTTTGATGAATTTTTGCTGTTCCTCCTTCGTGTGGGGATGACAGAAGAATGCGTACACACCCAAGCGGCTTTCCGCGGCATCTGCCAGAAAGAAGCGGTCGATTTCGTCCTGCGTAATGAACATTTTGCACCGGCGCAGGAAATCCGGCTGTGCGGCAAAGTGGCGCTCCGGATAATTCAGGCCGTCCAGCACAGTCTCAATCCGATGGGTGCAATCCCCCGACAATCGGAAACGCATAATACTGTGATCCTGTTCATACGCGCTCAGAAAAGCGTGGTATTCCTCGGCCAGCGCCGCAAGGCCGCCCTCGCCCTTGGCAAAGGCCACCATATCCTCGTCCAGCTCCGGATAGCCCTTGCGCTGGTCGTGGATGGCCAGCGTCTGAGAGAACAAACCCTGCGTGCGGCCCTCCTCGGTCAGATCGCGGGCAGTCATCAGCAGGGCGTCGCCCATCTCAAACAACACCTTGTCCTGCGCCTGCTCCAGTTCTGCCGCCGAAAGATATGTCCCGGCCTCCAGCAGCTCCCGTATCCGCGCCGATGCCTGCTCCCACGTCACCGTGGTGCGGCTGTGACCGGTGCGAACGCTGTCGCCCTGCGCCAGATGGATACCGTCCTCCATGAACCACACGGCGTATTTCTGACCGTCATACTCAATGCCGCGTCCGTTCTCTGTGCCGAACTCACGGCGCAGGAATGCCACACATTCCGCTTCCAGACGCTGGCGCATATAGAACACCGTGATCCGCTCCGCGCTGCTGCGGCTGTTGCCCGCCGTATACAGTGCCTGATCGATGACCGCCTGCGGCACCGGGCGGGTAGGGAACAAGTCGCCTGTCCGCTGCGGTTCCGGCACCTCATAAACCGCTGCACCGCCGCCCATGTCGAAGAAGGAAAGCTGATCCGCCATTACCGGTGCATTCTGCAAGCCCAGCTTGATCTTATACTCGCCCCGCTCAATAAGGCCCTCGGTCATTTCTGTGACCACACCCCATGAAAAAACGGACTCCGATGTACGGGAGAGGTAACTGCCCTCCCACATCAGAAGTCCATCCTGCTGGGCGTGGTAGCCCACCCGCACTTTATCCGTACCGGCCAGGACTTCCACCCATATGTCGTTGTAGCTGTTTTTCAGGAACTCTGTGCGGCTCGTTATATCCCTGTTGGCTTGGAAATACGCAAAGATCTCCTGCCGCGTATGCATGCGCCCGCCGTCGTCCAGCAGGATCGCTTCTATGAGGTGTTCATCTAAAAACGCCGGAAGCTCTGCGCCTCTATCATGCTCCGCAGCATAGATCGCGGCCTGTGTCTGTGCCTTTTCGTCCGGATAGTCCCCGTAAACACGAAGGCATACGTTCGTATCGGCGTCATAAACAGCGGCCCCATCATAGGCAAAGCCGTCCGCTTCCATCGTTCCGGCCACATAGCCCTGCGCCGCAGCCTCCGCTTCTTCCAACGTGGGATAGTCCAGCTTATCATCAAAGCCGTTTTCAAAGTGATGATAGGCGGCAACATAATATAAGTTAGCCCTGTCATCAGCAAGGGCGGGAAGTGATGCACTTCCCGCCCTTGCCGTTTCTTTGCTTATTAGTTGTAAATCAGGTCGTTCAGCACCGCTTCCTCCGCGCTGTGCTTCAGGTTGTTCATCAGCCCTGTCCAGCGCTGGGGATCGGCGGCTTTCAGTTCCTCCGTCACGCCCTCGGCCTTCGCCATCTGCGCCATGGCCTGCGTCACCATCCTCTGTGCCGTCTCCTCGATCTCCGCCAGATGCGCTGCCAGTTGGCCGCTGGTCTTGAGATTGGTATACAGCACTCGGCGGTGCTGCATCAGATACTGCCTCCGCAGCTCCGCGTACTTGCCCAGATGCGTCTCCGCCTCTTGGGGCATCAGCAGGTTCGGCAGGCGATAGCCCTCCTGCACTCTGTAGGTCACTTCCATGTTCTGCGCTCCTTTCTTTTTCGGCGTTGTTTTGCTCTTTGACAGCATCATAGCCGATTTGTGTATCCTTTGCAAAGAATTGCTCCCGCCGCGCCTGCATCACCGTCCGGCTGATCTCCCGCAGGCCCATCTCCGCAATATCGCTGGTGGCGATACCCAAAGCGTTGATGGTGCTGGGCGTATCAAAGGAATAGATACCCTCGAAGTCCTCCGGCAGCAGGTAGGCCATGGCAGGCAGTGAAAGACGGGTCATCAGCATATAGGCGACGCTGCTCTCCAGCGCCCGACGGTATGTGACTTCCACATTCAGCGCGTCCAGCTCCTCCAGCATACTACCATCCCGGCAGTCCAGCAGATCCCGCAAATAGTCCGGCATATTATCCGCCACCGCGTTGCGGCTGGCGGACAGTATGGCGTCCGGCAAATTATCCTTTTCGGCCAGTGTACCAAAGGTGGCCTCCAGCGTCTCGATGACCGGCTCCGTGTAGGCCGGTTCCATCGACCAGATGGGAACGGGCCGCGAGATACGTGTGGCATGGGTGTCCGTGATGTCAAAGTAGTGCTTCAGCCACCCTTTGCCGTGGGCTTCATCCATGACAGCAATGCCGGTAGCACCGGCGTTGACCCACCGGCCAAACTGCCGGTTCCACTTCTCCAGTTCCAACACCGCCGTGGCGTTGGGGCGCTGGGCATAGATCAGGACTTGCTCGTCGAACGGGCATTTATAGTTATAGCAGGCCGAGCGCAGAAAGCCCGTCCAGCTCTCATAATCGCCGGTCAGTTCAGCCAGCGTTGCACGGTACAGCTCCGTGATGAATTGAAATTTACTTGCCAAAGCATTGCCTCCTTCCTCAAAAATGTTGGGAGCATTGGTTTTCGACTACCGTGCTTCGCCCCGTTCTTTCAGTCTTTGCAGTCCCTTCAAAAAGCTCGGCACCTCCTGAAAGCCCACAGCATCCACATAGTAAGCATTTCTCTTGCTGCCGCGCTTGACCACGATTATATCGCTCTCAGATAGAGAGCGCATTTGTCGGTAGAAGGGCCGCGTATCCGCATTGTGCTTCCGATATAACTCCTCCAGCGTCATGTCAGGAGCCAACACCCCGGCAAAGGCTTTGCGGTAATGGGCAGCGCGCAGCTTGCCTTTAGCGTTCTCATATCGCATAAAGGCGTAGTCCACCTTGGCCACGTTGTCGATCTGATATATCTCATAATAGCCAGCCTCCGCAGGCAGCTGCTTTGGATCAAGTGGCTCGTACACCGTGCCTGCCCGCTGCGCTGCCTCCGCAAACTCACAAATATGATAGACCTCGCTGCCGATCAGCGTATGGTAGTCGTCGATATAGGTGCAGGACCGTATCACGCTGCTGCCATCCATCCGCGTCATGACGATGCTGGCGCCATCCGGAATATAGAACAGCGTATTGTACTCCGCATCAATAAAGCGAATCCGGCGTTTGCTCTTATCCGGCTCCGGAAAGGCGATAACGCCCATGATATTTACCGGCTCACGGTCTGTCATCTTTCTTCACCTCGCTCCTTTTTCAGCGCAGTACGGCTTTGCTCCCGTTGTACCCGCCGCTCCTTTTGCTCCTGATACTCGCTGCCTGTCCTTTCACAGAAGTCCTCGATCATCGCCGCACGGTCTGCTCCGTAATGTCCCCAGAAGAAGTTGGGCGGCCCATCCCCATCGTTCTTGCAATTACGCTGCCAGGTAACAAACGGGGCAGGTGCTTTCGGGTGTTCGCCCAAAACAAACTCAGAATTCCCAACACGCACCCGCGCCGTGATCTTATAGTCCGCATTGATGATCTCACCAATGACGTAGCTGCCGCTTTCCAGTTCCATGGTGTAGCTGCCGTTCTGAGCCTGCTGCGCCTTCACCGGCATGGCAGGTACACCGCAGACCAGATCCGGCTGCATGACAAACTGTGACCTTGCGCCCAGCACCTCCTTCGGAAGCGCCGATATCGGAAGGTACATTTTCACTTCTCCCAAGACCTCATACCGCAGCAGGAAACCGTCCACCGGATAGTAGATACTCATAACAGGGTCTTTGATATGGCCCTTCGCCATCATCGCGTTCACATATCTGGCGTTGTCCAAATACCACTGCGGGTCTGCCCCCGGCAGATTCCAGCCGAACATGGAACCTGCGCTCATGGCAGCCTCCTGTATGTCAGAAATGCCCCGCCGCCGATTATGCTCTCGAGCGATGTTCTGATTTTCCTCCCGCTTTCCGGTGTCCCACTCGGAGGCGTAGTAACCGCGCTCACCCTTCCTGAGAATGATGAGCTGCCCCGAAGATGGCAGCGTGGATAAGCAGAAATCGGGCAATTCATTCCTTCGCATGATCGGCCTCCTCATCTCTCCTGCTCCTGTTGTCTGCGGCGATGCCAGCCCTCCAACAGCTTGATGATGACCTCCTCCATCTGCTTGGGGGTATAGCTGGCAGGGAAATACTTTTGCAGCCGGTCGTTCCGCAGCGTCACCTTCCGCTCCAGCGGCTTTTCCTCCCGCATAATGAGGTCGATGATGTTGTTCTCCAGCTTCCCCTCCGCGCTAATCTGCTTGAGCCGCTGCGCCTGATCTACGGAGGGCGACACCTCGTCCCGCTCCATGAGGAACTGGAGATAGGTTTGTTCTTTCTCGGTCAGGTGGGAGATGTAGTCGGCTGCCGGAACGAATTTCAGCTTTCCCGCGTCCACCGCCTCCATCAGCGGCGGAATCAGGTTTGTCAGGCGGATATACCTCTGGATTGCGGTCACGTTATCTTCTACTTGCTCAGCTAAAACCTGTACAGAATAACGTCCCCGAAAATTCTCTCCATTTTGGAGAGAATTTTTTGTTGGACGTCCTGCCGTTCTCCTCATAGCGTCCAGCTTCAGCTTATACGCCTTTGCTTTCTCGCTGGGTAGCAGGTTTTCCCGGTTGATGTTGTAGTCCACCACCAGAATATCCGCGTCCTCGTCGCTGTAATTGCGCACGATGACCGGGCGGGTATCCAGTCCCACCACTTTGGCGCAGTAGTCGCGCCGATGGCCGGATATGATCTCATACCCGCCCTCGCTGCGGGGACGGACGATCAGCGGTTCGGCAATGCCGGTGCGCTCGATGCTGTCCATCAGCCGCACCAGATCGGCACTGGGCCGGTCTACGGAATACGGCTGCCGCGCATAGGGGAACACCTGCTCCGCCGGCACGATCTGTACCCGCTCCTGCTGGTCGGCTTCCCGCTCTGCGTCTGTTTTGAACAGATCATCGTACCGGGTCAGCTCTATGCCGTTTAATTTGCGGGCCAAGCTGCAACACCTCCTTCGTCAGCGCGGCATACGCCTGTGCCGCTTTCCCCCCTGGGTCATGCTCATAAATGCTGGTTCCTGTGACGCTGATCTCCGCCACGCGGATAGAACGGGGTATCTCGCTGGCGAATCCCCGGCTGCCGTAGTTCCTGCGCAGCTGCTCACTAATTTCCTTAGCCAGCGTGGTGCGGCTGTCCATCATGGTCAGCAGGATACCGTCCACCGTCAGGTGGGGATTGATCTGCCGTTTGACGCGGGCGATGGTTCGCATGAGCTGCTCCAGCCCCTTGGCGGCCAGATACTGCCCCTGCACCGGAATGATAACGCTGTCCGCCGCGGTCAGTGCGTTGATGGTCAGCATCCCCAGCGAGGGCATACAGTCCAGCAGAATAAAATCGTACTCCCGTTTGGCACTGTCCAGCACCTGCTTGAGCATCTTTTCCCGGTTCATGCTGTTCACCAGCGCTACTTCCAGCCCTGCCAGTTCGATGTTGGCAGGGATCAGGTCAACGCCCTCTGCGTGGTGCAGAATGCCCTCGCCGGGCTGGATGGGCTGGTCGTTCATGGCTTTCTGCATCAGGGTGGAAAGGGTGGTGGGCAGTTCATCGGGCTGCTGCCAGCCCATGCTGATGGTCAGTGAACCCTGTGGGTCGGTATCCACCAACAGGACTTTCTTGCCCTCCATTGCCAGCCCGATGCCTAGATTTTCACAGGTGGTGCTTTTCCCCACACCACCTTTTTGATTGGTGACTGCGATAATCGTAGCTTTCTTTGCGATAACATCACCCCGCTTTCGATGAACCGCGCGCAAAGTCGTGGTTCGTCTTGTTCTGATAGTAGAGGTTCATGGTGGTGGGCGCATTGTAGAGCATCGCCAGCAGATACTGCTTCATGTTCCGCACCGGGGCGGTGTTCTCTGCCAGAGATTCCAGCACGAAGCGGATGTGGTCGGCGTTCAGCTTTTTCAGCCGACTGCGTACCACTTCGGCAGGCTTGTCATCTCCGGCGATACGCAACATCTTGCGTTTGGTGGAACAGGTGTCCACAAGCAGGTCTACGATCTGGTAGATAGTATCCTCATCATCCGGGCAGAGTCGGAGCAGAAGGTCTACCTCCAAAGACTGATAAAAATAATCCTCAAGCTGCTCCCGGATGCCCCCGGAATAGATAGGGTCAGGATCGTTCCACTCTGTTTTATTCTTATCAGTCTTATTTGCTTGCGGTTTTGGCTGCTCCAGAATTGCGCTTTCGGCAGCACCAGAATTGCTGTTTGGGCAATTCTGTACTTGCGCTTTTGGCAAGCCGGAGGAAAAGTCCTTGACGTAGATCAGGCTGGGTCTGCCCAGACCACGGCGTTTGCGCTCGATGAGGTCGGTGCCCTCCAGTTCCCGGAACAGCTTGACCGCTTTGTGTTCGGCGCAGCAGAGGGATTTCTGCACTTCCCGGACGGTGTAAATGATATACACTCGCCCCTGCTCGTCCAGCCAGCCGTTCTTTGCAGACAGGCTCATGCGGTCCAGCAGAATTCCGTACAGTGTCCGGGCATCGGTGGAGAGCTGCCGGAAGCGGTGGTCTTGGAACAACGCTTTCGGGATGCGGAAGTAGGAGAACAGTTCGCCCGACTGACCATAGAAGTAGTCCAGCGTCATTTGGTGCGTCCTCGGATTTTCAACTGTGAGTGCTTGTTCATGTGGAAAACCACCTTCTTTCAGAAATGAATGTAAAAACAGGTTGACATTTGCCAGCGAGAACGCTTACAATGGGAGATAGTAAAAGAGTCAACCCAAAACTATGTTGGATAGGAGGACAAACGGTGAAACTGCAAACAATTCGAGTGAAAAATTTCAAAAATTTCACTTCAGCAGCAGATGGTGGCTTTATTGAAATCGCTTTGAATGGTAAATCCACAGTCTTTTATGGCAACAATGGCTCAGGTAAATCGACTCTCCTCAGTGCAGTTTGCTATGCTGCATGGCCTTTTATCAACAGGCTGAACAATGCTCAAGGAACGGGATACCGAACATTAGATAAGGAACAACTGCATATTGGTCAGCGCAGTGGAAGTAGTGCGCGATATGGTACCGGTATTGTGTTACAGCTTGACGGAGAAACATTCGAGATCACAAAAGAAATGGAAAAAACCGCATCTGGTCGAGTGAATGCGGTCAATGCAAGTCAGCAAAGTAAGCAAGCGGTTGATTTAGCACAGTTTTTTAATGAACATTATCTGGCGGACGATGATACAGTTGCCGGAGATGATTGCCCGAAGCAGAATATGCCTGTGTTTCTAAATTACGGAACAAATAGACTTGTTCTGGATGTTCCATTAAGGATACGCAAAAAGCATTCTTTCTCCAAAAGAACAGCATTGGAAAGAGCATTGGAAAACAGGCTTGATTTCCGTACTTTTTTCGAGTGGTTTCGCAATCAGGAAGACTTTGAAAATGAGCAGAAAAGTATAAAACGCGATTGGGATTATCGCGATCCTGCGTTGGAGTGTGTGCGAAAAGCAGCCCTCTCAATGCTGGACGATGCTGAAGAAATCAAAGTGCGTCGGAATCCTCTCCGAATGGTTGTCATACGCAATGATAAAGAATATCGCGTAGACCAACTGTCAGATGGTGAAAAGTGTACGCTAGCCTTGCTGGGAGACATTGCTCGCCGCGTGGCAATGGCGAACCCCTGCCGTGAGAACCCGATGGAGGGAGAGGGCATCGTACTGATTGATGAACTTGATCTGCATATGCACCCTGCGTGGCAGAGGAAAATACTATCAGTGCTTCGGAAACTTTTCCCAAACATTCAGTTTTTGATTACAACGCACTCTCCGCAGATTCTTGGGGAAGTGGATAGAAGCTACAATTTGTTTATGCTTGAGAAAAATGCTGATGGCGAAAGCGAGCTACACGATCGTTATCTATACGGTAAGGATTCTGACAGCATTCTCCGTGCGGATATGAATGTTACTGTTCGCACATCCGAAGCTGAAGAATTGTTTGAAAGGTTTTATCATGCTCTCGACCAAGATGATTATACGGTTGCTGAAACCGTTCTCGACGAGATGAATTCTAAGCTGGGTGATGACCCTGAAATTGTAAAGTGTCGCACACAGTTGGATTTCAGCCGTATGTGAGGAAACATATGATACACATTGTGAAAAAACACGAGCCAAAGGAATTAAAGGAATACCGTGAAAGCGAATCCTGCACTGGTGTACGACCGACTTACGATTCCATGAGTAGCGACCTGCATGAGTATGTTTTGTCAAAGTTGGTGGAAGAACAGGGAGGACTGTGTGCATACTGTATGTGCAGAATTCCCGAAACCGACAAAAAAACAGGGAGTACATTGAAGTGTACGATTGAGCATATTGAACCTCAGAGCCTGACGAGGGGCACTGAAAACTGGAAAAAAGAATTGGAGTACAGTAACTTTCTTGCAGTATGCTCAGGAAATGAAAACAGAGGAGCTTTATGTTGCGATAAATCAAGAGGGAACAAAAAACTTTTTTTGACACCATTAAATCCTGAGTGCAATCATTTGATTCAATACTCTTACAGCGGCAAGATACTGGCTGCCGAAACGATACCTGCTAAAGAGGACCGGGATGAAATCAATCGTGAACTAAATGATATTCTGAATCTGAACGATGGTAAGGACTTGAAAACCAAGAGAAAAAATGCTCTTGATGGTATGCTGTCGGTATTGCAAAAGCAGCATAAAGATCAAGATATTGAAGAGTGCAGAAGAAAGTTAAGAGAGCTGGAAGCACCCAGAGGTCAAAAAGTTGAATACGTCGGGATTTTAATATTTTGGCTAAAGAAACATATTCAACGTCTTGAAAGCAGAGGATAATAGTTGAGATAGATTGGAATCTTGCTGTAAAATCATACATTTTCTAAACGAACAGGACTGCCTCACATACATTGCGTTGTGGAGCAGTCCTGTCTGTTTAGTATGTAATGGTCATTGCACCTTCATGGCATTCCTGCGCATAGGTGCGGAGCAGGTCAAGGTGCTTTGAGGATTTTCGGACAATGCCCGTTGCACGGTCGCCGGACATAAACTCAACGACCGCAAGCCGAGGAATCGTTAATGTGCCACGAATTTTGAATCCAACAAGGATCTTCTGATTGCACCATCGCTGTATGCTTTGTGCAGAGTAGCCCGTCAGTTCCGAAACTACCGGGGTGGTCAACAGATCATCATATCCAGCGGTGAGCTTCTCCCATAGGGTGTACAGCCCTGTCTTTTCCGGTTCTGTAAAATTGAAGCGGATAATCTCTGCGGCAGGCTTGTCCGGGTGCCGCTTGGAGCAGCCGTTCTTTCCGATATAAAAGCCCATTGGCACTTTATACTTTTCGGGGTTATCTTCACGGTCGCACAAGTAGGTGATCACGTCGTGGGTCGCAATATGGTATTTGCGTGTTTTCTTTCCTGTATTGATACACGGAACGAGACCGGAATCCAGAAGGTACTTTGCGTGTTGCTTGTTGATGCGAGCAACACGGTAGAACTGGTCTTTTGTCATTCCGTTGGGATATTCTTCGAGTATTTTATAGCACTCTAACAGAGTCCTCATGTTCATCCATCCTTTGCTGCTTTGATTAGGTCAGCGTCAGAAGCAACATATTGTATGGATGGATTCTGGCTCCCGGAATCTCTCTCGCCCGTTCTCTCCAAAGGGCGTAAAATCTCTCCCAATTCTCTCCAAAAGACAGATTTTTCTGCGTTTTGGAAAGTGGGTTCAAATCCGCATGGAGCCTAGTGATTTGGGATCTTGATGAAATTTTGAGCGTAAATTCGATGGTTCGTATCTTCTGGCAAAGTGGGCTAATTACCTCTATCTTCCACCAAGTACCGTGAAGCAGGAAAAACTCGAAATCTCGTAGGCCCTGCAAGGGGCGCCAGGGTTCAAATCCCTGCTACTCCGCCAGAGGCGTGGATTCATACGAATCTACGCCTTTTTTGTTTGCTCTTTTGTCGCTTGGAGAATAAGCGCACCGGCGAAAACCGGGTTTCAGATGCCCGTTCTCTCCTGAATTCTCTCCAATGGTCGGCTTGACCATACCACAGTTGAATCTGGCTGAAATACTACCGATTGTTGAAGATTGAAATAGAAAGATTCACTTTTTCATTTCTAACAGCTCTGCGATCACGCCAGCAGACCCCTCCTTGCTCTTGTAATCAAGATGCGCATAGATGTCAGCGGTGGTCGAGAAGGTGCTGTGACCCAGCCACTCCTGAACCTGCTTCATCGACACGCCGTTCATCACCATCAGGCTGGCACAGCTGTGGCGCAGATCGTGGAACCGGATGTGCGGCAGACCATACTGCCGGAGCAGCCATTCAAAGTGTTCTGTCACGAAGTTGGGACGGAGCAGCTTGCCTTCCTGATCAGTGCAGACGAAGTCCAGATAATCGGTGTGGTAGCTCTTGCCGAATAGCCTGCGGTAAAGCTGCTGCTTTTCCTTCTGCTTGAGCAGTTCGGCTTCCACAGCCGGAATCAGCGGCAGGGTGCGGCAGCTGGTCTTGTTCTTCATCACGTCGCTGACGACCGGAACGTACTTACCGTTCACCCGCTGTTCCGTGACCTTGTGGTTGATGGTCATGGATTTCCGCTCGAAGTCGATGGACGACCATTTCAGCCCTAGCACCTCACTGCGGCGCAGACCGTAGTAGGCCGTGATGAGAATGCACAGGTGCAGCGGGTCATCCTGCGAGACTTCAAGCAGCTGCTGGACCTCGTCCTTGGAGTAGAAGTTGGGCCGGAAGCTGTTCTTCTTCGGGCGGTCTACTTTCAGCATCGGATTGACTTCCAGATAGTCCTTGCGCACGGCATCCTTGAACGCCTTGCCGAAGATGGCGTGGTAGTGGATAACGGTGTTGGTGGTGCAGCCATCCAGCAGGATCTTCTCCTGAAACTCGTCCAGCACCTGCGGTGTGACCTCACAGAGCTTCAAACCCAGTGGCTTGAAGTACTGCGTGATGCGGCCCTGAATCATCTGATTGTAGCTGATGAAGGTGGCGGTCTGGATGGATGCCTTGTGAATCTGAATCCACTCGTTGAGATAATCCAGAAACAGCATCTCCGACTTGCTGGCCGTTCTGACCGGCGCAGGGATAGGCTTGGCTGTCCGGGTGTCTACTTTTTCGTAAGCACCGCCCCGGCCTGTGGGCAGTTCGCCCGTTTCGTCATACCGGAGCAGGACTTCGTGGAGCATGGCTTCGGCCTTGCGCTTGTTGCCCCGGACGGTCAAACCTGTGGAGATCCACTTGATCTTCCGCTTGCCGTTGGCATCATAAAGATTGATCACGAAATAGAAACGTCCATTTTTCTCTTGGACAGACCCTGTAGTTTTCATCATAAACCTCCTTTGGGTCAACAGGCGTGCTGTCCGTTGCTGCACCCACAGCATACCACATCCAGCGGCGGATTTCCAGCCGGGAAGGTGCTCTGCCCGGTGAGCAGGAACTCGATCACACTCAGCTTCGGGATACGATAGGTGCGGCCGATTTTAAGCGCAAACAGGCGGCGGGAACGGATCAGTTCCCCAACTGTATGGCGGTTCAGACCAAGCATCTCCGCAGCCTGCTGAAGGCTGACGGCATCGGGGTAGCCGGGAAACATCTGGGAATAGGCATCGTTAAACTTCATAGGCACTCCTTCAGCATAAGTAGTCTAAGGTCAAAAAGTGTGTTACCTGCGGTTATATCCTTTGCAGCAAAGCTGCGGTCAGGTGGCAATGTAAAGAGAGCTGGCAGTAGTTCCAACTCCCCCATCGCAGATAAGTTCAAACCCGTCTGCGTTAATAAGTTAAGGTCTCCCATATTGGTCCTCGACTTCCCTAGGAGTGGGGAATCGTCCGGCGGCGGGCTTGCACCGCACCATTGGCATTTCAGCCACCCCGTCTTCGTTATGACCGGGCTGCGAGTTACAGAAGTACCTTTTGTGAAGTACCGGACGATTGAACTATTCACTTGTCAAGGAACATATGGAAGATTTCTGGACTTTGACGGACGAAAAACATCCTTCTACTTGGTAGCCGATGAAAAAGGCCATTTCGTAGCATTGCAAGCAATTTTGTAAACAAAACGTCATAATAGTCCGAGAATGGTCTTGAAAAAGATGCCCTACACTTGGTAGGCATCGAGAACGCCTGTTTCGTAGCATTGGTGAGAAACTTGTAATTGAATTGTAATTCTTGAGACCAAATCTCCGCTTTTGAAAAAATCCTCTCAATAGGTAGGCAACGAAAACAGCCCAAAGACAACCATCTTTTTGAGAATTAACAAAAAGGTCACAAATGACCGGCTTTCAAAGAGGCGCTTCTACTATTAACAGAAAAAGTGGCCTAAAATGGGGGGTGTTGGAGAAAATTTCTGCCTTAAAAGTACGCCTCTACTCACTAGCCAGCGAGAATAGCCAAAAGCCAGCAAAAAACAAATGAATTATGTACTTCTGCCACTGATTGCAACGGCATATCGGTGACAGAAAGATCGTTTAGAGCGATTCTTCGCGGTTTGGGGTGGTAGAAATCGTTTTGTAGTTGGACTTTTTCTGCTGAAGCTGCTCCAGCTGTTTCAGCACCGATTCCTTCTCCGGGGGCTTGCCGCCCGGTGTGGAAAGCTGCTGCTTATTCAGCACCATGTCGATATACTTGCGGATATTTTTCAGGGCAGAGACATCCGGCTGCAAGGTTTCCAGTTTGGTACGCAGTTCTGCGCTGCCGGATTGCAGCGCAGAAAATTCGGCATCCAATGCCGAAAAATCTACCGCTGTGCTGCCGTTCAGTTTCATCAGAGTGCGGACAGCTTTATTAAAGGTGTCCAGCTCCTCTTTGTGCTGGGCGGCATAAGCGTCCTTGGTCAACTTGAAGTTCTTCTTGATAAAGGTGTCGTGGATGGGCTTCAGCTTGGCATGGGCGGCGGCAGCATCCTTGATCTGGGCGATTGCCCGCATACGGTTTTCGTTCTGCTTCAACTGCCTACGGAGAGGGGCGGCGGTCTGGTTCAGGTTAGAAATTGCGGTATCCAGATCCTCGATGGTGTTCAGAGAATGGGCTTTCAGATAGTCCACCGCCCGTTTGACTTCCTCAAAGTCTCGGACAGTGCATTTCAGTTTTGCCTTGCCAGACCAATCGCTGCGCTGCTCGTTGCGGAGGTTGAAGTAATCCACCAGCAGGTCGGACAGCATTGGCTCCTTGGCTTGTTCCAGTGCATCCAAAAGAATCTGCTTCTTTTCATTCAGGTCTGCGATCCAGCGTTGCAGCCCACGAATCGCACTGCGGATGGACTGCATCAGGCTATTGGCGGCGCGAATATCCCGGTTCAGGTTGCCGAGAAAAGTTTCCACTCCACGCTTTTCCATCTGGTGTGCGGCGGGACCGAGATGCACGGTCGGTATCTGCTGGATGCCCTGTCGCTCAAAGGAGCGCAGGTCAACACGTTCCGGGCGGCCAGCCGCTTCCAAATAGCGGTTGGTAATGGTCTCCCAGCCATGCCGCCAGACCTCGGCATACTTCTGGTCGTTCCAGTCCACCGTGTTTTCCTTGTGGCACTTCCAGTTGCCGGAAGCGAGCCGGATGCGCTCACCGTTCTCGTCAAGGTCGT